>ERZ1034842.149-NODE-149-length-36318-cov-14.748752_pt1 | contig 36318 bp, 32 predicted proteins | sample MGYA00520634_ERZ1034842 | MGnify/ENA primary metagenome ERZ1034842 (study PRJEB33766, sample SAMN09781734) | gut metagenome | biome: gut microbiome | host: Homo sapiens | place: Madagascar | study: EMG produced TPA metagenomics assembly of the PRJNA485056 data... | reverse complement strand
CCTCGACCATCACGTTGGCAACGTGATGCTCTACCACTGAGCTACGCCCGCTTGATTGTGAGACATAATATGCCTCAACTTTTCGTTTTTTCAAGTCCACTTTCTCATTTTTTTTGAAAAAAGTTGAAGCATTTCCCGTTTTTCCCTCCTTCCGGACAAAAAAATGCCCGCCTCAAGCATCCGCAAATGCTGAGACGGGCTGTCTGCTCCGGAAATGAACCTTATTATGCCGGCAGATTCAGATCCTGGTAATATTTCTGAACCCGCGGTGCGCGTTTTGCGATGTTCGCGAATTTGCCAGAAACCTTCGTCAGATCTCCAAGCAGTTCAATGAAAATCACTCCGACAATGGCGTTGCAGGTTCCCTCGCGCAGCCGCTCAATGTGTTTGTTCTCAAGCTCCTCCGCGAGACGCAGGATCTCCTTCTCCGCGCTCTTGCCCCGACGGGAAAGTTCCGCATCGTGCGACTTCAGCGCGGCTAAAACATCATCCGCCTGGCGTTTGAGGAGCGAATACATCACATCCAGGTCGGAGAGCGCCGCTTCGGAAAGCCGGGCGTCGGCATCCTGAAGACGCTTCGTCAGGCTGAGAATATTCTCCGTATGGTCCGCAATGCGTTCCGCATCGTTTGTACAGTGCATGAGAACGGGGATGTATTCCGCCTGTTTCTGCGAAAGCCCGTGCCGCGTAACCTGAATCAGATAGTTTGTGATCTCAAACTGGAGATTGTCGATGTTCTTTTCGCGCTTCTCAAACTCCGCGGTTTCCTCTTCTGTGATTTCGCATTTGACAAAGTGGTCTTCGACCGCCTGCGAAATCATGCTCCAGGACTCGCGGAGCATTCCTCCGTAGCAGATCGCCGCCTGTTCCAGGGCAATTGACGGATTGTCCAGCAGATGCGGTTCCAGATGCTGGAACTTCAGAGTCTCTTTTTTAACAGGGATCATCCATTCACAGAAACGGGCAAGCCCGGTTGTAAAGGGCAAAAGCACCAGAGTCGTTATAACGTTGAAGACCGTATGCGCGTTTGCGATATGGCGCGGAACGTTCTGCGGAATCGCGGCGAAGGCGTCGCCGGTTGTAATGCTGTCAATCAGATAGAAGAAAACCGGAACGCCGGAATCCCCCCAGCGGATGTAGAAGGTTGCTCCGATCAGCAGCACTCCGATGCAGTTGAACATGGTATGCGCAAGCGCCGCCTGTTTTGCAATGCGGTTCGTGGGAATTGCCGCCAGCTGTGCGGTAACCGTCGTTCCGATGTTCGAGCCGAGCACAAGCGCAACGGCCGTGTAGAGATTGATCAGACCGCTTGCTCCGAGCGCAAGAATGATGCCCGTCGCGGCGGAACTGCTCTGCACAATCATGGTTACGGCGAGTCCGATCCCGATTGCTCCAAGCAGAGCTCCCGGCGGCATCCAGCCATTCACCGGTGCGCAGTCAAATGAGCTGAAGAAGCGGATGAACGTCGGGAAATCGGCAATGGATTTGAGCTCGGAACTCATCAGCGTCATACCGAAGAAAAGAAGACCGAATCCCAGCACGGTCTCGCCCCAGCCGCGCAGGTATTTCCATGAAATGAAGAGCATCAGCAGACCGATGATGATTGCGGGCATGGTGATGCTCGTCACGTCAAACGCGATAATCTGCGCCGTAATGGTTGTTCCGATGTTTGCTCCGAAGATGATGCCGATCGACTGCACCAGCGTCAGCAGACCCGCATTCACGAAACCGATCACCATGACCGTGCTTGCGCTTGAAGACTGAATAACGGCCGTTACCACGGCTCCCGCGAGCACAGCCACATAACGGTTGCTCGAAAACAGATGCAGAATCGAGCGCATTTTTTCGCCTGCGGCCTTGTTCAGACCGTCGCTCATCAGCTTCATGCCGAAAACGAACACGGCAAGCCCGCCGAAAACATTCATAAGCATGGCGACAAAATTGATTCCGAGTTCACGCACCACGATTCCACGGGTCATGCGGGTTCCGGCGACTTCGATATTGACGTCGTATTTGCCCGTTGCTTTTCCCATAAGGACAGTTGTCGAGGCGCGCCCCGCAGCATCGGTGAGCACGGCTGCCTCGGAAAGAGCTGCGCTGGACCCTCCGGAGGGCGTGTTCGCTATGCGGAAAAAGACCGGCACGCCCGCGCTGGGACGTCCGTTCGCATCAACGACTTCAACGGCAAGCGGTTCGGCGGATTGAGAACCGGCGCGGATCTCCTGTTTTCCTCCGGTGATGCGGATTCCGGAGATGAAGCGAACCAGAAGTTCTTTATCCGGCGCATCGACCGGAATAACCTTCAGATATTGATCTCCGACCTTTTTGCCCGCTTTGACGGAAACCCGGACAAGTCCGCCGGCATCTGCGACCGCTTCCGAAGGAGAGATTTTGAGATCGGAACCGGGTGCGGCTTCAAACCGGATTTTTGTTCCGCTTGCCGGCGGCGGTTCTTTGGAGGAGAACATTCCCTCCGCGGGCTTTCCAGCCGCAAGAATGTAAAGAGGTTTTGCAAATTCCGTTCCGGGGAATGCGCATTGTTCATCTCCCTGAAAAACAGAGAGTTCCTGAAGCGGTACATTTTCGTTTTTACCGCATCCGCAGAGGAGGACAGCCGCGATGAGCAGAGTCCATAGGGCAGACAGTTTTTTCAAAAGTTATCTCCTTGTTGCCCGTCTGAAGAGTCCGGTTCGTCCATTCCGGATTCTTATAACGGGGATTTTACCGGAATATAACACGGGTCTGACAATCCGGCAACTGCAGAAAGTTTTTCTAACAGAATCCTAACAAACGCCACGCTTTCCCTTCGGCTTTTTGTATTTGCGGAAAAGCGAACAACAAAATTCCATAAAAAACGCAAGAGAGACTTGAAAAACTCGGAAAATATGTTATCTTACTTAAATTGACAATTTTCAAAAATAAGTTCGGAGAGATGGCTGAGTGGTCGAAGGCGGCGGTCTCGAAAACCGTTAACGGGTTTACTCGTTCAGGGGTTCGAATCCCCTTCTCTCCGCCATTATTACTTTTTCCGATTTCCCGACAAAAACAGAATTTGTTATCCGCGAACCATTCGGGTTTCAGTTATTTCTTTGCATTTTTTATTTGACAGACTTATGGTTCCGCCATTACCCAGTGAGGCTGAAATCTATCTTCCTGCTTGACGACTTTTCCGTTTCTAAAAGTCAGCAAATATGAGTGCCAGCGATAATCCCAGTCCAGATGGAAAAATACCCGCCACTGCGGAGCCTTCATTGCGGTTTGTGAGGTCAACAGTGCCTCTTTGTTCATGTATGAGTGATGCACCAACGCTTTATTCGGAGAATTGTCTAAAGCATGCAATACACAAAAGCTTCCATCTTTCCGTTTTGGAGCGGTCTCCAATATAACGGATATTTGTTTCTTGGACATTCCTGTGAAATTTACTTCAGGGCAACAGCATCCTGCGAAGAACAGACTGCTTGATAATGCTAATGAAAACAAAAAATATCTTGTCATCATTCCCCCTAACTTTCAATTCAGGAACCCGTCAAACATCATGCCATCGCCTTCTTCTCCGAAAAGAGAGTTCATCCCGTTCTGAATACAGCGGCGCATATTGTCTTTTTGAATGAATTCGTAACGGCATTTTGCCGCCAGGACTTTGTTGCCGGCGCGGCTGGCATATTGACCGATAAAATAAAGCGCGGGAATGGAATTGGATTCCAGCAATTTTTCCCACAAAGGCTGACATTTTCCAGGATTCAGTTTTTCTTGAAGTTCCGCCTCAAGTTCCTGCACAAGCAAATCATTGGCAAAAGAAACCTTCAACGCTTTCAGACATTTTTGAGCAGAAGTTGCATTCCCGTAGAATCCATCCAAATAGCGACGGATATACTGAGCCTGTGCCAGCGGTTCGGAGGCCGCGGCGTCAAGCATCGCGGCTTCCGCTTCCGCAAGGACCTTTTTATTTAAATTTACAGAAGGTTTCAGCAGATATTCGGCGTATGCATATGCGGCTCTTTTATTGCCTTTCATGTGCCATAACACATGCAATTCATTGAAATTACGCCGTCTGTCCGAACACGGGTTGATTCCTCCGAATTGAAGCAGTTTATCATTCGCATACACAAAGCGGGTTTCCAAATTCATGGAATTCCAGTCGACATTATAACGTTTAACCTGAACAAAATAACGCACGGCATTCACTTCCTTTTGCAGAAATGCTTTTTTCATAAAATCCAGATAATCTCCCGCATAAAGTTTATGGTCTCGTCGGGAAGCAAGGTTTGCATACAGCCCCATTGCAGGGACAAAACCGTCCTGAGCAAGCCTTCTCAATTCCTGGGCAAGAACAATTTGTTCTTCCGAAGTTGCATGATTCTGTGCGTTCAAGTATAAAGAGAACGCATACGCTTTTTTATTATTTTTAATTTTAAAAATTTTCCCTGTCTGACCTTCATGGTTTTTCCGTTTGCATCCTCTTATCAAACAGCGGTCAATAAGGGAAAAAGGTGCAGCGGATCCGACATTCCATCCTTTTGTATATTTTATAAATTCTTTCGTAGTTGAATAGGGAGAAAGATCAAGAAGCATACATCGCAGATCAAAAGCACTCCTCATTCCATTTTCAGCCGCCAATTTTGAATAATGCAGTGCTTTTTCCCGGTCACGCGAACAGCCGAGTCCGCGATAATAGCAAAGAGCCAGCTCATACATGGCCGGAGCATGACCGCGTTCTACCAGTTTCTGAAGAATTTCAAAGGCCTTTTCCCAGTTGTTCTCCGGACTGTACAGCAACATACGCGCCTGTTCATACGAGGAATCATAGTGGTTTTCGTGGATGCGGGGCGGATTCGCCGCGGCGAGTTGCGGAGAATCCGGTTCTTCATGAAATGTCACTTCCGGCGCAGAAATTTCAAATTCCCGCACCGGCATTTTCCGGAATTTCACACGAGGAATATCCCAAACCAGAGAAATTGCATTTACAGAGTTTCTCCCGCCTTGAAGTCTGCCCATTGGAAATGTTCCCTGAAGACGCCCGTTTATATAAAGCGTCATGATATGTTCCTGTTGATCCAGTTGAATTTTTACCTGATACGGCGCATAACGGACAGAGCCTTTTTGTATCAAAAGCTCATCCGGGACACTCGTAAAAATCTTTGAAGATGTTAAAATATTCATGATACCGTTATTACCCAGAATATCATAATAAACGTCGTCAAACATTGAATTAAAAAGCAAAAATAATGCGGCATAATTCTCCGGCGGGCGGAATTGCTGAGACAGTCCTATATTCAAATGATAAAACGGGGTCGATTTATCAAAATAATCACTTGTATAATTCTGTGTATAGGGAGAGAGGCGGATGAAAAAATCCAATGAAATAAAGCGCTGCTTTAATTTTCTGCGTTCTTTTTTGTTTTTATACAGAACCACACTCAAAGCATTCAGAGAATCCCCGGGAGCATGGTTCATGATATTATTGCATTCCGCCCGATACACCGCTCCAAAAGAACTTTTCCCCGTGACAGAAACTTTTCCGGTGGGGCTCCACTCCATAGTCTCCGCATGAACGAAAAATACAGAAAACAGAAACAACCAAAGACAGAAATATTTCATTGGATTCTCCTTTTTGTTCAAAACATTTTAACATATCACAACATAAATAAAAAATCAAATGCATATAAAATAAATATTCAGAGCAAAGAGCTCTTTATGGATGCTACTTTTGCCTTGCCTCCCGTAGTGCAGCGGTGTCATATAAAAGTGTACCTCTCACGCTTCTTCTTACAGGATCGAATCTATTTTGGAAGTCGGCTTTCTGAATTTTGTCAAGATCGTATCCCCATGATGCCAGTATTCTTTCCGCATCTTTGTCTGGTATTTTTTCAAAAACAGTCGTTTCATCAATGAGTCCCCAAAAAAGTTTTACTCCGTTTTTAATCTTGTTCTTGGCGATTATTTCGAATTTTGGAGAATAACGAGTCCCTGCAGTCCCCAAGATGATGTAATAATGTCTGCCATCCTTTGTTATATGATAATCTACCTTGTCATTCATCTCCAAATTATGCTTCTTACAATACGCAGCACTTCTGGCACTTTTCCTGGCGAGATATTCCGGAGAAACGATGACAATAAATTCATTGTCATCTGTAGCATAATAACCATGAATTTCAGCAATATCCTCAATGTGAAGCTGGTTGCAGGCTGTAAAAAATATTGTCAGGGAAAGGAGATTGATTTTCAGAAAGTTTTTCATTCGAGTACCTCGTAAATGTTTGTCTTTATTCATTTTTGCGAATTGGTTCATGGGGCTATCCCTGCGTCATACTTTCGTTTATTATACTCAGCAGAAATCTTTTTCACTGAATTGAGCTGTTCCTTTATTTTTTTCTGCAAGAGTTTATTCGATGAAGAGTCCCTGTAAAACACCAAAAGCTTTTTATAAGAATCTATTACCGGTTCTAGACCTGCCTGACCGGAGTTGTAGCATAAGATATTCCAAACCAGCTCCTGCTGTATTGTCTCCAATTGCTTCTTATGAAGTTCATCCTGTACTTTAGAATCCAAAAGTTCAAGTTTCAAGAAAGGGTGTAAATAGAATACGCCACTGTAGTCTAAAAAATCACTTACATTCTTTCCTTTTTTTATCGGGGATGGCAACATTTTCAGCATGTCGTGTTTGGTTTGCCAATAGAATGATTCAGGCTGCTTGTCTGCTTCATCTTCCAACCAAACAGAAATTGATATGAGAGGAATAATTCCGGAAAGTTTTCCAGGATTCCCGAGATAGCGAACATTGAGCTTTATGTCTGGGTCAATATTCGAAATCCAGATATTTTTTACTCCGGGATGAATACATAAATCACTAAACATTGCATAACGATAGTAAGCGGGAAGAGAAAAAGACCGGAAATCATCAAAAGAAATATTTAAAATGAGAACTCTGTTTTCAAAAGAAAATTTTTCGGAAACAATTATTTTTTTTACTGCAGACAATGGTTGCCGAATTTGAAATTTTTCATTGCCAATAACCAGCTTTTTTGTGTTTAACTCTTTTGCGGAAAGACCTTTACACTCAACTAACCACGTGTCCGAATAATGAACTCGCAAGAGAAAGACATCACCACCCCAGAGAGTTCCCGCTAAAATAAGCAGAAATATTAATAAATATTTCATAAACTCCTTCCTTTTTACTCTTTCTGTGTGTACATCAAGGCTAATGATTGAAATTGCATTCATCCTAAAGTATCATACGTCAGGACAAAATCAAGCAAAATTTTAAAGAAAAAACATTTTTTCAGTGCCGATAAAAAAATATTTTCATCATTTAGCCAGATCCGCTGTGATACTTCCGAATGTTCTTTGAATTTCTGCAGATCTCTTTTCTGCGGGGGTTGACCGACATAAAGACTTTCTCTTGCAAACTTTACGAATATACAGTTTCTTTATAAAGTGTTCTATTTCAGATGCGTTGCTCATATCGTCATTGCAAAAGAAGAGCGAGGAAGTTCCGCTGGTATTCAACGCGCAAGAACGTTCGATGTTCAACGAGATCAAGAAACGAGCCGGAAGAGAGGGCGGCCAAGTCCTCGTAACCGAGAACGTAAACGCTCAAGGGGCATCCGGCCTTCATGCTCTTTCTTCCGGTACAGAGACTACTATAATACCGGAAGAGGAAAAAGCAAATGCAGAAGAAAATATTTCTACGGAATCGCGCGCTGGTGCGCACGCGGGGGATGCGGAGACGTCGGAAGACGGATTGCAGAACCGGTACAAGCCGAAGAGTCATGCGGAATCGCTGGGGACGATGGTACCGAAGTTCATGCGGAGCGAATCGGAAGCGGCGCTGGCGAATCAGGAAAAGAGATACGGGTCCGTGGACGAGTTTGTGAAAGAGGAGCTCGGGTATTCGACGCTGGAGGAGATGTACAAGGGTCTTGCGGCGGAGCAGATTGACGGAGTTGCGCTTGCGATCGACAACATCCGGAACGGGGATTCGATTGTCATCGGGGATCAGACGGGGATCGGCAAGGGGCGTCAGGCGGCGTGGACGCGTCGGAGGGACACGGTCGGATTGTGAAGTTCACGCTTTCGGACGGGCGGGTGGAAACTGGAGTGGTTCTTCCGCAGGAGTTTTCGATGTCGAGTCTGACGCACGATCCGCGTCGGAAGCTGAACAGTCTTCAGGAGGTTGAGCGGTATCTGGACGCGGGGAACTGGCGGACGCGGGTGACGGGAGATTACGGGCTGGAGCTTTCACGGAATGCGGTTTTCACGGATTCGAAACGGGGATCCGGGGGGAACATTTACCTTGACGCGGACATCCGGGCAATCACGGGAGATTTTGTGCGGACGGGAAGCCGGATGAGGGCGTCGCTGAATGAATCGCAGTTCCGGGAACTGGTTCCGCTTCTGTTGCGGAAGACACAGCTTTCTGGGGATCTGGAGCTGATGAACAAGCTCCGTGAGAATTCGGGGGATGTGAAGCTGGACATTTCGGACGCGGGCGGACGGGCGAAGCATCCGCGGAACTGGATGGCGGATGAGAATTCCGAAGTTCAGATTGTTCAAGTTGAGCACCCGCATGCACTGACGACTTCAATGGCGGAAAATTCATTGAAGCGGCGCATCCGTGAATACTCCAGAACTCATGAGGGAAAAGCATTCGAAGTGAAGAATGCAAAAACCGGAATGGTTGCAAGAGTTGATGAACATTCTGCGACGAAAATGCGAAGCGGCAAAGCTGTTGAGAAATCAAGCAATCCGCATATTCATGCGATTGCAATGCTGAACGTGGACAAACTTTTTGAAAAGGCTTTGCTTGGAGTATGCCATAAGGACAGGAAAAACACGGGAAACATTCTTCAGATGCACCATTTCTATGTGGGAATGAGGTATCGCGGAGGGCTTTACGGGGTAAAAATCACTGTAAAAGAACAACCGGGGACGAATCATCTTTACAGTATTGAAGCTCGTGACATTGAAGTTTTTGAAATAAAAAAACCCGATATGAACAGGGTGTCATACCGGGACATGTCACACCGTCCTCCAGAGGAGAAGAGTGCGGCTTGGGCTGCACTTAAGCAGATATTACATTTCAGGGACTTCTTTGAGAAGTTTGATCCGCTGAATGATTTGCTTGGCTCTGGGTTTAGCATACTCCGCGACGGCGAAAAAGTCAAGAGCGGGAGTGAAAAAAATCCGGATATTCCGCTTTCGATACAGTCGCCGGAGATTTCGGATGCGGTGACGCGGGGGCTGAAGTGGTTCTCGCGGGCGGTGAAATACAGCAGGATGAAGGATTCGAACGGGAAGACGGACATCAGCGAAAAAATCGTTTATTATGGAAAAGGAACATTTTCTTTTGCAATTCTTCCTGCCAGAAACTTAAGAAAAAATCTTCCGTTTTTTTCTCTTTCGGCATTTGAAATCCTCTCATTGCCGGGCTATTGTTCAAGAAACACAGAGAGGAGTTCTGTACAATGGATTCAAATAAAAGACCCGAAAACATGGTCCGCATCACAACGAAAGAACTTGCAGATCAATTCATCAAAGAACAGATTGAACTCATACGCAAACAGGTCGGCAGCCGCAAGGTTCTGCTCGCCCTCTCCGGTGGAGTCGACAGCTCCGTCGTCGCCGCGCTGCTCATCAAGGCAATCGGAAAACAGCTCGTATGCGTACATGTCAATCACGGACTCATGCGCAAGGGCGAAAGCGAACAGGTCATCAAGGTCTTCCGCGACCAGATGGACGCAAACCTCATCTACATCGATGCAACCGACCGCTTTCTCGACAAGCTCGTTGACGTCTCCGATCCGGAAACAAAACGCAAAATCATCGGCGGCGAATTCATCCGCGTCTTCGAAGAAGAGGCACGCAAACTCCAGGACGTCGATTTCCTCGCTCAGGGAACAATCTATCCGGATATCATCGAGAGCAAAGGCGTCAAGGCGCATCACAACGTCGGCGGGCTGCCCGAAGATCTGAAGTTCGAACTCGTCGAACCCGTCAAACTGCTCTTCAAAGATGAAGTCCGCGTCGTCGGCTCCGCCCTCGGTCTTCCGGACGATATGGTCTACCGCCAGCCCTTCCCCGGTCCCGGACTCGGAGTCCGCTGCACCGGAGCGATCACACGCGACCGTCTTGCAGCTCTCCGCGAATCCGATGCGATTCTGCGTGAAGAATTCGACAAAGCCGGACTGACCGGAAAAGTCTGGCAGTTCTTCACCGTCGTTCCCGATTACCGTTCCACAGGCGTCCGCGACGGCAAACGCGTATTCGACTGGCCGGTCATCATCCGCGCGGTCAACACCGTCGATGCGATGAGCGCAACGGTTCCGGAACTCGACTGGGCGCTTCTCAAGAAGATCACGCAGCGCATTCTGGATGAAGTCCCTGGCGTCTGCCGCGTCCTCTACGACCTCAGTCCGAAAGGACCCGCAACGATTGAATGGGAATAATTTTCGCCTGCGGGCAGTTTTTCCTGCGGCATGGAGTTTCAGGACTCCATGCCGTTTTTTTTGAGGTCTCTTTTCATTCCAGGATTATTTTCTTATAAAAAAAGCTTATATCCTTGAAATAACATGAATCCAGTGTAAATTATTAATTCAGGAGATTGCTCCGGCAGTCCCGGCAGGGCAAACCAGAGGAGAGGAAAACTGCAGCGCTTAAACAGCGCAATTTACAATGTAATTTCATCTTCCGAAACCAGATGACAGCAGGAAAATTCCTGCGGCTTCTTTATCTGCGCTGCGCCATACAGGGATGTCGTTCAAACATTTGGGAACAGATAAAACTCGCAGTCGCCACCGGCAGTCGTTTTCGGGGAATCTATCCCTAAAAACGACTGCTTCGCACTGCCCGGAATTTGGCTATTTTGCAAAATCAAACTACAAGTATTGACCACGAGCATCTGCTGACTGCTCATGAAGGTTCTTCATGGATGTATTTCACCGCAAAGCCCCGCTGTGAAAAAACGCTTTATGAAGCGCTCCGCAGACAGGGGATTCCATGCTATCTGCCAATGATCCGGAAAACCACGGAGTATACGCATAGAATCTATACCCGGATGATTCCCATGTTTCCGGGATACGTCTTCGCCTCCACGGCACCGCGGGAGGTTGACCTCTCCAGAATCAACTCGGTTCTAAACCGCGTCTTTTTTCTGAATTCGTATGATTCCGAAAAGCTGCTCAAAGATCTGCAAACCGTTCATAAATATGAACTTCTCGCACAGAAACGAAAAGTGGATGTTCTCAGCCTTGCCCTGAAAGATCCGGTTCTCATCACGCACGGCTTTTTCAAAGGGGAACGCGCCGTTATTCAGCACTTCAACGATCATGATGAGGTCACGGTTCAGCTGGATGCGATTCCGTACTCATTGAATGTATGCATCCCTCTCGATTTCATAACAAAAGAGGTTTAATTATGTTTCAAAATCAGATTTTCATGACTTTTCTTTCCGGCATCAGCTACATGCTCGCGGCCGGCGCGCTCTCGCTGGTGCTGACAAAACTCTGCATCTGGGTTCTTCCGATGTTCGGAATGGTCGATATCCCGCATGGAAGACACCAGCATGCGCACGCGGTCCCGCGCGGAGGCGGCATTGCCATCATCCTTTCGTTCACCGCGATTGCCGCGCTCTATTATCTGCAGACGGCGGACGCCGGAAAAGACCCTATTCTGCTTCAGCTGGGACCGCCGATTCTTGTCATGTTTATTCTCGGAGTGATCGACGACAAAATCGAACTGCCGAGCCTGCTCAAACTTTGTGTGCAGATCCTCGTCGCAAGCTATCTGTTTTTCACCAATGCGGGAATCAACAGTCTGCTCGAATTCGAACTTCCAATCTGGATCTCACTGCCGCTGACGATTGTCTGGGTTCTCGGTGTAACCAATGCATTCAACCTTATCGACGGCATGGACGGCATTGCCGCGGGGCTCGCCTCCATCGCGGCATTTGCTCTGGCGGTCTGGTTTCTGATCTCCGAAACCGAAGCGAATGTGCTGATTATCATGCTCATCTTCTGCGGAGCGTGTCTCGGATTCCTCCGGTACAACTTCTCGCCGGCCTCCATCTTCATGGGCGATACGGGGAGTCTGTTCATCGGTCTCTTCTTCGCCTACTTCAGCATGGCGGAATCAACAAAGGCAATGACTGTTACGACTCTGCTCGTTCCGCTGCTCGCAATGGGCATTCCGATTTTCGACGTTTTTCTTGCCATCCTGCGCAGATTTTACCGGAAATACATCAAAAAGGAACCCGGTGTCGGCATTATGACCGGTGACCACGACCACCTGCATCACCGCATTCAGGAACAGATGCAGAATCCGCGGAAAACCGCCTATCTGCTCTACGCTCTCGCCACACTCCTTGTCACAGGCGCGATCGCGGCGGCACTGGTCAGCAATCTCATGCAAACCCTGAGTTTCGCTGTTCTGCTGGTGATTCTCTTCATCGTCATCCGCTTCGCCACGATCGAATTCTACGATACGGCGGAATTGATTGCCAACGGAGTCAAATTTCCGCACCGCAATTTCCTGCTGACAGCGCTGCATCCGGTTATCGACTGCACACTCCTGACCGTGGCATACCTGATCACCTCGACAGTCTTTCAGCGAAACATTCTTATTTCGCCCTATTCGCTCCAGCAGGCGCTCTGCTACATTGCCCCCTTCCCGCTGATTCTCGCTTTCTCCGGAGTCTACCGCACCTACTGGCTCCGTGCAGGAATCAAGAGCTATTACAAACTGCTGCTCATGCTCTTTTTCGCCGCGGTGATCGTCCTTGCCATTTCGCTTGGACTCATCCTCTGGAATTTCGGCGTCAACCGCGACCAGATTTCCCTGATGCGCGAATTCTACACCGCATACATCTTCATGGGAAGCTCATTCATTTTCATGGAACGCTTCGTCATTCACTACATGGAAAGTTACAGTTTCCGCAGTCTGGAGGAAATCGTCGGAAAGGAGAAACTGACCCGCACCGTCATCTACGGCGGCGGACTCTACTGCCGCATGTTCCTGCTCTCGCAGACTTGTGTGGCAAATGAACCGGTCAACCGGAAAATCATCGGAATCATCGACGACAATCCATCTCTTCGCGGTCTGAATGTCTACGGACTGGACGTTCTCGGCACGACCCGCGACCTGGCGAAGCTGAAAGAAAAATACCAATTCGATGAAATCATCATTGCGCTGCGTCTCATAACCGATGAAAAGCGCAAAAAACTTATAGATTTCGGCAAACGCAGCGGCATCCTCGTGGAAGAGTTTCAGTGCTGTCTGAAGCAAATTCCCGCAGAAAACTCAGAGCTGACGGATGAGGAGAAAATCTCATGACCTTCAAACAGAAAATAGAGTCGGGAAGCATCAAAGTCGGGATTATCGGTCTCGGCTACGTCGGGCTTCCGCTCGCCGTTGAATTCGGCAAAAAATTCGACACCGTCGGATTCGATCTCAAAAAAGAACGTCTCGATATGCTCGCTTCCGGCGTCGATCTGACACTCGAAACATCCTCCGAAGATCTCCACGCGGCAAAACACCTGACCTTCTCCAACGACAAAAATGCGCTTGCCGACCGCGACGCCATCATCGTCGCCGTGCCAACCCCCGTCGACAAGTACAACCGTCCCGATCTCACCCCGCTTTACAAAGCGAGCCGGACAGCCGGAGAAATTCTGCATCCGGGAATGATCGTCATCTACGAAAGCACCGTCTACCCAGGCTGCACCGAAGAGGACTGCGTGCCGGTTCTGGAACAGTATTCCGGACTCAAATTCAACCGTGATTTCTTCTGCGGCTACTCGCCGGAACGCATCAATCCGGGTGACAAGGAGCACACGCTTCTCAAAATCAAAAAAATCACCTCCGGCTCCACCCCCGAAGCCGCCGAAAACGTCGACGCCCTTTACAGTGCAATCCTGCATGGCGGAACTTACAAAGCAAGCTCCATCAAGGTCGCGGAAGCGGCAAAAGTCATTGAAAACAGCCAGAGAGACCTCAACATCGCCTTCGTCAATGAACTCGCGAAGATCTTCCATCTGATCGGCATTGACACAAATGAAGTGCTTGATGCGGCGGGAACGAAATGGAACTTCCTGAAGTTCAAACCCGGACTCGTCGGCGGACACTGCATCGGCGTTGATCCGTACTATCTCACACACAAAGCGCAGGCGCTCGGCTACCTCCCGGAAGTCATTCTCGCCGGACGCCGCATCAATGACGGCATGGGGAAATATGTTGCGGAACGGGTCGTCAAACTGATGATCAAAAAAGGACACACCATTCTGAATTCGCGGGTTCTCCAGCTCGGAATCACATTCAAGGAAAACTGCCCGGATATCCGCAACTCGCACGCAGTCGACGTGGTCCGCTGTCTGAAAGAGTTCAGCTGCGACGTCACCGTCTACGACCCGTGGGCGGATCCCGCGGAAGTGGAGCGGGAATACGGAATTGCCTCAAAGAAAAACATCGGCGAACTCGCCTCCGATTACGACGCCGTGATTCTCGCTGTCTCCCACCGCCAGTTCGCCGACCTCGACGTAGCCGCGTTCGGCAAGAAAAACGCGGTGATTTTTGACATCAAGGGCATCCTCCCGAAAGAGAACATAACGGGGAGACTTTAAGTGAAACGCCACATCGAAAATTCGCGGATTCTCATCACCGGCGGAGCCGGATTCATCGGCTCAAACCTCGCGGAAAAACTGCTCGCACAGAACAATAAAGTCACAGTTCTCGACAACTTTTCCACCGGAAAACGGGAGAATCTGCGTCCGTTTGAACAAAATCCGAACTTCCGTCTCATCGAAGGCGACATCCGCGATCCGGAAACCTGCCGGGAAGCGGTCCGCGACATTGACTATGTTCTGCATGAAGCCGCACTCGGAAGCGTTCCGCGATCCGTCAAGGATCCCATGACCAGCACAGCAGTCAACATTCTCGGTTTTGTAAACATGCTTTACGCCGCGCAGGAAGCGAAAATCCGCCGTTTTGTCTATGCTTCCAGCAGCTCGGTTTACGGCGACAGCCCCGTTCTTCCGAAAACGGAGGACGCCATCGGCAAGCCGCTAAGCCCGTACGCGATCACGAAATACGCGGACGAGCTGTTCGCGGGAAACTTTCACGATCTGTACGGAATCGACACCGTCGGTCTGCGTTTTTTCAACGTCTTCGGACGCCGCCAGGATCCGGCCGGAGCATACGCGGCGGTCATTCCGAAATTCATACAATGCCTGATGCGCCACGAACGCCCCGTCATCAACGGCGACGGCTCATTCAGCCGCGACTTCACCTACGTTGAAAACGTCGTTCAGGTTCATGAACTTGCGCTTCTTGCGGAAAAAACGGAAGCAGTCAATCAGGTCTACAACGTTGCATTCGGCGAGCGTACCACGCTCAATGAACTGTTTGCATATTTGCGCGAGGAGCTTTCCGCATTCGATCCGGAAATTTCAAAGATCGAACCGGTCTACGGACCGGGGCGTTCCGGAGACATTCCGCACAGTCTGGCGGATATCGGGAAAGCGGAAAAGCTCCTGGGCTACGCGCCCGAATACAGTGTCCGGGAGGGGCTCAAGCAAGCCGCCGTCTGGTACTGGTCGAATTTAAAATAAAAAAGGTTGAAATAATAAAAAACAAAAGGGACGAAAAAGGGTGACAAAATGACGGCAAAGAAGAAAAAAGTATTTGTCTCGGGATGTTACGACATGTTGCATTCCGGTCACGTGGCCTTCTTTGAAGAGGCCGCATCCCACGGAGATCTCTACGTCGGGCTCGGTTCCGACCAGACGATCTATGAACTGAAGGGACGCAGGACGATCAACTCCAATGCGGAACGGCTCTACATGGTCAAGGCGCTTCGCTGCGTCAAGGACGCGTGGATCAGCTCCGGAAGCGGGCTGCTCGACTTCGAAAAAGAACTCCGGGAACTGAAACCGGATATCTTTTTCGTAAATACGGACGGGTACACGCCGTCGAAGGAAAAACTCTGCAAAGAACTCGGAATCGAACTGATGGTCAGCAAACGCCTGCCGTCAGCGGGACTTCCCGCGCGCTCCACGACATCGCTGCGCCAGGAATGCCGCATTCCGTACCGAGTCGAACTCTGCGGCGGATGGCTTGATCAGCCGGCGGTCAACTCGGTCTGTCCGGGATCCGTCATTGTCATGTCGATTGAACCGACCGTTGAATTCAATGACCGGGCGGGCATGGCGACGAGCTCGCGCAAGAAAGCGATCGAGCTCTGGCAGACCCAGTTTCCGGTCGGCGACCGCGAACAGCTCGCGCATCTTCTGTTCTGCGTGGAAAATCCGCCGGGAACTAAGGCGGTCAGCGGATCGCAGGATCAGCTCGGTCTTCTGCTTCCCGGACTCAACAAACTCAATTACGACAACGGATACTGGCCGGTTTCGATCGAATCGGTCACAGATGACGCCGTCTTGAATTTTATCGCGGACAAGCTCTGGCTGGTTGCGCTCCCCCAGCGTCAGCGCGACTACGACGTGCTTGCGAACACCAGCGTCAATCCGGTGAGCGCGAAGAAACTCGCGGATGCGACGGAGCGCTGCTGGCAGGCGATGCTGAACAGCGACGCCAAAGGCTGGGGCGAAGCGACACGCACCTGTTTTGAAGCCCAGCTTGAAATGTATCCGAACATGCTCACGGCAGACGTCTCCGAGGCGGTGGAACGATACCGCTCCGGGGCGTACGGCTGGAAACTCACCGGATGCGGAGGCGGAGGATATCTCATTCTCGTTTCCGACCGGGAGATTCCGAACGCCATCAAGGTTCAGCCATGCCGGAACATTTCCTGAAAAACACCGTCGGGGATTGTCTCTGACGGTTTCAATACCGAAAGGACATTAAGGAATGAAAAAGGCTCTCATCACCGGAATCACAGGTCAGGACGGTTCGTATCTGACGGAACTGCTGCTGGAAAAAGGATATGAAGTTCACGGCATCATGCGCCGCGCCAGCACATTCAACACAGGACGAATCGACCATCTGTACAAAGATCCCCATCTGGAAGGCGTCCGCCTCTTTCTCCACTACGGAGATCTGACAGATTCCAGCAATCTCAACAGACTGATCGAAAAGATTGCCCCGGAAGAGATCTACAATCTCGGTGCCCAGAGCCATGTCCGCGTCTCTTTCGACGTTCCGGAATATTCCGCCGATGCAGACGCCCTCGGCGTGCTCCGCCTCCTCGATGCCGTCCGCGAAACCGAAGTCAACGCCCGTTTTTACCAGGCCTCCACCTCCGAACTGTTCGGTCTCGTGCAGGAAGTCCCCCAGCGCGAAACAACGCCGTTCTACCCGCGCAGCCCCTACGCCGTCGCCAAGCTCTACGGGTTCTGGATCACAAAAAACTATCGCGAAGCCTACGGACTCCACGCATCGAACGGCATTCTCTTCAACCATGAATCCCCGCGCCGCGGCGAAACATTCGTCACCCGCAAAATCACCATGGCCGCAGCAAGAATCGTACGCGGTCTTCAGGACTGCTTCTACATGGGCAACATCGACGCCCGCCGCGACTGGGGCTACGCCAAAGACTATGTCAAGATGATGTGGATGATGCTCCAGCAGGAAAAACCCGACGACTATGTTGTCGCCACCGGGGAAATGCACACAGTCCGCGAATTCATTGAAAAGACTTTCGAGCACGTCGGACACCCGATCGAATGGAAGGGCAAAGGCGTGGATGAAGTCGGAATCGACACAAAGACCGGAAAGACCGTCATGCGCATCGACCCGCGCTATTTCCGTCCGGCGGAAGTGGAACAGCTCCTCGGCGATCCCTCAAAGGCGAAAAAACAGCTCGGCTGGGTTCCGGAAGTCAAATTTGAACAGCTGGTCAAAATCATGATCGAAGGCGACCTCCGTCTTCTTGACAAACCCGGCTACGAAATCGGCTTCTGAACGGAGAACGGACATGATTGACAAGAATGCAAAAATCTTCATCTGCGGTCACCGCGGAATGGTCGGCAGCGCCTGCGTCCGCAAATTCGAAAAAGAGGGATACACCAACATCCTGAAGCGCACTCATGCGGAACTCGACCTCCGCAACCAGGCGGCGGTGAAGGAATTTTTTGAGAGGGAAAAACCGGAATACGTCATTCTCGCCGGAGCCAAAGTCGGCGGGATTATGGCGAACAAGCTGCACTGTGCGGAGTTCCTGCTCGAAAACCTCGAAATTCAGAACAATGTCATCATGCAGAGCTATCTGAACGGCGTAAAGAAATTCTGTTTTCTCGGTTCAAGCTGCATCTATCCCTGTCAGGCGCCGCAGCCGATCAAGGAGGAGTACCTGCTCACAGGTCCGCTGGAACCGACCAACGAAGGATACGCGCTCGCCAAAATTTCCGGCTACAAGCTCTGTCTCTACCTCTCGAAACAGTACGGCTGGCCGACCGTCAGTCTGATGCCCTGCAACCTTTACGGCACAAACGACACCTATGATCTGGTGAACGGACACGTCTTCCCGACCTTCGTCCGCCGTTTTGTGGAAGCCGCGCGCGAAAACCGCCCGGAAGAGGTTCTCTGGGGAACCGGCAAGCCGCTGCGCGAATTTCTGCATGTGGACGATGTGGCGAATGCAGTCTACTATTTCATGCAGAACCGGAGCGAACCGGAGGTCATCAACATCGGTTACGGTTCGGACATCACAATCCGTGAACTCGCGGAAAAAATCGCGAAAGCCGCCGGATTCAAGGGAGAACTCAAGTGGGATTCGACCAAGCCCGACGGCATGTACCGCAAGCTGATGGATTCCTCAAAAGCCCGCTCGCTCGGCTGGAAGCCGCAGATCACGCTTGACGAGGGAATCGAGCGGACCGTGAAGGAGTTCGCTTCCGGAATCGGAAAGCTTCATCACGGCTGAAACAAAGCTGAGAAAAATGTCTGATTCAAGCAATGCAAAACGGATTGCGGAGAATACGGTTATTCTCTACATCCGCATGATCATCCTGCTCGGAATCTCTCTCTACACCTCCAGAGTTCTGCTGGAGGTGCTTGGAGTCGAAGACTACGGGATCTACAACATTGTCGGAAGCATTGTTGTTCTTTTCTCCTTCCTGAGCAACTCGATGATGAGCGCGACTCAGCGTTTCATTGCGTTTGAAATCGGACGGAAAGACGGAAACGTCTCTCATATTTTCCGCTGTTCTCTGGCGCTTCATGTTCTGCTGGCGGCGGTATTCGGAGTTCTCTCCGAAGCGGTCGGCGTTCCGGTGCTCAACAAGGTGCTGAACATCGAAGCGTCCAGAATGGCGGCGGCGAACTGGGCATTCCAGTTCTCGCTCCTGGTGTTTCTGCTCCAGATTATCCGCGTCCCGTTTTTTGCGCTGCTGATTGCATATGAAAAGATGGGAGCCTACGCGTTTCTGAACATTCTGGAGGCCGTCGCAAAACTCGCGGCGGTCATCACGCTCTGCCATATTCAAGCGGATAAACTGATTCTTTTCTCCGGATTGTATTTTGCCGGCCAGGCGCTGATACTGATTCTGTTCTGTCTCTGGTGCCGGAAACTTTTTCCGCAGATTTCGTTCACCATGCTGTTCCGGAAGGCGGATATTCTTCAGCTCTGCTCCTTCTCCGGCTGGAGCATGCTGGGAAGCTTTGCGAACATTCTGAGACAGCAGGCGGTGAACCTTCTGATCAACGTTTTCTGCGGAGTCCGGCTCAATTCGGCCGTCGGCGTCGCCCAGCAACTGAGTTCAACAGTGTTCAACTTCGTCGCCGGCTTTCAGACCGCGTTCAATCCGCCCCTTATCAAAAAATATGCGGAAAAGGAATACAAGGAACTGTTTCAGCTGATTGCGGGAGCCTCCAAATACTCGTTTTACCTGCTCTATTTCTTTGCGCTCCCCCTGCTCTGCACGGCGCCGTTCGTGTTCGGGATATGGCTCAAAGAGGTTCCGCAATACACGATTGAATTCTGCCGCTGGGAAATCATCGGAATGTTTTTCGACGCGCTCTCCGCGCCGCTCTGGACGACTTCGCAGGCGACGGGCAGAATCCGGGGATATCAGATTCTCATGGCCGCAATCATTGTGGCGAATCTCCCCGCGGCGTATCTGATTCTGTTTTTTCACCTCTCTCCGGTCTACATCTTTGTCGCACGCGCGGCCTTCAACGTCCTGGCGTTCGCCGCACGCATTGTGTTCCTGCGCGGACAAGTGCGTCTTCCGGTGTTTTTCTATCTCAGAAAAGCCGTTCTGCCGATTTTCGGAGTCGTTGCGCTGACTCTTCCGCTTCCGCTGCTCTGTTCTTCCGGCGAAATCGGCTGGGGGAAATTTCTGCTGACCGGAACGGTCTGCGCGCTATCGGTTCCCGCGGCGGTTTTCTTTGCCGGAATGAACGCATCCGAACGCGGGCTTCTCAAAAGTTATCTTGTTCAGAAGCTGAACGGAATCCGCGGCAGATTCAAGCGAGTGTAAGCAAATTCTTTATGTTCTTATTCCAGCCATGCTTGAAAATACCCGGAAAAGTTGTATAGTAAGGACACGGAGGAGACGACTGATGAAGAGAATTACCGGCAGCGTTTATACATTTGAAAATATGATCCGCGGTCATTTTCTGTATGTGGACAAAACGGAACATATCTGGAAGCTGGCGGCACCTCCTCAGGAAATGTATGAGGACAACTCCGCATTGCCGCAAATCAAAGAGAAAGCCTACTTCAGAAAATATCTTCACTCTTCAAAGAAAATCACTCTGGTCGGGGTCAACTTTGATTCAGAAAAAGGTCAGCTTATCAACTGGCAGACCGAAGACGTTGCATCCGTATGAAAATCTGTAATGAAAAACTCTGTTGCGGGTGCGGCGTCTGCAAAGTCGTATGTCCGCAAAACGCCATATGCATGACTGCAGACGAACGCGGTTTTCTTCATCCGGAAGTTGCGGAAGAACTGTGCGTAAACTGCGGTCTCTGCAGAAGACACTGTCCGCTTCTCTGTGAAAATCCAAAACCGGACCCCGGCGTCTTCTCCAGTTATGCGGCATGGAATAAAGATGCAAAGGAACTCAAGGAATCGACCTCCGGCGGAATCTTCTGGCTGCTCGCAAAAGAAGTCCTCGCGCAAAACGGCGTGGTCTTCGGCGCGGTCTGGACGGAAGACTGGAAGGTTCGCCACACGTTCGCGGAAACTCTGGAGGATGCGGAAAAACTCCGCCAGTCCAAATACATGCAGAGCGAAACCGGCGATGCATATCTCCAAGTCCGCGACTTTCTCAAAGCCGGACGCAAAGTTCTGTTCTCCGGAACGCCCTGTCAAGTGGCGGCTCTGCGAAGTTTTCTCGGAAAACCGGAACCGGATCTGCTGACAACCGACATCATCTGCCACGGAGTCCCCTCCGCCGCAGTATTCGGAAGATACCGCGCGTATCTGGAAAAACTTCATCATGCGAAAATGACATATTACCGTTTCCGCAACAAGGTTCCGAGCTGGGCGGACTGCAAGAACGAAGCGCGCTTTGACAACGGAGAAATCCATGCACCCGAACTCTTCGAAGATCCCTATTTCACGGTCTTTGTTCAGAATCTCTCCCTGCGTGAATCCTGCTATTCCTGCCGCTTTGCGAATGCCGAACATCCGGCCGACATCACGATTGGAGATTTCTGGGGATTCACCCATAACTCCTTCCGGTTCTTCCACTATCAGCGCGGATGCTCGTTCGTCATGGTCAACACCGCGCGGGGCGCGGAAGCCTTCCGTAAAATCATGCCGCAGCTGGTCTGCACGCCGCGGCCGGTTTCGGAAGCCGCAGGAGTGAATACGAACCTTCTGCATCCGCAGCCGAAACCGGAAAACGCGGAAATCTTCTGGAGCCGCTTTGCGGATCCCGCGTTGAATTTTGCGGAAATCTGCAACGGCTTGACCTCAACGAAAAATCTTTCGGGGAGCGCCTACAAGCTGCTGATGTTAAAAGCGAAATACCGTTTTCTCTTTCCCGTCAAACTCATCCGCAGGCTGCTCCGCCGATAACAGCAAAGGATCCACATGCACCCTCTGATAAAAAAAATTCTCCGTCCGCCATACCGGATGATTGTCGATTTCTTTCACGACTGCCATATCCGCCGGCAGACAAAGACTCTGGCGAAGCTTCAGTCCGGCAAAAAGCGGATTTTCTATCTCGGCGTTACCATGCATTCGAACCTCGGCGATCTGGCGCAATACCACTGCATCGGCAAATGGCTGAGAGCAAATTATCCGGAACACGAAATCGTGGAACTGGAAGCGGAAACCGTCGTTTCCAGACGCTTCGGCTTCATGGATCTTTTCCGCAAAGCGCTGAAACCGGACGACCTGATTTTCTTCCAGAGCGGTTACACGACGCAGGATCTCGGCGGACTCCACGACGAAATGCACCGTCTGATTGCAACGGAATTTCCGGAGCAGCCGATGGTCATGATGCCGCAGACCGTCTTCTTTGTTCATGAAGAGAACCGGCGCAGGACGGCGCTCGCGTGCAACCGGGCGCGGAAAATGCTCTTTCTCGCCCGCGACCGCATTTCTTTTGAGCAGGCCAGAGCCATGTTCCCCGACCTCGCGGTTCATCTTTATCCAGATATCGTCACTTCGCTGATCGGGAAATATCACTTCGATTCGCCACGCGAAAAAGTGCTCTTCTGCTGCCGCAACGACGGAGAAAAGAAGTACTCCGACGAGGAAATCGCGAATCTGCGCAAAAAACTTGCGGCGTTCGTTGAAACGGAACTCTCCGACACCACGGTTCCCGTCAGAGCGACGGAACTCCGCAAACATCTCCGGCATTATCTGGAGGAGATTTTCAGGCGTTATTCCCGATACCGCGCAATCGTCACCGACCGCTACCACGGAACAATATTCTCGCTGATTGCGGAAACTCCGGTCATCATTCTCAAGACGACCGACCACAAGGTCATCACCGGAGCGGAGTGGTTCCGCGGAGTTTACGACGACCGTGTTTACACCGCGGAGACTCTCGACGACGTCGAGCCGATTCTCAGGAAGATCCTTCAGAATCCCCCGCAGGGAAAGACGGATGATTATTTTGAGCGCAATTACTATCGGAAGCTCAAAGCGCTGATCGAATCCTCCATTCTCGCGAAGGAGGAAAAATGAAGGTTCTGTGGATCACAAACATTCTGCTTCCGGACATCTGCTCCGCGATGGGCTGGAATGCACCCGTCACCGGTGGCTGGATGTCCGCACTCGCCGGATTTCTGACCGGAGCTCACCCCGAACTTGAACTTGCGGTCGCCTCCGTCGGCCCCGTCGAAGAACTTGTGAAAAAAAAGGTCGGCGAAATCCGCTGTTTCATCCTTCCGCAGACAAGCCGCTCCGGAGACTGGAAAGCAATTCAGCAGAGATTCGCGCCCGAAGTCGTCCATATTCACGGGACCGAATACGCATACGGGCTGGAGTGGATCCGCGAATGCGGGAACGCGCATGCCGTTGTCTCCATTCAGGGACTTGTTGATGTTTACGCCCGTTACAGTCTCGGCGGAATTGAGCGCGGCGAACTGAAAAAATACCGGACTCTTCAGGATTATCTGCGTCCTTCGCTCCTGAAACTGCCGCAGCGGATGGCGGCGCAGGGACAGCTCGAAATCGAGTATATGAAAACATGCGGACACTTCATCGGACGGACCGAATGGGACCGCGTGCATCTCTGGGCGGTCAACCCGTCGGCGAAGTATCACTTCTGCAACGAGATGCTCCGCGAACCGTTCTATCATGCGCACTGGAACCGCTCCGAATGCGAACCGCACACGATTTTTCTTTCGCAGGGAGCCGCTCCGCTGAAGGGGCTGCATCAGGTTCTCAAAGCGATGCCGCTGATTCTGCGTGAGTTCCCGGATGCAAAAATCCGTCTTGCCGGAAGCAATATTTTCTCCAGAAAAACTCTGCGGGAAAAACTGAAATTTTCACTTTACGCCAACTATATCTCAAGTCTGATAAAACGTCTCGGACTCCAGGAACATTTTGAAGCGCTCGGACTCTGCCCGCCGGAACGGATGGTCGCGGAACTGAAACGATGCAATGTGTTCATCTGTCCCTCCAGCATTGAGAACAGTCCGAATTCGCTCGGCGAAGCTCAGCTGACGGGCGTTCCGTGCATAGCCTCCTACGCCGGCGGAATCCCGGATTTCGCCGCAGGCGGCGCCGCCCTGCTCTACCGCTTTGAAGAAACGGAGATGCTGGCTGCTCACGTCTGTTCCGTTTTCCGCGATCCGGAACTGGCGGAAAAGCTCTCCGCAGCGGGCGCGGACGCGGCGGCGAAACGGCACGACCGCAATGCGATCTGCGAAGAGATGATGCGGATTTACAGGAAGATTGCTTCATAATGTCACCGTTTCTCTACATGCTCTGCGCAGTTCTCCTCCATGCATTCGGAGAACTCTTTTACTACATCTTCCATATGGCTGCGTTCTATGCACTGTTCTCGCTTGTCAGCATCGGTCTTTTCCTGTACGGAGTCTGGCGGGGACGCACGAAAAAAGAGCCGGTCTGCACCCGCCTCATCTCCTTCACATGGGTCGTGCTCTGTCTGATCCAGTGGGGCGTTCTGCTCCGCGTGTTCAACAGCGACTGGGAGATTTTCGAAGACATGAGCACGAGCGGAATCATCAGCTACATTCTGTGTTACAAATATTACGTGCTGAGTCTGCTTCCAATTTTTGCGTTCCGCCAGGAGCTTACGCAGGAAACGATGCCGCGGCTGGCAAAAATCGGAATTGCAACCGGAATCTGCTTCCTCGTACTCTTCCTGATCAATTCGCCGTATCTGCTGCTCAGCTCGTACGACGATGTGGAACTGATCGGAATGGACGACACTCCAAGCGTCCGGTTCCTCGCCAACGTCATTATCTCAATAGGAATGCTGAACATTTTCCTGATATTCTTCTCGCCGTATCTGCCGAAATCCTGCAATCTGTTCAACTTCGGAATCTGGTTCATAGCGTTTGTCATGCAGCTCCGCGGCGCGGGCCGGACGGGGATTGTGTATTTTGTCATGCTCGGTCTGCTGGCGTTTTATCTGCGCTTCAAACTGCTGAAAACCGTTCTCCTCTGCGCGATCGTGGCCGGTGCATTGATCGCGATCGACAGCTACACCGACTCCCGCCTGTTCGGGCATATCATGGAACGCGGATTGGAGGACTCCAGATCCAGCATCAATGAGTATCTGATGGACGACCTTGACGAAACTCCGGACGACTGGATCATCGGGCGCGGCCTGAACGGCAAATACTTCTGTCCGAAGTTCACCACCCCGGTTCCGACCTGGCGTTATGAAATCGAAACCGGCGTCCTTCATCTGATTCTGCGCGGAGGATATCTCTATCTGGTCTTCTTCATCCTGCCGCTGCTGCTGTGCGCCATTTACGGATTCTTCGGGAAAAACCAGTTCTGCAAAGCGGCGGCGGGACTTCTGCTGATCCGAATCGCAATGCTCCTCCCGTTCGGTCTGCCCGTCTATTCCGTGGCCGACGTCATGACCTGGTTCCTTGCGGGTCTCGCCTGCTGCCCGGGAATCCGCAATGCGACCGATGAAGAAATCCGCAGGAAATACTTCCGTTTTCCCGAAAAGAAACAACTGGAATCAAAGGAGGTTCAGGCTTCATGAAAATACTTGAATTTCATTACTGGCAATGTCTGCACTCGATGATTTCCGGAACGTTCTGGACTCTCTTTCACCGCATTTACAGCCGCCTGACCGGAGTGGAACTCGGAACCGGATGCAGATTTCAAGGGAAATCGGTGTTTCACCGTCTGCCGGAAAGCCGGATTGAAATCGGGAAAAACTGCATTTTCAATTCCGCCCCCGCATCCAATCTGATCGGCGTTTCCGCTCCCTGCATTCTGACGACTCTGAATTCCGGAGCCGTGCTGGAAATCGGCAACGAGTGCGGCTTCTCCGGAACGCGTATCGCCGCGGCTCTGCACGTCCGCCTCGGAAACCGCGTCCGCTGCGGCGCAAACACCGTCATCTGCGACACCGACTGGCATCCCGATGATCCCCGCGCCGGCAAAGATGCTCCCGTCGTAATCGAAGACGACGTCTGGCTCGGGCTCGGTGCAATTGTCCTGAAGGGCGTAACCATCGGAGCCGGAAGCGTCATCGGAGCCGGAAGCGTGGTGACCCGCGACATTCCGCCGCACACCGTCGCCGCCGGAAATCCCTGCAAAGTCATAAAACAGCTGAAACCATGAAACGCAACCGCACACTTCTGATTCCTGCCGGAATCATTCTTCTCTTTCTGCTTCAGCTGCTGCTTTTGCATTGGCTCTCTCCGCTGCTTTCCAGAGACGGCATCGCCTATCTGGAAAGCGCGAAACTCTGGGGAGACCCGGTTTGCCGGGAAACCTGTTTTCTCCATTCGGCGCACGCGCAATTTCCGCTTTTCATATCCGCCATGAGCCTCGGAGCTACGCTCTTTCATCTGCCGTATGAACTCTCCGGACAGCTGATCTGCGCTTTCTCCGGCGTTCTGTTTCTCTGCATGGTTTACTTGCTGTGCCGTCAGATTTCCGGCAACACGGAATTTGCGGTTCTGACCGTTCTGATTCTGGCGTTCAGCTCCTCCCTGCTCTCGCTGTCTCTGGAAATCCAGCGCGAACTTCCGTATCTGGCAGGAGCGGCGGCGTTTCTCTTCTGCGCGTCGGCGTTCTTCCGCAGCGGACGCCGGTTCGCAGGCGCGGGAATGGCTCTGACGGCGGCCGTCGCGATGTGCACCCGGATAGAAGCCTTCTTTCTCCCGGCGGCGGCGATCCTCTTTTTCGGCGGAGCGGCTCTCTGGAAACTCTGTTCCTGGAAACTCGCATTCAAAGCATGGGGCTGGCTTGCCGCGGCGTACGCAGTCGTCTATCCTCTGGCATTCATGCTCATGACGCCGGAAAAATCAACCTTCCCGCTGCTGTTTTATCTGGGTCCGCTGCTGAAAAAACTGGGGGTGCTGCAATGAGTTTCTGGGAAAGCATCAACAAAATCATCGAAATTCTGCACATTCAACTGTTTGTGACCGCCTGCGCGGGAGCGGTCTTCCTTGCGCTTTATTTCCGCAAACAATGGAAGTGGATTCTGCTTTTCGCCGCGCTCGGGGGCTTCGCCTGGCTGTGGCGCTGGGCAAGCGCCGCTTATTCCGCCCGCTACTATTCCATATTTCTGATTCCGGCGGCGATGCTGACGGCGGGAGGCATGATCGTCCTTGCCCGGGCCGCAGTCCATTTCATCCCCGCGGCAAAGGAGAAAAAAACAAAGATTCTGCGGATTCTGCTGATCGTTTTCACACTCCTCGCAATCGCCGGTTCGATTCTGAAAACTTTCCGCATTCCTCCGCAGGACGCGGTTCTCCTCGCCGTCTGCAAAACGCTTCACGAAACGGCGAAAGAGGAGGATGTCCTGCTGACCGACATGGAACAGGGGGCCAGAATCAGATATTATTCCGGAATAAGGCGCATTTTCGTCCTCGACGAACTCTGGGGGAAAGACTCCGCGCAGTTCCGTTCTTTTGTCAACGGCTTCTCCCCCTCCGGCGCCCCGGTCTGGTTTCTGACGCGGAATCATCCCGGCGAAGCCTGCAAAACAATGAATCTCCAGCTTGTCGAGCGGGGATTCGCCAACCGGAAAAAGACAAAATCGCTTTATCTGTTCCGCTATCTTCCACCCGCAAAGAACGGAAAGACGCTGAACCTCGATGCGGCACAGCTCAGCACATGGAAACTTGACGCATCCATTAAGCAGAAATCCGCCAGCAGGTTCGACAAGGCGACCGGGCGGATGCAGATTCTGGAATTCGGGGAGACCAAGTTCCAAAGTCCGTACATTCAAGTCACGGAACCCTGCTCCGTCTCCTTCACGCTCCGTCCGCAGGGCAGTCTCTGGCTCGAAATCTTCGCGATCCGGAAAAATCCTGAAAACGGCGTTGCGGAGGGAACACACATCGGACGCATCTCGAACATTGCGGACACCCGCCCGATCCGTTACACCGTTCCGCTGGTCTGGGATAAAAACAGTGCGGGAACGGTTGCGCTCTGCCTGAACTTCATGCATGCCAACTTTGCGGTTGAGCAAATTGAAATATCGACTTCGGAGCAAGAAAAATGAACGTCGTTTTCATTGAAGCAACTCAGGATTACCCTCATCGTTTCAGTGCGGGAAACGTTAAAGTGGAATTCATTGGACGCGGACTCGTCGAAAACGGCGCGCAGGTTTCCATCATCAACAGTCCTCTCGGCAAAATGTATCCCGCAGAAGACCGGGAAGGTTCAACCGACTGGGGAGCACGTTATTTTTTCCCCCCGCGCAACGGCGGTTTTTTCCGGAAAATTTTCGCCGGGACACGCTGGATTCATAAAAAAATCAAAGAATTGCGCCGTCCCGGCGATGAAAATATCCTGATTGTAGAAGGCGGATATTTTCCCTGTTTCCTCCATTACTGTCTCTCCGGACGTCTTCTCGGATACCGGGTTGTCGCGATTTTTCACGAATGGCAGCCCAGTTTTGCGAATGCCGGCATCCTCAAACAGCTGAACAATCTGCTGCAAGGCTACTGCTTCGGATATTTTGTTCATGCGATTCTGCCGATCAGCCATTTCCTGAAACAGAAAGCGGAACGTTTTCACAAACCGCAGATGCTGCTGCCGATTCTCGGAGAGTTTGACAGGAAGCCCGATGAAGGCAAAGCGGGAACTTATTTCTCCTACTGCGCACAGGCCGGATATTTCCGCATCATTCAATTTCTGCTCGATGTCTGGAAGCATCTTCCGGCAAACGTGCAACTCCGGACGGTTCTCTCCGGACAGCCGGCAGAACTCGAACGGGTTCAACGGGAAATCGCAAAGCGCAACCTCTCCGCACAAATCACCGTGCAGACAAAACTCCCGTATGCGGAACTCCGCGCCCTCTATGCGAACTCCGCCGGTCTCCTCATCCCGCTCGACCCGGGATCACTTCAGGACAAGGCGCGTTTTTCGCAGAAAATCGCCGAATATCTCGCAACCGGACGCCCCGTCGTCACAACCGCGGTCGGGGAAATCCCCTATTACTTCAAACACGGCGTCGATGCTTATGTGACAAAGTTTTCACCCGGAGAATACGCTGACTGCCTCAATTTCATTCTTGAACATCTGCGGGCGGCCGACGCCGTCGGCGCCGCCGGACATGAACTCGGCGCGAGCGAATTCAATTACCACACGTTCGGGAAAACGCTGACCGCGTTCTTCCGCGATACGGTCTGCCGGAAAAAACAGAAATGACAAGGCTGAACTCATGAACAAAAATTTTTTCTATGTTGACACGTTTGATTTCTCCCGGGAATCCTCGGGCAATGGCGGAGCGACCATCAACAACGCCGTCATCCGGCATGTTCCGGATAAGGCATGCTTCATCGGATACACTTCCGACGACGATGTTCCCGGGAAGCTCACGACAAAAACTCTTTTCGGCAGAACAATCGACGTGATTCCCGTCGCGAACTTCAGCAAATCCGGCGCGGCGAAACGTTCCCTCATGCCCGGCGCAATCCGCTTCTTCCGGTATCTCCAGCGCAGCCGGAAAGCCTGGAACGCGCTCGGAATCCGCAAGGTTTTCACGGGCAACTACATCGTCCTCTGGTACTTCGCATTCCTGACCGATTACCAGATCGCTTATTACGCCACGGGCCTCGGCAACCCGTGGCTCATCGGGCGTCACCCGTGGGCGGGGAAATACTTCTCGAAACTCTATGACTTCATCCAGTCCAGAGCGCTCCGCCGCGCACAGATCACCTGGGCGGCGGATTCGCCCGAAACATGCGCCGAATGGAACCGAATCGCCGCCCGCCACGGCACGAAAATCACCTTTGAAGCAATCCCATCCGTCGTCGACACCGACTTTTTCCGTCCGCTCGACCGCGCGGAGTGCCGCGAACGCTGGAATCTGCCCGCGGAAGCCCCTGTCTACATCTTCGTCGGACGCCTCGCGCAGGTGAAGGGCGTCGACTTGATTCTGAACGCCTTCCGCCTCGTCCTCAAAAAGCGTCCGGACGCGATGCTTCTTCTGGTCGGCGACGGCGAAGAAAAAGCGTCGCTTCAGACGCTGGCGGAGAGCCTGAATGTTTCCGCGCGGGTCCGTTTCACCGGACGCAGGAATCCGGAAGAAATCGTTTCGCTTCTTGGAGCCGCCGACGCCTCCGTGGTCGGTTCGCACGTGGAGGGTTCCTCGTTCGCAATGGTGGAACAGCTCGCCGCGGGAAAAGCCATGATCTCCACAGTGGTCAGCGGAGCGGATGATTTTATCCGCGACGGCGTCAACGGCTTCGTCGTCCGCACGCGCGACCCGGAACTCTATGCGGAAAAGATGCTCGCCGTGCTCAATCTCCCCGAAGCGGAACGCTGTTCGCGCAATCTCGCGCTGGAAAAATACTCGGAAAACGGAATGTGGGAAACTCTCAGAAAAAGGCTCCTGGAATGGAAATAAAAGATCAATGCTCCGTCATCGTCAGCTCATGGGACGGTTTTGCGGACTGCTGGCCGTTTTTTGTTCATGGTCTGAAAAAATACTGGCCGGACTGTCCGTGGCGCGTTCTGCTCATGACCACCGGATCCCTTCCGCAATTCGAGGGCATTGAAACGGTCAATCTCCAGGAAGACCGCGGCTGGGCATCCAACCTCAAGCGGACTCTGGAGCATGTCTCGACTCCGTATGTTCTTTATCTGCAGGAAGATTACTGGATTGAAAAAACAGTCGACACAGCCGCTCTGGCAAACGTTCTCGCGGAAATGCGGAAGCGGAACGCCGGATACGCGCGAATCGTCCCCGTTCCCCCGCCGGACCAGAAGGCGGAGGCGGAAACCGGACTCGGCGCATGTTCCGCCGCCAACCGCTACCGGGTCTCTCTTCAGGCCGCGTTCTGGGAAAAAAATTTTCTGGAGAAACTGCTCTTCGATGGCGAAAGCGGATTGGATTTTGAACACAAAGGCTGCAAACGCTCCGCCGCCCTCCCCGAACCGTGTCTCGCCTCCGTCCGCGACCTTCTCCCCTACGGAGCCGGAACAGCCGTCCGCAAGAGACGCTGGACAATGAGCGCAATCCGCTACGCCGGACGCGAAAACATGCAGCTTCCGTACCGCAAACGCGAAAACATTCTTGATGAACTCTGTTCAAAGATGGGCGGCACCCTTGCCGGAAAACTTCTTGCATTTCCGCTCCTCCGCCTGATGCAGTGTCTGCGCGGAGACCGCAAATGGAGGAACTATTTCAAATGAATCCGAAGAACCATGCGCCCCGCATTCTCCTGAGCGTCTACGCCTGCAGTCCCGAATGGGGTTCGGAAGTCGGAACCGGCTGGCACTGGGTGCTGGCACTGTCAAAATTTTTTCCGCTCCACGTGATCACCGAAACAGGATTCCGGAAATCCATCGAAGAACACCTTTCCGCATTTCAGGGACGCTTCCTCCCGGAATTCCATTATGTCGATATCGGCGAAAAAGGACGCGAATATTTCTGGCGTCAGGGCGACTGGCGGTTCTACCGGCATTACCGCGTCTGGCAGAAAAAGGCATTCCGCACGGCCGAAACGCTCCATCGGGCGGAACCGTTTGATCTTGTTCATCAGCTCGGAATGATCGGCTTCCGCGAACCGGGCTATCTCTGGAAACTCCCCGGCGACTTTGTCTTTTTCTGGGGACCCGTCGGAGGAATGGGGGAAATCCCGTGGAGTTATCTTTCCATGCTCGGAGCAAAAACAGGACTTCTCTATTTCATCAAGAACTGCATCAACATTGCCCAGGAGTATCTCCTCCCGCGCGTCCGGAAAGCGATCCGCCGCGCCGACACGATTTTTGCCGCGACCGTGGAAAACAAAGACTGCATTGCGAAAATCTATCACCGGGATTCCATTCTCCTCAATGAAACCGGAGCGGAACCGCACGGGAAAAGCGGAAAGAAAAAACGCTCCGGAATTCTGCAGGTTGTCTGGTGCGGAATCATGGAAAGCCGGAAAGCGCTGAACCTCGGGCTTGCGGCGGTCCGCGAACTGAAACAGACGGGCACTCCCGTCAAACTGCATATTCTCGGTGGCGGACACGCGGAAAACCGCTGGCGCAGCCTTGCGGAAAAACTGAAAATTCAGGACTGCTGCACATGGTACGGCAAGGTCTCCCCCGCCCGCGTCCGCGAAGTCATGGAACAGGCGGACGTCATGCTCCTGACAAGCGTCAAGGAGGGAACACCGCATGTTCTGCTGGAGGCGCTCGAACACGGGCTTCCGGTCATCTGTCACAACGCATGGGGCATGAGCTCCGTCATCAACGAACAATGCGGCCGACTGATTCCGCTCGCCACTCCGGAGCAAAGCATCCGGGCTTTCGCAAATGCCATGCAGGAACTCTCGAAAAACTCCGCCGAACTCGAAAAACTCTCTTCCGGCGCACTTGCGCGCGCAGAAGAGCTCTCCTGGGACAGCAAGGCTGCAATCATGCGCGATTATTACCTCGGAGCTCTCACCGAAACAAGAAAGGCATTGTCATGAGTCAGGAAACAGGAAACGACAACCGTCCTCAAACCAACGTCCGCCCGGGGCGCTCCCGCGCGGCGCTTGCGATACGTGCAATCGCAAACCGCATCCGCACGGAACTCTATTTTCTCCTCCGCGCACGATTCGTGAAACGCAAGGGAATGGTCCGCATTCCGTGGAGCGTCGAACTCTGGTCGCCGCATAACGACATCTCCCTCGGCGACCGCGTGCAGTTCGGTCCGGGGTGCATCATCAACTGCGACGCGCAGATCGGCGACAGCGTTCTCTTCGCCCGGAACGTCGCACTCGTCGGACGGGACGACCACCGCATCGACCTTCCCGGCGTATTGATCTGGGACGCCCCGCGCGGCGACTCCCATAAGACATTCATCGGCAGCGACGTTTGGATCGGACACGGCGCAATCATCGTTGCCGGAGTTCATATCGGCGACGGCGCGGTCGTCGCCGCCGGATCCGTCGTCGTCAAAGACGTCCCCCCGTACACCGTCGTCGGCGGCAATCCGGCGAAAGTCATAAAGAAACGTTTTGAAGGGCTGTCCGCGCAATGAAAAGAACTTTTGTTCCGCATCCGCTTGATTTGAACATTGTCGACAGTTCCTGCCGGAACGTTCTCGAAGACTGGAATCTGCACCTCAAGGATTTTCATTCCGGATTTGCTGTTTTCTTTGAAGCGAACCTCCTCTCGCTCGCGCTCCGCAGCCATGACGTCCGGTCCTGCATCCGGCAGGCGGACTGGATCTTTCCGGACGGCGTTGCGGTCAGCAAGCTCGCCTCGCTCCACGCGAAACATCCGGTGGAGCGCATCTCCGGTCCGACTTTCATCCTGAAAGCCTGCGGATACGGACAAAGCCGCGGCTGGAAACATTTCTTCTACGGCGGAACTCCGGAATCTCTGGAGGTTTTGAAGCGGAAATTGCGGGAACAGTTTCCCGCAATCATCATTGCGGGCGGATACGCCCCGCCGTTCCGTCCGCTCACTCCGGAGGAAGACGCCGCGGTAATCAAGCAGATCAACGATTCCGGGGCAGATTTCGTGTGGGTCGGTCTCGGCGGTCCGAAACAGGAATTCTGGATTCAGGCGCATCGTTCCGCCCTCAAAGTTCCGGTCATGCTCGGAGTCGGCGCGGCGTTTGATTTCCATTCCGGCAAGCGTTCCTGGGCTCCGGAAATCATCCGCAGGCTCGGTCTCGAATGGTTCTGGCGCATGTGTTCCGGCGGACGGCGCACGCTCTTCCGCAATCTCCGCTGCGTCAGCATCGTCTTGCTCTTTCTCCTGAAGGAACGCATCCGCGCATGTCTCCGAAAGGGAAACTGATCATGAAAATCCTGCAGCTGACCGCCAGTTCCGTGCTCGCGCTCCTGATCCTCTCCGGATGTTCCGCCGGACACGACTACTGGGGAAACCGGCTGGATGACGCAAAAGACATCTTCACTTTCACCGCCGGAGGTGGATTCGGCGTGAAGGTTCAGGTCGGTCCTGTTCAGGCGGATATGTACAACTATGCATCACTTTACGGTCTGCGCAGCGGAGAAATTCTCGACGGAGCGCATCCGCATTCTGAGGAATATCATGTGAGTGAAGGGAACATCGGCGTTCCGCTTCCCTTCGCCAACACGGAAATTTTCTATCCGGGCAAACATGCGGCGGAACGCGGAAAAGCTTACTGCGCAATGAGTCCGCTGCTGCCGTTCTTCATTCTGCTTCCGGACGAACATTCCAGAAACTTCTGCAATTCCTGCGCATGGAAAGAAAAATTCCGCAACAGGGAAGCGCAAAAAACTTCGGAAGATGCGTCTCCGGAACTTGAAAAGGATGAAAATCCGCGTGAGCTCCCCTTCGACGGCTGGCGCGCATGGTACAAATATTCCTCCATTGAAGTCACTGCGGCTCTGTTCGCCGGATTCTCCATCGGGGTCAATCCCGGCGAGCTCATCGACTTTCTCGCCGGATTTGCCTGTCTCGATCTTTACGGCGACGATTTATAAGTTTCCGCCGCCCCGTCGTTTACCAAAGCCTTCCGGAAAATAAACGCTCCGGAAGGCTTTCTCTTTATCTGACTTACTTGATTCCTGCCTGACGGCGGAACCAGGCCCCGGCAAAAAGCGGCCAGTCGGCAATCGGACGACCGGTACGGTGCAACCCGTAACCGTGTCCGCCGTCCGGCCAGAGATGCATCTCGACCGCAACGCCCGCGCGTTTCAGCGCGAGATACCACGCAAGTGCGTTCTCAACGCAGACGCCGTCATTCTCCGCCTGAATCAGGAACGTGGGCGGAACATTCGCATCGATTTTGAATTCCGGCGCAAGATTCAGCTCCAGATCCGAAAGATACGCGGGATAGATCAGTGCAGTGAAGTCCGGGCGGTACGGGAATGCGTCGATTTTATCCGCCGCCGGATACGGAACCGGATCCGACGGTGCGGAAATCGTCGCGCAAAGGTGCGCCCCCGCCGAGAAGCCGATCGCGCCGACTTTGTCCGGAATGATGTCGAATTTTTCCGCATTCGCGCGGATCATGCGCATCGCGCGCGCAGCGTCCGCATGAGCGGCGGCGCGGCGGTCCGGACAGCGGTATTTGAGCAGAAACGCGCTGAATCCGTTCTGGTTCAGCATCCCGCAGATGTCGCGTCCCTCATGGTTCCACGCGAGGATGGAATAGCCGCCGCCGGGACATACCAGCACGGCGGGGTGCGGTCCCTGTCCCGAGGCGGGAAACCAGGTGATGGTCGGTTCGGTGACGTCAGTCAGACGGTCAATGCCGCCTTTATGGTCTTGAAAATGTTCAACGCGTGAAGCGTCGTCCGGAGTCGTCAGGGGAATATCCTGTTCCCACAGTTTGAAAGTCTGAGTGAATTCCATTTTATTTTCCTTTGCTGCCCGTGGAGGCGGGAAGTTTGAAGAGATCGCCGACGCCCTTCAGCAGTTCGGCGGACTTGTCCAGCACGGCGGTTCCGGCGTTCGTAATGGAACGCAGCGAGGGGAACGCATCGCCGATGGAGACGAAGACGCCGAGCGTCAGTTTGTTGAGAATTGCGGCGGTGAGATCCAGCGGAGTGATGCCGTCGTTGTCCTTGCCGAGGTTTTCAAGGTTGATGGGAACAACCGGCAGCGGCGCATCGGTCGCGGGCAGTCCGGGCGCGGAGGCGACGACGTTCACGTAGATGGAGTTCATATTCAGGTCATCCACCTCGAGTCTGGTCTCTTTTTCCGATTTTCCCGCATCGGTCTTTTTCTGAGCGGCCTTCTCTTCCAGCCCGAGTTTTTTCTGGAAATTCTGAACGTTCTCGTTCAGCTGCGAAAGGTTGTTGGAAAGCAGATTCGCCGAAGGTTCGAAATAGACGTCCACGCCGTCGAGCGTGAACTCTTCGACCACCAGTTTGTCCGCGGTCAGCGTGGAGGGAATGATATCGACGCGGATATGTTTCACGGTAAGCGCGCGGTCGTTTTTGTATCCCACGGGATTTCCTATGAAGAGATTGCGGATATCGACCACGCCGGAGAACACATTGACGCTGACGCTGTCGACTTTGACCGGCGCATCCAGAATTTTCGGCGCAATGGAAGTCAGAGAGAATTTGACGATATGACCGAGCGAGAACAGCATCACGAGTGCCAGCACTGCGATTCCCGCAAGAGTCAGTCCTGCGATTTTACCGATTTTTTTCATACGGGCATTAGTCATGAGCAGACCTCCTTGTTTGTTCTAATATATTCCTGAATTCCGAAAAAGCAACCGCGAAACGGATTTTTTACGATTCAAATTCCAATTAAATACAGAGCTAAGCATTTTATCTTAATTTGTTATATATTTTAAAATATTTTTATT
>ERZ1034842.147-NODE-147-length-36842-cov-8.755865_pt1 | contig 36842 bp, 25 predicted proteins | sample MGYA00520634_ERZ1034842 | MGnify/ENA primary metagenome ERZ1034842 (study PRJEB33766, sample SAMN09781734) | gut metagenome | biome: gut microbiome | host: Homo sapiens | place: Madagascar | study: EMG produced TPA metagenomics assembly of the PRJNA485056 data set... | reverse complement strand
CCGATGAGCAGGACCAGCACAGAGGCCAGCAGGCCGACGGACAGGGAGACGCGGGTGCCCATCATGACACGCACGGCAAAGTCACGTCCCATACGGTCGGTGCCCAGAATGTGTGGGAATACGTTCTCGCCCTGGTCGATGAGCTTCTGCTCCGCGGCAGAATACTCAAACGGAGCCAGGTTGTTGCTGCCCTTGATCTGCTGCTCGTAGCTGTAGGGCCACAGGGACGGCAGAACATAGGCCATAAACGCGATGAGCAGAATGACGAGCAGACTGACCATGGCGATCTTGTTCTTCTTCAGGCGGCGCATACCGTCCTTCCAGAAGTTGACGCTCTCGCGCATGATGACAAGGCTCTTTTTCTCCTCGTTGGATGCGGGGGCGAAATCCTCCACGTTGAGTTGCAGGCTCAACGGATTCTTTTTCAGATTTTCCATTTTGTCTGCTCCTCCTTACTTCAGCTTGATGCGCGGGTCGATGATCTTGTACAGAATATCGACGACCACATTGGCTACAATGACGAGGCCGGCCAGCAGAATGGTGGTGCCCATGATCATCGTGTAGTCACGGTTGGTGATGGCAGACACGAAGTCACGGCCCAGGCCGGGGATGGAGAAGATCTTCTCGACGACGAAGGAACCGGTCATCAGACCTGCCAGCATGGGGCCGACATAGGTGACAACAGGCAGGATGGCGTTGCGCAGGGCGTGCTTGAACAGGATCTTCACGCTGGAAACGCCCTTGGCGCGGGCGGTGCGCATGTAATCCTGACCCATGACGTCCAGCAGACTGGAACGCATCAGGCGGGTGATGTAGGCGGTGGGGTAAATAGCCAGCGCCGTCACGGGCATGATGTAGGCCGCCGGCTCATTCAAACCGACGGTGGGCAAAATTTTCAGATTCATGCCGAAGGTGTAAAGCAGCACGACGCTGGAAATAAAGCTCGGGATAGCGATGCCGCAGGTGGCGAAGACAATAATAAGGTTGTCAGCCCATTTTCCTCGGTTATACGCAGACAGACAGCCCAGCGGAATGCCGACGCACAGGGCGACCAGAACGGCCAGACCGGCGGTGCGGGCAGACACAGGCAGCTTGGAGAAGATGATCTGGTTGACGGTACGGCCGCGCTGTTTCAGGCTCAGGCCCATATCGCCGTGGACAAGGCTGTTCATGTAGTTGAGGTACTGCACACCCAGGGGCTTGTCCAGGCCGTATTTTTCGGCCAGAGCCTGCTGGGCTGCTTTACTGATGGACTTTTCCGCCACGAACGGGCCGCCGGGGACCAGGTTCATGATGAAAAAGGTAAGGGTCGCGACGATGAACACGCTGAAAATGCCCATTGCCACGCGCTTGACGATGTACTTCGCCATGGTTTAGTGCCACTCCGTTTCTTAATGGAATACAAATTGGGGTCGATTCTGGTTTATCCGTTTAATGCTCTGTACTGTGCACGCGCATTTGTGCGCACACCGTGGACACGAAAGAGAATAAAAAAGTCGACGGCGGCTGCGATTGCAAACACCATCGTTCGTAATCCAAAATCTATGAATATTATAAAATGTTGCAAAGTATTTGTCAATTCTCTGTCGCGCTCCCAGCAACGACAAACAGCCGAAAAGCCGCGCGTTTAGCTGCGAATTTTCGGTAAAGATGCCCATTTGCAGATTTTTTTGAGTTTTTTTGAAAAACCGCTTGACTTTCCCCACCGCCGGCGCTATAATAAAACACGTTCTCCGGCGAGAACGCCAAGAGAATATGCGCCGGTAGCTCAGCTGGATAGAGTGTCTGACTACGAATCAGAAGGTCGGGAGTTCGAGTCTCTTCCGGCGCACCAAGGTCACTTGCATTTGCAAGTGACCTTTTTTGTTTATTAGATCATTCTTTACGCAATTCAGTTGTTTTTTCTTCTCTTATACGCTATAATGGATGTAATATGCACCTTTACCTACATTAGGAGCCTCACCATGACTGATTATATCCGCCACAATCTGTTCGACAAGTTTGAATTTCATAACTATGGGCATGCACTGGAAATTCTCTCTGAGGCTTTTCCTCAGGAATGGAACGACATTCAGGATTGCCTATCCACTCTGCATATTTCAAAAAGCGATTTAACAAATTCCGGCGGTAACGAAACCGCTATTCCCAAAAAATTTGATGATGTTCTTTACCCCCGTGGCTGGCGTGAGATCAGAATCACCGGCGATCTTTTGGTTAAGATGTATCCACGCGGAAAATCCCGCGGTCGGTTTTCCAGCGATCCTTTTGATGAAAAAGTCATTAAGGGATATATTGACGGACATAATATAGATTTTATAAAAGGCAAGGTCGCTTTTGATCTCGAATGGAACAGCAAAGATCAAACATTTGACCGTGACTTACTTGCCATGAGAACCTATTTTGATTGCGGCTTGATAGAAGTCGGTATTATTATCACTCGTTCCGAAGAATTAAATGACATCTTTACTGACTTAAACATCAAATCAAAATACGGTGCCAGTACAACATGGATGGGAAAACTCGATTACCGTTTAAAATCCCGTCGAAACGGCGGTTGCCCTATATTAGCTGTTGGCATTAAAAGGCCTTGCGTAGAAGGATACGAATTACTATGACAGATAATTACAGCATTAAAGATACCATCCAAAATTTTCAAGACTTCACCCAAGGGAAAAAATATAAAACTATTTATGCCGATCCCCCGTGGCAATTTGCAAACCGCACTGGAAAGATGGCACCCGAGCACAAACGTTTGAACCGCTATTCAACTATGAAGCTCGATGATATCAAAGCCTTACCCGTTGCAGACGCCGCAGATGAAAAGAGTCATCTATATCTTTGGGTTCCTAATGCACTTTTACCTGAAGGATTGGAAGTCATGAAGGCATGGGGATTCGAATATAAAACCAATCTCATCTGGGAAAAAGTTCGTAAAGATGGTATGCCGGATGGACGCGGTGTTGGATTTTATTTTAGAAATGTAACGGAGATTCTTCTTTTCGGGATCAAAGGAGACTCCAATCGAACCTTGCAGCCTGGACGTTCTCAAGTAAACCTTCTTCGCAGTATGAAGCGTGAGCATAGTCGAAAACCCGATGAGTTTATATCGCTAATTGAAAGTTGCTCTTCTGGCCCTTATTTGGAACTGTTTGCCCGCGGCGATCGCCCTAATTGGGACATGTGGGGCAATCAAGCCACAACCGAATACGAACCTACTTGGTCCACTTACGCCAATCATACCGTAGCAATGACGCATAACCCTATTTCAAACAACATTGATACAGGCGCATAAGCAACAAAACACTCCCAGAAGACACCTTTCCTCAGAAGCTGGATTTTTTCTATTTTTCACTTTTTACGGCGTATGATAATACGGACAAATATTCTGGTAGCTCCCATCCTTCATGCGGAAACCGCCGGGAATCGTGCCTAACTGCGCAAAGCCCAGGCACTCGTAGAGGTGGCGGACGTGGATGTTGCTTTCCACCACGCGGTTTCAGATACGTACCATAACAGGCAGGCCGTTTTCGGTATATTCTCTCTGGTTTCCTCTTCCGCGTTTATTCATTTTTCCCCTTATAGTCAGGTTTCCCCTGCAAATCAAGTGCCCCGGCAGCTGCAAACTGCCGGGGCCTTCCTTATTATATACTATCTGCGTTTGTTCCAGGCCGTGCCAAAGCCCACTACGCCCGCGCAGAGCAGCGCGGCCAGTGCCTCCAGCGGGAAAGCATCCCCGGTTTGGGGCAGGCTTCCCACCGGGCGGGCCGTGTTTTTTGCGGGGCGCGGCATCGGTGCGGCACTCGGCGCAGGTGTGGCCGTGGCCGCCGGGACGGGCGGGTCATAGCGGTTGGTGAACACCACCCCCGCCGCTTTAGCAGTTCTGCCGCTGCGCACCGCCCACAGTTCGGTATCAAGGCTACCGTCGGCGGCGGTCATCACCCGCACCGTCACCGTGTAGGTGCGGCCGTCGTAGGTCGTATCGGCGGCGCAGCCTTTTACCTGGGCCAGCTTATAGCGGTAATCCCCCGGCGCGTCAAAGGTCAGGCCGGTAAAATACGCCGTGCCGCCGCCCTTGACCTGCACGCTGGTCTGGGCCGGTGCCGGGGCGTTATCCAGCGGGGTGATCTCCACCGTGTACACCGTGTCGCAGGCTGCGCCGTCGGTGCGCACCGTCACCGGGATCTCGGCCCCCGCCTGTGCCGCAAAGACCGGCAGCGGGCAGAGCAGCGCCAGCACCAGCGCCGCCGCGGGCAGCCAGCGCCGCAGGGTCGTTTTGCCAAAACTCATTGTGTTTCATCTCCTTCATCCAAAGTTGCCGGGCGCAGCCGTCCCAGCAGCACCACACGGCCGTTCGTCTCGGCCCCGGCGCAGGTGGACAGGGCGATCAGCCTGTCCTGCGAGCCCACATCCAGCACCCGCTGCTGCACAGCCCGGGCCTGCACCGCGTCAAGCAAGGCGGCAGTGTCGGCGGTGTAGCGCTCCACAGCGTAAATCTCCGCGTCGTAGGCGTCTGCCTCCAGGCAGACAAACAACTCGATCTCATACGCTGCATCGGGCAGTATCAGACTGCCGGAAGGGTGCGCCGCAAAGTAGTCTGCCTGCACAAACTTCGATACATCGCCGAACATTGCGCCATTCTCCATATGGTGGGCGTAGACAATGGAATACCCGTCGCTGAAATCCGCCTTGCTGCGGCTGTCCAGAAACACCGCCCCCGACAGCGAAAATTCGCCGTAGACGTCGCGGTTGATGTAGTCCATATTCGTCGCGCCCTGCACAAGCGGGTAGTCGATGTGGGTGCCGTCGATGGTCAGCCAGCCGCAGACGTCGGGGTTCAGCGCCTGCAATTCGGCCAGTGTCGGGGCGGCAGTGTTCTTGTCGGCGGGCTTATATTGCAGCAGGTCCGCGCTGGCAAATGCGCCCCGGCTGACGGCAGCGTCCTGCCAGAGGGCGAACCCGCCGAAAGCCAGCAGCACCGCCATCAGCACGGCGGCCAGAGCGCTGACCACCGCACTACCCAGCCGGGCCAGGCGTGCCGCTGCGGCAAGCATCAATCACGGCGGCGCTTGCGGAACACCACCGCGCCGCTGCCCACCGCCAGGGCCAGCATAGCGCCGTAGGGCGCAGCATCCAACAGCAGGCCGGTGGGCGTGACCGCGTCACGGGTGTTCGTGACCGTTATGGCCGCGTCTGCCGTGCCGATGGTCTGCCGGCCCAGGCTGGTGCCTGTCCCGGTGCCGCCGGGGAACACCCAGGCGGTCGAGGTATATTTCGCCGCGTCGGTGCCGCTCTCATCGATGGTATAGGTCGCGCCCTCGGGCAGGCCGGTCACTTCCAACTGCTCGTTGCCCTTGAGGGTCACCTTGATCTCCTTCTCGCCGTTCTCCAGGGTATACACCGTGCCGGGGCCGCTCAGCTCGTCGTCTGCCGGGCCGGTGCGCAGCGTCACCGACGTCATATGGTTTTCGGTGTCAGGGTCGGTGATGTGCAGCGTAAAGTCAAAGCTGTCGCCATAGCTGGCAAAGTCACCGGCCAGCCGCTTGGTCACGGTCAGGCTGTGGGTCGTGTACTCGTTGGTGACGAGCTCGGCTTTCGTGCCGGTCTCTTTCTCGGCCAGGATGGCATACTCCAGCTTGAAGTGCTGTCCATCCGGCTCGGCCTCGCTCTCATTGGCGACGCTGACCTTCAGCAGGTAGAGCGGCGCGGTGGACAGGCCGCTGATGCCGTGGGCCTGCTCGGTCAGACGGTAGTAGTAGATGCCGGGCTTTGTGAACTTGTCCATATTGAAATCAACGGTCACATTGCTCTCGGTGTTGGCTTTTCCTTGGGCATCGGCGGTAAATTCCGCCGTGGCCGTGGTACTGGCAAGCTGGTCCGCCGTGCCGAGCATTTCGTCCGCGGTGTGGGTCTGGGGCAGGTCGCCATCCTGGCCTGCGGCCACGTTGAAAGTGATCGTGCCCTTGATGCCGCCCGCGCCGGGGGCTTTATCCAGGTTGATGGCCTTTTTAAGGATGATGCTGCCGCCGCTGACCGTGATGCGTCTGGCGGGTCTTTCGGCATCGGCTGCATAGGCCGCCGTGGACAGCGCCCCGGCCAGCACAGCAGCGGTGAGAGCGGCAGAAAGTTTGATGGTGTTCATGGTAAGTACCTCGCTTTTATGTGATGGACGGCTCGGAAGGAAAGGCGGACGGCAGCGGCAAGGCCGCCCCTTTATATCCCATTCCGCCGCAATACAGCGATCACGCGGCCCTGTATCTCCCCTGCCTGCACCGGGCCGAACCAGCGGCTGTCGCGGGCGCCTGCGCGGGCGTCGCATAATATAAAATATTCACCGTCGGCCAGGGTCAGCGGGTAGGTCACGTTGCTGTCATATTTCGGCGTTTCTTCGTAGATATCAGGCTCCGCCACCGTGTTGCCGTTGATGACAAGCGCCGCCGCGTCGGTCACTTCCACCGTGTCGCCGCCCCGGGCCGCGACCCGGCCTGTGCGGCGCTGGCCATCCTTGGTAAAGACAACGACCTCCCCTGCCGTGCAGCTGCGGGGCAGCCGGTAAAACAGCAGCAGGTCGCCGGGCTTCAAATGCGGGTGCATCGCGGCATCGGGCTGGATGTACAGCCCGAACACGACGCCGAACAGCATGACCAGCAGCGCGGCCAACGCCCCGGCCCGCACAAGAAACTCCCGGATATCCGCCCAGGCTGCCCGGCGCCGGGTCTGCGGCTCCATAGGTCACGCCCCCTTGCGGCGGCGCAGGCAGACCAAGCCCAGCAGGGCGCAGAGCAGCATCCAGACTGCCGGGGCCGTGTCCAAGCCAAATCCCGTGGGCGGTGCGCCGTCCTTGTTGTTGACACAGGTAAGCGTGGCGCTCTGTGCGCCCAGGGTTCCCCCGCCGCTGGTGCCGACCTCGACGCTGCCGTCAAGGTCGAAGCTCGTCTCATAACCGGTATTGTCGGTCTCGGTCACGGTGAAGGCATCCCCCGGGCGCAGGTGGCCGATGGTGATGCTGCCCCGGTGGCGCAGCGTGAAGCCGCTCCCGGTCAGGGCTGCGCCTTCCCCTTTCGTCACATAGGCGCTGGCGGTGGTGATGGCCTGACCGGCGACCGTGGCCGTGAAGGGAAACTCACGGCGGGCGTCGCCCAGACCGCCTGTCACCTGCTTGGTGATGGTCAGCGTCAGGAACGGCGCATAGCTGTTCGTGATGGTCACTTCCGCCGTCTGGCCAGACATGACCTGCACTTCGGCCGCGGCATCATCGGCGGTGGTCGTGCAGTAGTAGTTTGCCAGGTCGGGGTGGGCCGTCTCGGTCACGGTATAGCGGTTGACCGGGATGTCTTTCAGCGTCACACCGGTCAGGCCCTTCAGCGCAATGGTCAGTGCGCCGCCCGCCGTCAGTTCCCGCGTTTCGGTCGTACCATCATCAAATTGCAGTGTATAGCTGCCGATGGGCAGGCTGCTGACCGTGAAGGTGTTCGTCACAGCGGCGGCTTCCGCTTGCTGCGCCTCGTCGGCCACAGCCTTGGTCAGGTGCAGGCTGCCGGTGGGGCGGGCGTAGATGTTGCGGAACTCTGCGGTCGTGTCGGCGCTTGTGGTCAGCGTAATGTCCGCCAGGCTTGTGCCTGTCTGCTCATTGTCACCGTTCACCGCCGCCTGGGTGCCTAGGTAGAGCAGGCCCGCCGGGGCATCGTGGCTAGTCTCTTCCACGGTGTAGGTGTAGTTTACGCTGCCGTCGTCGCTGGTCAGCGGCAGGTCGGTCAGGGTATAGCGGCTGCGGGTGGGGTCAGCACTGTCCACGGTCATATCCGCACCGTGGATCGTCGCGACCGTACCATTCTGGTTCGCCACGGTGAACGTCAGGTTTGCCCGCGCGGCGGTCAGCTCCTCGGCAGTCAGGCCGCCCGTTATGGTTTTGCGGATGGTCAGATTTGCGCGGCCTGCCACCGCCGGGGCAGGGTCGGTGCTGAACCAGACGTTGTCCAGCAGATTGCCCTCGGTGCGCTTGTCGTCCTGGGTTTGCACCGCCAGGAAAAAGAAGCGGCTCACATACTGCCCGCCAGGGACCTGGTATGTGCCCTTGTGTGTTGCCCAGTTGGCGATGCCATCGGTCATTTCGCCGCCGACCATAAAAGTGCTGATGGGCACCTTCTGTCCGTTGTACTCGACCAGATCGTTCAGGGCATTGCGCACACTGTCTTTAGCCTCGTTCTGGGCGGCGGCAGTCAGCGTTTTGGTGATTGCTTCGGCCACCGTGACCGGCGCGATCAGCAGCACCATCGTGTCCGCGCCGTTGCGGCCCTTGTGGGCCAGCGACCAGTTCAGCGTGGAGCCGGGCACGGTCAGCACATCCTGATAGAGCGCACCGTAGGCTTCGCAGTTCAGCTCGGCGAACTGATTGCCGTCCTGGGCGCTGCGGGTGTTGTAGCTGACCCTGGGGTCGTTGTTTTCTAAGTCGTCATTATAGTTGTGGTTGGTTCCGTCTACAATTTCTATGTAGTTGGCCCACTGGGTTTTATCGGCGCGTGTTTCTTCCTCGTCCGTCCAGTGGTAGTACAGGCCTGTCGTGTGCCAGACAAGCCCCTGTGTGGTGTCCGCCAGCTGGGCAAAATGGCTTTTTATGGTCTGCTCTTTGTCCTCCGGTGCGTAGGAAAGCACGCCGGTCCGGGTATGCTTCACCGCCATACTGTGCAGGCTCGGGCTTTCAAAGCTGCCGTTTTGCAGCTGCAAATAGTAGGGCACACGGGCTTCGGCCGCTTTAGTACCGTTGAAGCCGGTGACTTCCACTTTGTAATACAGCCGCTCGGTGGGGCCGACATTGGCGATGCAGGAATCGATGGCGGCGTTCAGCTTGTGCTCGCCGCCCTCGGTGATGTTCCACTCGCTGCCGGTGCAGATGCGCGACGTTACCTGCTCCCAGTTCTGGCCATCGTGGCTGCGGTACCAGATGTAGGTCACGTCCTGCCGTTCCGCGCTGCCGTTGACGACAGCGGTAAAGCAGCCGTCTGTGCTGATGGTGTCCTCTACTTCCAGTGTGTCCACTACAAGGGGCACGGCCGTCGGCTCTGGTATAGGCGCTGCCAGCACGGCGGCATATTTCGTCTCCTCTGCAGTCTGCTGTGGGACCGGGCTGGCCGTGGGCGCGAGGGGCACGGTGGGCAGCGGCGCAGCGGTAGGCTGCGGCGTTGGGGCCGCCGTCGGCTCCGGGGCAGCCGTGGCCTGGGTTGGCGCGGCGGTGGGGTCCGGGATGGGCGGTTCCGTCGGCTCGGGGGCAGGTTCCGCCGTCGGCTCGGGTGTTGTCTCGGCTGTCGGCTCCGGGGCTGGGACCTCGGTGGGCACAGGTTCCGGGGTCGGCTCGGCAGCAGAGTCCGGCAGGGTTTCGGTGGTTTTCGGAGCCGGTTCCGCCGTGGGGTCGGGCACTTCGGTCTCGACCACGACTTCTTCCGCCGCAGGCGGGTCAGGGTCAGCCGGGGCAGCCACGGCGGGCAGCTCAGCCAAGGCGGGCAGATCGTCCGCCGCGAACACTGTGCTGGCCATGCTTGCCGCCATACAGCAGGCCAGAAACACAGCCAACAGACGTTTTCTCATATGCTGTTCCTCCTCACACAGTCTCCCATGGGGGTTGTCCCCCACAGGGATCGCTTTGGAGTATACAGCCCCCGCCCCGCAGAATGCGTCGAGGTGCGTGGATGTGCAAAAGGTTATATTTTCCAGCAAAAAGAAAAAGCACCCGCCAAAACTGGCAGGTGCTCGGGTAAATTATGCAGTTTTTACGCCTGGTCGTACTTGCTGGGCACGGCGCGCAGGGAGATCGTGCGGTCAAAGGTGCTGTATGCGGTCAGGTAGGCGGTAAAGCAGCCGTCCATCCGGCCCATGCTGCCCTCCTTACCGGCGGTGTAGTTATGCTCGGCAAAGCAGGGGCCGACCGAAATACCGTTCACGCCCTTGGATGCGACCAGCGTGCCGTCCTTGACGACGACACCGCCGCCGTCATTGCCCTCGAGCATGAAATGCTCGTTCTCGACGCGGCAGCCCGCGTTGAAGGCCAGTTCCACCCGCAGCGGGGCGCGGTCAATACCGGAGTTGACGATGTGGATGTCCAGGCCGTTTTCGACCTCGTTCACCTGCACGTCAAACACCATGTCGGGGCCGTAGAGCTTTTCGCGGTGGGCGTTGTCCATCTGCCACCAATCGCTGGTGGCGGGCTTTTCGGCAAAGGGCAGGTAATACCAGCCGGTCATGGTCTGGTGCAGGGCATAGCCGCCGTCCTTGGGGGCCAGCGCTGCGGGGACAAAGTTGCGGTGCTCACAGAAGCTCGCGCCGATGCGCACGGTCAGCGTGAAGTCGCCGTGCTGGAAGAACAAAAAGCTCGGGCTGTTGTTCAAGATCGTGTAGGACCAGCTTCCGCGGCGGCAGCGCACAATACCCGACCCTTCGTAATATTTGTGGTAGTTCGTCGGGGTCGCGCTGCTCTCGTGCTCCAGCGCGGCCAGCTCGGGCAGCAGCATCAGGTTGATGAGGCAGTCAAAGCTGCGCAGGGCGTGGCGCTCCACCATCTGCATAATGGCGTTGGCGGCGTCCAGCAGTTCGGGCTTGCGGCAGGTATAGCCCATGTAGAGGTACTCGAGGTAATATTCCCGCGGGTAAATTTTCTTGCCCATGTCCCAGCGGGTGGAGTTGTTGGTAAAAATGCTGTCGTCGGGGTCGATGTAGGTCAGCATCATTTCCAGGTTGCGCAGCACCGGCGCATAGTAGCTCTCGTCGCCGGTGGCCACGGCCAGCATGATCATGGCATCGTTGTTGATGCGGTTGTAATTGCCGGCCGAGCGTTCGGCGTACTCGCCGTCCTCGTTGCAGTCGTTGCCCTCTTTCAGGATGGCCTCGGCGGCGGTGCGGCATTCGGGCTTATCAAACAGCTTGGCGCAGAGCATCAGCACCGACGCGATGGCCCAGCGGTGGTTCGGGGTGTGGAAGCCGCAGTGGCACAGGGCATCGGCTGCATCGCGGATGATGGCCTCATATTTAGGCTTCAGCTCTGCGGCAGCGGCCTTGGCTTCGGGCGCGGCGGGCAGTGCGCCGTCCACGACCTTACACAGGTAGACATAGGCGGGCAGCAGCCGCTTGGTGCAGAAAGCCGTGTCCGGGCCGGAGAAGAAGTTGCAGTTGATGAGGTCAAAGTAGCCGCCGGGCCGCTGGGAGCGGCGCACAAAAGCCAGCGCCAGTGCCAGGCGGCGGCCCAGCTCGGCGTCCAGGTAGTAACGGCTCTCTGGGTTCAGGTAGCAGGCCGTCATTGTCGTGGCGCGGTAGATGGCCGTTTTCGGCTCGGCCAGGCTGTCCGCCTTGGGGAAACCGCCGCAGAAGGGGCTGTTCTCGTCCAAAATCTGGATATCGAGATAGCGCTGCACGCGGCTTTCGCTGTCGTGCAGGATCCGTTCATAGTGTTTGCGCATAGGTCCGCTCTCCTTATTTGCCTTTGCCCAGCAGGGCCGCGCCGATGATGCCCGCGTCGCCGAACAGCTCGGCCGACATGATGCGGGGCTGCTTGGGGCAGCTGCGGCCATAGCCGTGTGCGGCATTGAACGCCCGGATCGGCTCGACCAGTACATCGCTGCGGCGGCTGATGCCGCCGCCCAGGCAGAGCACCTCGGGCTGGAAGATGTTGATGATGCTCGTCACGCCGACGCAGAGGTAGTGTACATAGGTGTTGACCACCTGCACGGCGGTCTCGTCGCCCGCGTCGTAGGCAGCCAGGATGACCTTGCCGTTGACGTTGGCTTCCTCGTTTTCTGCCAGCGCCCAAAGCTTGCTCTCCTTATGGGCGGCCATGGCCTCCCGCGCCTGGCAGATGAGCGCCGTGACGCTGCCGTACTGCTCAAAGCAGCCGCGCATACCGCAGTTGCACTCTTTCCCGTGCATATCAATCACAAAGTGGCCCAGTTCGGCCGCTGCGCCGTTGCAGCCGGTCAGCAGCTTGCCGTTCAGCACTACGCCGCCGCCGACACCGGTGCCCAGCGTGACCATGACCATGCTGCTGCTCCCTTTGCCTGCACCCGCGCAGTACTCGCCCCAGGCGGCAACGTTGGCGTCGTTATCCACATAGACGGGCAGGCCGGTGCGCTCGTGGATCATCTGGCCCAGCGGGACGTTGTCAAATTCCAGATTGTTGGCATACAGCACGGTGCCGGTGTCCACATCGACGCTGCCGGGCGCACCGATGCCCACCCAGGCGGCATCACTCAGGGCCAGGCCCAGGGCAGTCGCCATGCGGCGGCAGAGCAGCGCGATACGGTCGGCGATGTCCGACGCCGGGCAGGGCAGCCCGGTCTTGATGCTGTCGGTCAGCAGCAGTTTCCCGTCCAGGTCGGCAATGCCGCCTGCGATGTTGGTGCCGCCCAGATCGATCCCGATACAATAACGCATAATCTACCTCGCTTCTTTCACTTTATTTCAATTTCTGCGTCGGCTTGCAGAATTTCGTAAACAGCATAAACACGATGAAAAATGCCAGTGCGGACAGCGGCAGGACCCGGATGCTGACGGCATAGCCCGTCATATCCACCAGCTTGCCGAAGCCGACGTTGAACAGGATATCCGCCAGCGACGCGATGCTTAAAATCGTGCCCGCCGCGCCGGAGACCTGCTGCGCCGGGAAATAGAGCCGGATGCTCATGACCAGCGTGGGGTACAAAATGGAGAAGGACAAGCCGCTGATGGCCCAGACGGGCATCGTCACCGCGCCGCCCAGCGAGCCGATCAGATACAGCACACAGGACACGCCACCGAAAGCCGCCAGGCTTTTGAGGGCCCCCAGCTTATCCACCAGCGGGGACAGGCAGAGCCGCCCGATCATCATGCCGCCAAAGAACACCGAAAGATACTTGGCCGCCGAGGCCTGGGGCAGGCCCAGACCGTCTACGCCGTAGGCGACCATCCAGTTCATGACGCCGTGCTCGGCGATAAAGTAGAACCCGAACACCAGCACATAGGGCACGATGATACGCCAGTCATAGCCGCCCTTTTGTGCCGGGGCATCCGCCGGGGCGGCGGCTTCCTCCGGCACATTGCAGAAGAGCAGCAGCACAAAGGCCACCGCGCCCAGGATCAGCAGCACCAGATTTGTGTGCTGCCAGAAGGCAAAGCCGTCGGCGTGGCTGCCCAAAATATACTGGCTGCCGCTGGTGCCGATTTCCTGGGTGAAGAACAGGAAGTTGACGAAGAACCCCGGCGCTGTGGCAAACAGCAGCGGCGTAATAAGGTTCATCGTGGTATTCAATAAGGTGGAAGAACCCAGCGCCAGCGCCATGCCGATGAGCAGCACCGTGTAATTGCTGGTAAAGGCAAACAGCGCCAAGGCGGCCATCCAAATCAGGATCAGCACCTGCAGCACGCGCTTTTTGGAAAAGCGGGTGCTCAGGTTGCCGCCCACCAGCAAAAACACCAGGTTGCCGATGTAGCTTGCCGTGACGATCAGCCCCAGCTGGGTCGTCGTCAGGGAGAAATGCTCTTGGAAGATCGTGGAAAAAATTCCGCGCAGGCTGTCATTGCTGCCAAGCCCCACCATGAGCACCACAAAGGCAAAGAAGGTAAGGCGGCTGCTCCATTTTTTTGTCATCAGACCTGGGCCTCAGCTTCCATCAGGAACAAAATTGCCATGGCCTGGCCGTAGGGCATCGGGTGCAGGGGGATCTGCTTGTAGAAGTCCTTGCTCTCGCGGCCCATCGGGGTGCCGTAGGACACCTGCTGCACAACGCCCTTTTCATCGATGCAGTCCAACACAGGCTGCAAGGCGCGCATGGCATTGGCGCGGTAGCTTTCGGGCACGATGCCCTGCTCGACGGCTTTCAGGATGCCGAAGCCGAAGCCGCTGGTGGCGCTGGCCTCCAGGTAGGAGGTCGGGTCGTCGATCAGGGTGTGCCACATACCGCCCTCGTCCTGGTACTTGGCCAGGCTCTCGATCTGGCGCAGCAGCGCGTTTTCAAGGATGCGGCGGTCGGGGTTGCCTACGGGGACGATTTCCAGCAGCAGGGGGATGGCAGCCGTCACCCAGCTGTTGCCGCGGCCCCAGAAAGCCTCGGCAAAGTTATGGCAGCCATCAAAGCAGAAACCATGATACCACAGACCGGTCTTTTTGTCAGCCAGATATTTGGTGTGGACAAGGTACTGGTAGACAGCCTCGTCAATGTAGTCCTGGCGGCCCAGGATGCGGCCGATATTGGCCAGCGGCAGCACAGTCATGAACAGCGTATCGTCCCACAGCTCGCCATCGTTGACGCGATCGGATGTGACATGCTGGAAGCCGCCCTCGCCCGCGCGGGGCAGGCCGTGCATGGCCCACTCGGCCCACTCTTTGCAGATATCGCCGTACTTTTCATTCTTGGTGTACTCATACAGGTAGCTCAGGGCAAAAATGGGGGCCATCGTGTTGATGTTCTTGCTGGGCAGGCCCTCGGCAATGCGGGCGTCGTAGTACTCTGTCAGCACATCCAGGCAGCGCTGGTCGTGCTTTTTCTCAAACAGCTTCCACAGGCCGTACAGGCCCACGCCCTGGGTCCACTCCCACAGCATATAGCGGGCCAGGTTGCCCTGATCCATGTTGGATTTTGCCATGTTCTCCAGGAAGGTCTCGTCCTTTTCATACAGGACAGATTTGAAGCTCTCAAGGCAAAGCTCCAGTTTGTTTTCAATATCAGCTTTCTGCATGGTGGTTTTCTCCTTTTTATTATAATAGGTAGACATAACGTTCGAACTTGCCTAAAGTATAGCATAGGGGCAAAGGCAAAAACCACTCTGATTTTGTCTTTGTCACTGAAATATATTGCACTTTTTGCGAGTGCGAGTATAATAGAGACAGGAACATTTTTGACGGAGGCTGCCTATGTATCTGGACGACGCATTGCTGTACAATCAGGGGTACATGATTTCGATCAACGACCTGGATTCGCCGCTGTTTTACCTGTTCGACTACGATTCGCGGTCGTTCAAGATCAACATGAGTTTCCAGCATTTCCACCAGTTTCACGAGATACACATTCTGTTAAGCGGCCGTGCATCACATCTCATCGAGGGCGACTATTACACCCTGCAGCCCTATGATATCGTATTGCTGCGCCCTTCCCTGCTGCACAGTACCGAGTATCCGGCGGGCGGCGACTGCCGACGGCTGATCATCAACTTCCGCGTGCCGGATGATTCCCCAGTGCTGCACGAAATGCTGCAAAGTTGTTTACAGCCTTTCGGGGCCGAGGTGCCCATCTACCGCTTTACCGGCGAGACACGGGCTCAGGCATTCTCGCACCTGAACGCGATCTTCACGCTGGGCAAGCAGCCGATGACCCCGCTGACGCAGCAGTTCATCCACTGCCACTTCCTGCAATTTCTGGCCACCGTGGCCCAGCACGCGGGCGAGAGCAGCTACGAGCCGCAGGAGCTCAGCGATTCCATCACCCAGAAGGTCTACGCCGTGACCAGCTACATCCACCGGCACTACGCCAGCGAGCTTTCGCTGGAATATCTGGCGGATAAATTCTTCATCAGTCCGTACTATTTGTCGCACCAGTTCCGCCGGGTGACAGGGTTCTCGCTCATCAACTACATCCAGATCACCCGGGTGCGCAACGCCCAGCAGCTGTTGCTGTACACCGACATGAAAATTGCCGATATCACGACGAGCTGCGGCTTTACGAGTTTTTCCCAGTTCAACCGGGTGTTCAACAAGTTCTGCCATACCTCGCCGTCCCAGTTCCGCGTCAACGGCGTCGTCACCCCCATCACCGCCATTCCCTATGAGAAGGAACCCTCCCCGGGGAGCACGAAGGTGTAACATTTTCTGGTGCCGCCCCTTCTCGGGGCAGGCACCTTTTTTATTTTTCCTGCATCGTCAGTTTGCCGTAATTGTCAAAACCACTGTACTGCATCGGGGCGTCGTTTACATACAGCGTCTCGCCCCACTGGCAGCGCAGTTCGCCATAGACGGGGTCCACAAAGCGGTAGCGGCGGCCCTCGGCATCGGCGTCCAGCGCAGCCCCGCACATGGCGGCCTTGAAATCCTCAAACGCCGCAAACTCGTCGGCCTGCGCGGCACGCACCAGCCAGATGCAGCGGCGGCCCTCGGCGATGCACTCGCGGTCCTTGTTGGAGCCGAAGTCCTGCATCCGCATCCCATTGCTGCAATACACCGCCGCATAGGCACTGCCCAGCTGCACAAAGGCCCACTTGCCTTCGACCTCGCAGCGGTCAAACTCCATCGACGGCAGGTACAGGTGGGTGAAATCGACCGGGTGTTCGGGGGCGATATCATAGATCAGCCCCGCGAACGCCTTGTACTGGTTGACCTTGGGCAGGGTGCCGTTGCCCGCCCAGTAGGACGGCCGCGCTGCGCCGAAGAGCACCCGCTCGCCGGGGTGGGTGACCCACAGCTGCGCCACGGCGTTGAAGGTCAGCTGGAAGGGGTTCTCCTGATGGCCCGGCTCGCCGGGGTGGAAGTCGTTGGCGCTGGTCATCATGTAGTCGGCGGTCTTGTAGGTGTACAGATCCACATAGCCGTCATTGCCCTGGGTCGTCTGGCAGATCATTTCCTTGCCCCGGGGGATGCTGAACCACTGGGCAAACTCCTTCGGCGGCTCGTAATCAGACAGGCAGTAGGAGGTGATACCCTTGCCCGCGTGGCCCGGCACGCCGTACCCATAGCCGATCCAGCTCAGGCCGGAGGGGCAGTTGGACCAGTTGCCGAACTGCTCCTTGATGTAGGTGCGGCCCGACGACGAGGCGAAGATGCCCTGCTGGCTGTGGACGGCCAGCAGGTAGTAGGCAAAATCCATGCCCTCGCGGCCCAGCTCCCGCATGGCGGGGTCCTGGGCAAAGGCATACAGGCTGCCGAAGCCCAGCGTGTCAATGGGCAGGTAGGGGCTGGAATTCCACTCGGTAAAGCCCTCTTTGCGGAAGGTGACGAACCAGTCGTAGAGCATATTCTTGGCCTTGGCCTGCATCTGGCGGCCGGTCAGTCCGCTGTTGGTAAAGACCTCATCGGGGAACAGCTCGCCCGCCAGCAGTTGGCAGGTGTGGAACATCAGGGCGTGGTTCTCGCTCCAGAACCACATGGCGTCGTTGCCCGGCTCATCGATCCAATAGCGGAAACCCAGCAGACAGTCGGTCAGCTCGTTCTCGGTCTTTTCGGACAAAATGGCGCTGCCGCGTTTGCCGAAGGTGCGCAGGATGTAGGGGTAGTAGACAAGGTAAAAATCGCTGCAGTCGAAGCGGCGGCGGATGTAGTCGGACTGCACGGCCAGCAGCTTTTCGGCCTCGGCGGTGTCGCCGCCGGTGGCTAAGATCGCCAGTGCGCGGTTCGTGTTCTGCTCGCCCCAGCGGGCCAGCAGCTCCAGCGCCTGGCGCTTGCGCTCGGCCACGGTGGGCAGGGCACGGGGCAGCACGCTCTCGGTGTGAATTTCCACACTGATGGGTCGGGTCAGCCGGATGCCCTCGACCTCGGTCGTGACCTGCAGCAGCAAAAATGCCAGCGGGAAGGTCTTGCAGTCGCCCAGGCTGATTTGGCTCGCGTGGGGCAGGGTGTCAGCCTCGCGGCGGAAGAGCACGCCGCCCTTGACATTTTCCTCGGTGCCGCCGACAAAGGCCAGGTGATAGCTCTCGGCGATATCCGCGCCGTCGTAGTCCAGCAGCACCGGGCCGGCGGTAAAGTGGTTGCGGTGGAACGCCAGGCTGCGCATCAGGTGCTCGGCCTCGGCCAGGCGGGCCGCGTCGGCCTCCCCCACCGGGATGACCTGTTCGGGCGCGGCGCCCTCGCCCTTCCAGCGCAGGCGCAGAATGATCGTAGCATCGCGCTCGGCGTAGTTGTCAAAGAACACAAGAAGCTTGTTGCGGCCCTTTTGCAGCGGCAGGGTCAGCGGCGTGGGGACAGGCTCGTTGTGGTGGTAGGGGGTCACTTCGGTCAGCTTTTCGCCGTTCAGCCAGAGGGCCGCGCCGCCGCAGGTGATAAGGTCAAAGGGCACACTGCCCGCCTCGGCGGCGTCCAGCTCGGTGTAGGCCCAGGCGCTCAGGCAGGCAGGGGTCTCACAATCCCAGGCGTAGGTCACGCCGATATCGTCAAACGGCCAGTAGACGGTAAAGGGGGTGGCGTTGTCCACGCCGCCCACCAGCCCGCCGGGCCGGGTGTCCAGCTGCGCGGGCCAGGCAGTGGTTTTGGCGCGGCGCTCGGCCTTGAACTGTTCCTCGCCGGGTTTATCCTTGGGGGCGGTGTTCAGCTTTTCGTTTTCGGCACCGTGCAGGGCCGTGGGCTTGGTGATGACCGGCGTTTCGGTCACGCCGCTGACCAGCCAGCGGTCCACATACCCGTGAAATAAGGGAAAATGCAATTCGTTTGCCATACTTCGGCTTCTCCTTTATTAAAAAACAACAGACGCCCGCCCGGTTTGGGCGGGGCGTCTGTTCGCCCTGGGGAATCACTTCCCCTGTTGATTCGGTTGATTAGTGTGCCCAGCCGGCCTTGTCAGCCAGTGCGGTAGCAAACTCGGTCAGAGCGTCAGACGGAGTCAGGTCGCCGTTGACAGCCTGCTTCAGAGCGTCACGGTACTCGTTGTCGTAGTAGTTGCGCCACTCGGAGCTTTCGTCGATGGCGAATGCATCGGTGGTCTGGCCGACCTCAGCCTGCAGGACCTTGTAGTCGGCAGCCTGATCGGGATCAGCAGGCTCATAGGTGACGGATTTCAGAGAGGACAGGCCCTTATCAAGTGCCAGATAATCGGCAAAGTTCTTGTCGGTGTAGAACCACTTCAGGAACTCAAGAGCCAGATCCTTGTTCTTTGCGTTGGTGGGAACGGCCAGACCGGCACCGCCCAGGATAGCAGAACCGCTTGCAGAGCCGACAGGAGAGGGCATGACGCCGAACTTGAAGCTGGTGATGTCCTGCACGAAGGGGTTGTAGTTCCAGGAGCCGGAGAAGTAGATGCCTACGTCACCGTTCTTGAAGTAGTCGCCCGGGTTGTCGCTGGAGCCACCGGCCCAGATGGCCTTGGGCATGATGCCGCTGTTGTTGGCATCGACAAAGGACTGCAGGGTGTCAACGTTCTGCTGGCTGTCTGCAACGACCTTGAAGGAGTCGCCGTCCTTCTCGACCAGAGAACCGCCGTTCATGTACATCAGGTTGTCATAACGGGCGCGGGAGGCATCCATGGCCATGCCGTACTTGACAGCGCCGGAGTCCTGCAGCTTCTTGGCAGCCTCATAGACCTCGTCCATGGTCCAGCGGTCGTCCACCGTCGGGCACTCGAGGCCGGCAGCCTCAAAAGCGTCCTTGTTGTAGAATACGTTGGTGATGGTGAACTGCTGGGGCAGAACAGACAGCTTATCCGTCAGGTAGTTCTGGCTGATGATCTGCAGGGCCTGCGGCTCAAAGATGGAGGTGTCAATGTACTGGCCCAGATCCTCGAACTCATCGGGGTACAGACGAGCCAGACGGGTGGTGGACAGCAGATCCGGCAGGTCGTTGTTCTTGGCCATCAGGGGGAACTTGGTCAGCTGATCCTCGTAGGGGATGACCATGATGTCAACGGTGTTGCCGGTCTCGTCGGCCCACTTGTTCAGGGTGGTAGCGAATGCATCGCCCTCGCCGGGCTCCTCAGACAGCATGACCTTCAGGGTCTGGCCGCCGGCGGAAGCTGCGGTGTCCGTTGTTGCAGCGGAGCTGGCCGTAGATGCAGCGGAAGAACCGCCGCAGGCTGCCAGAGAAGCCGCCATCGCGGCTGCCAGAGCCAGAGAAAGTGCTTTTTTCATGTTGGTTTTACCTCCTGTAAAGTAGAAATAAAAATAGGGTATATCCACCGGGCCCTCACCCGGTTTGTTCCGTTCCGGGGCTTGGGAACTGGGCTTTCAGTTCCCTTGGTGTATCCATAGTGTACCATTGCGGCGGGTGGATTCTCTACGCCTATCTTGCTGATTTGCATTGCGGCATATTGCATTTTTTGCGCCTCGATTTTTCAATCTGGCAAATTGCATCAAGAAAAGCGGCTGAAATTGTGCACTTTTCACACATCGTTTGTTCTAATGATGCCAAGTTGCGCTTATTTTGCGCCGGCGCTTATTTTTTCAGTGAAAGAAATGCAATGTTTCTGTAACCAAATTTTAATAAAAAGCAGTCGTTTTCCCCCATAAACAATAAATGCGCATCATTCGCCCCCTACCGCGCAAAAACTGCATTGTCTGCACAGTTTTGAGATGTTATACTGTGCCTGAACAGGGATTGCCTGGGTGCGGGCGAACAATGTTCGCCCCTACAATACCGTTACCCGCCTTGCTGCCTCGTAGGGCGGCCAGTCCCCTCGCCGCCGCTTCCCTTACCACACACTCAATCTTCTTATAGAAAAGGAAGGAGCCGCCATGCAAAACACTGAACTCCGCCGCCGGGCGCGCCCGGTGCTTGACGCCCTGCGCACTTTGGCGCTGCAGGGGCGCACCCCGGTTTTGGGGCTGCGCCAAAAATCCTGTCCCTACCACAGTTGGGACACCGTGCAGGAGGACCCGGCCACAGCCCCCGGCTGGACACCCTTTGCCCCCGGTGATGCTATCGGCGGCGTGGAGGCCCACTACTGCTTCCGGGGCGGCATCACCGCACCGGCGGGCAGCGCCGGGCGTCACCTTGTCTGCCTGGTCTCCACCGGCGCAACCGATATCTGGAACAACAACAACCCCCAGTTCCTCGCCTACTTAAATGGTGCGCTGGTCTGCGGACTGGATGTCAACCACACCGAGTTTGACCTGCCCCCCGCCGCTGCCGAGGGCCAGACCTGGCAGCTGGGACTGTATACCTACTGCAACACCCCGGCCCAGGACGTCTTTTTAAAAGTCGAGACAGCCGTGCGGGACGATGAGATCACCGGCCTGTACTACGACCTGAAAGCCCCTTACGAGGTGCTTGTCCAGCTGGACGAGGGCGACACCAACGCCATCGGCATCGGGCGGTATCTGGAAAAAGCGCTGGATATGCTCGACCTGCGCGACCCGTACAGCGCCGCATTCTACGCCAGCGTCGCCGCCGCCCGCCGCTATATGAAAGAGGAATTTTACGAGAGCTTCTGCCAGCGGCAGCCGGTCACGGTGGACTGTGTCGGCCACACCCACATCGATGTGGCCTGGCTCTGGACGCTGGCCCAGACGCGAGAAAAGGCCATTCGCAGTTTTGCCACCGTCAACTACCTGATGGACCGTTACCCCGAGTACAAGTTCCTGTCCAGCCAGCCGCAGCTCTATGATTTTGTGCGCAAAGACTGCCCCGCGCTGTTTGAGAAGATCCGCGCCCGCGTCGCCGACGGCCACTGGGAACCGGAGGGCGGTATGTGGCTGGAATCCGACTGCAACATGGCCAGCGGCGAGAGCCTGATCCGCCAATTCCTGCATGGGCAGGAATTTTTCGGCCGGGAATTCGGCAAACAGGGGCACATCCTGTGGCTGCCGGATGCCTTCGGTTTCAGCGGTGCGCTGCCCCAAATTATGGCCCAGTGCGGCATGGACTGGTTCATGACCACCAAGATGGCCTGGAACGATACCAACTGTATGCCCCACGATCTGACCCGCTGGCGCGGCATCGACGGCACCGAGGTACTGGCCTACTTTATCTCCACCAAGGACTACGACAAGCGCCCCGACCGCAACCCGAAACCGAGCTTCAACACGACCTACAACGGCCTGCTGAACCCCAGGCAGGTCATGGGCTGCTGGCAGCGCTTTCAGGACAAGGAGCTGACCCAGGATGTGCTGCAATGCTATGGCTACGGCGACGGCGGCGGCGGTGTGACCGCTGAAATGCTGGAGATCAACCGCCGCATGGAGAAGGGCATCCCCGGTGCGCCCCAGACCCGCCTGACCCACGCAGCCCCCTACTTTGACAAATTGAAGCAGCACCTTGACGAGACGCAGGCCGACCTGCCCTGTTGGCACGGCGAGATGTACTTTGAGTACCACCGCGGCGTGTTCACCAGCCAGGGCCGCAACAAGCGGGCCAACCGCGCCGCCGAGTTTGCCAACCTGACCGCCGAGACCGCCGCCGCCCTGGCCGAAAGCCTGCGCACCGGCTACGCCTACCCCGCCGCCGCGCTGCACCGCAACTGGGAGCTGACCCTGCTGAACCAGTTCCACGATATTTTACCCGGCTCGGCCCTGGGCGAGGTATACGAAGTCTCACAGCAGCAGTACGACGAGATCCTCGCGTCCGATGCCAGAATCACCGATGACGCGCTGCACACCGTCGCGGCCCTCGTCAAGACCGACCGTCCCGGCGTGGTCGTGTTCAACCAGCTGGGCTTTGCCCGGGACACCGTCGTCCGCATCGCCTGCGGGGCAAGCGGCATCACCGACGGCGGACACCCGCTGCCCTGCCATACCGAAAACGGCGTGCTGACCTTTGTTGCCAAGGACCTGCCCGCCAAGGGCTGGCGGTTCTACCCCTTTGCCGACGCAGAACCCGAGACTCCCTGCGCCGAAGTCACGGAAAACGACGGCGGCTATATCATTGACACGCCGCTCTATCACATCGTATTCAACGGCTGCGGCGAGATCACCGCCCTGCTGGACAAAGAGGCCGGCCGCGAGCTGATCCCTGCCGGGCATTGCGCCAACGAGCTGCAGCTGTTTGAGGACCGCCCCGACGAGTACGACGCCTGGAACCTGGAAAAATACTACCGCCGCCACCGCTTTGCGCTGGACGGTGCGGCCCGCCTGACTGTGGCCGAGAACAGCCCGGTCTGCTGCCGCCTGCATCTGGAACGCGCCATTTCCCGGTCGCAGTTCGTGCAGGATATCACCCTCTACCCCCACAGCCGCCGCATCGACTTTGCCACCCACATCGACTGGCACGAGCAGCATGTGCTGCTGAAAGCTGCTTTCCCGGTGGATATCTGCGCCGACCGCGCCCAGTATGACATCCAGTTCGGCAGCATTGCCCGGGATACCCACACCAACACCAGCTGGGACGAGGCCCGCTTCGAGGTCTGCGCCCATAAGTGGGCCGACCTGTCCGAGCCGGGCTACGGCGCGGCACTGCTGAATGACGGCCGCTACGGCTATGATGTCCACGACGGCGTGCTGCGGCTCTCGCTGCTGCGGGCCGCCACCTACCCGGACCCCCACGCCGACCAGGGGGCCCACGACTTTACCTATGCGCTGCTGCCCCACCTGGGCGACTGGCGGCAGGGCGGGGTCATCCCCGCCGGGTACGACCTGAACGCCCCGGCGCTGCCTCTGGCCGTGGCCGCCCAACCCGCGGGCACGCTGCCTGCCGCGTACAGCCAGTTCCGCATAGATGCCCCCAATGTCGTGTTGGAGACCGTGAAGAAAGCCGAGGATGGCTCCGGCCTGATTTTGCGCCTGTATGAGAGCTGGGGCACCCGCACCCGCGCGGCGTTGGCCCTGCCGGATGATGCCGCTGCCGTGCGCTGCACGCCGATGGAACAGCCCTTGCCCGGAGAAGAAGCCGTGCAGCACAGCCTGCCGCTGACGCTGCATCCCTTTGAAATTTGCACAATCCATGTACAATTTGCGCAGTGACATTCACTGTGGATGCATGATTTTACAGTTTGCACAATTTCACAGCATTACATTTGTACGTTTTCGCCAAGGCGACGGTCGAATTTTGCGCCATCTGCTAAAATCGCGCAAAAAATGCAATGCATTTTGGGGCAAGCAAGCAAAAAAACGGTGGTATTTGCGCCTTTTGCAATGCTATACTAAGCACATCGAAGGAACCGGGTGGTGGAATCCCGGCCAAAGAGAATAAAGGAGGAATGAATATGAAGAAGAAATCGTCGCTGAAGCACACCGGCGCATTCTGGGCGTTCTGTGCGCCCTGCTGCATTTTGTTCGGTGTCTTTTTCCTTGTGCCGCTTGTGCTCAGCATCGCTTTTTCCTTCACCAACTATGACGGTTGGAAAACCATGGACTTTGTGGGTCTGAAAAACTACATTACATTGTTTAAAGACTCCAAGTTCTATCTGTCCCTGGGGCGGACGCTGCTGTACACGGTCTGCACGCTGCCGTTCCGCGTCATCATCCCGCTGCTGGTGGCGGTGCTGCTCTGCTCTAAGCGCGTTGCCGGCAAGAGCCTGACCCGCACGATGGTCTACATCCCCGTTCTGATGAGTGCGCTGGTCGTCGGTATTACCATCAACTGGATGTTCAGCCAGGAGTACGGCCTTGTAAACTTTATCATCCGTTCGCTGGGCGGCACCGCGCTGGAATGGTCGCTGAACCCGCGCCTTGCCACCTTTGTCATCGCATTCGCATCGGTCTGGGCATCCATCGGCTTCAACATGATCCTCTACATCGGCGGTATCAACAGCATTTCCAATGATCTGTATGAGGCTGCTACCATCGACGGTGCCAGCGGTGTGCAGGCCTTCTTCCGCATCACAGTTCCGATGCTGGCCCCCACGACATTCATGGTCGTGCTGCTGTCCACCGTCAACCTGCTCAAAGAGTACGCTCTGGTCCAAGGTATCACGCAGGGCGGCCCCGGCCTGAGCACCACCTTTATCATCCAGTACATCTTCGACAAGGGCTTCAACCAGATGCAGTACGGTTATGCTTCGGCCATTTCCACCGTTGTCATGATCATCTTTGCCCTGATTGCCTTTGCCCAGTTCAAGGTCAATAACGGAGGTGAAACCTGATGAAAGACAAGCACGTCAGCATTCCAATGACGATCCTTTCTCTGGCAATCGGCGTCATCGTGATTTTCCCCATTATCTGGCTGGTGCTCAGCTCCTTCAAGCCGTCCGGCGAGCTGTTCACCTACCCGCTGCATATGTTCCCCTCCACCCCGACGACGGAGCATTACTCCTCTGTCCTGGCAGGCGGCTTCATGGGCTATGTGAAGAACAGCCTGTTCCTGGCCGTGGTCGGCACCCTCATCACACTGCTTATCAGTGCCATGTGCGGTTATGCGCTGGCCATCTACCGCTTTGAGATCAAGTACGTCAACCTCGTGTTCGGCGTGTTCCTGCTGGGCACCCTGATCCCCGGTGAGACGCTGACCGTCCCCCAGTTCAGCGTTATCAGCGCCATGGGCCTGTACAACAACATCTGGGGCGTCATCCTGCCTGTTGTCACCACCACGACCGGTATCTTCATGTACCGCCAGCACTATATGTCGCTGCCGCTGTCCCTCGTCGAGGCTGCGCGTATCGACGGTGCCAGCGAGTGGAAGATCTTCTCCAACATCATGCTGCCCCTGGGCTCCAACGTCACCATCACGCTGACGATCTTCAGCTTCATGTGGCGCTGGAACGACTACATCCTGCCGCTGCTGGTTTTGTCTGACCAGAAGAAGTACACGATCCAGATTGCCATCAAGAACTTCATCGGCAACACCGGCGTGGACTGGAGCTCGATCCTGGCGGCATCGGTTCTGTCCATCCTGCCCATCGTCATCCTCTTCATCATCCTGCAAAAATACATTGTCGGCGGTGTCTCCGCCGGCGGCGTCAAGGGGTAAGATTCCCTCTCTCTTGCCGCAGCTGCCCTCCGGTTTGCCGGGGGGCATTTTTTGAACGATGCAGAAAAGGGCGCGGTGCGTCCTCCCGGTAGGGGCCGGGCACGCCCGGCCCGCAGTCCTGCCGTCACTGCATATTTACCCTTACACAAGGAGGTTTCCCCCATGAAATACGGCTGCCGCGCCCATGATTACGGGTGCTTTACCGCCAAAGGTCTGGCCGATGTGCTGACCGCCAACGGCTACAATGCTGCCCAGCTGGCCATGCCCAAGGCTATCCGGGGCATCCCGAATTTTACCGATATCACCCCCGCCCAGCTCACGGATATCCGCACGGCTTTCGCCGAGGCGGGCATCGAAATCTCGGTGCTGAGCTGCTACCAGGATCTGAGCAATCCTGACACCGCCATCCGCGAAAACGCCGTCGCCTCAGTCTGCCGCGCCCTGCACTACCAGAAAGCCGTCGGTGCGAAACACGTCGGCAGCGAAAGCGCCTGCCGCGATTTGACCGGGGACGAGAAAGCTGCGACCCTGCCGCTGCTGACCGACAGCATCCTGCGTATTGTGGAGCAGGCTGCCAAAATCGACGCCTGCTTTGCGCTGGAACCGGTGTTCGTCCACACGCTGGGCACGGTGGAAAAGCTGCGCACCCTGAAAGAGGCCGTGGCTGACCACGACCACTTCCACATCATCTTTGACCCGGTCAATGTGCTGACGGCGGCGGATGTGCCCCGCCAGGCCGCGTTCTGGCCCGCCTGGTGCGAGGTCATCGGCAAAGATTTAGCTTGTGTCCATATGAAGGACGCCGTGTTCCACCCCGACGCGCCGCGCACCCCCACTGCCCTGGGCGCGGGCCAGATGGACTACACCGTCATCCGCGAATGGCTCCACCGCGACCACCCCGACGCCGCCCTATTGCGGGACGAGGTCATCCTCCCCGCCGCGCAGGCCGATTTGGCGTATATCAAAGCCCTGTAAACAAAAATACACCGCATCACGGTCAACAAACCGTGATGCGGTGCTTTACTTTTGGCTTCCCCCTTGGGGGAAGCTGTCTGCGAAGCAGACTGATGAGGGGCGACGCTGCAATTACAACCCATTCACGGGCAATAACGGCAAACGCGCCCCTCATCCGGCCTTTGGCCACCTTCTCCCAAGGGAGAAGGCTTTTTTGTTTTCTTTTTACACCACCGTCACCAGTGTCTGGCACTGGCCCTTGACAGTGTACGCGCCGCTGTTGGCGGGCAGGAAGTAGCTCTCGCCCTTCTTGACCGGGACGGTCTCGCCGCCGCAGGTCAGTTCACCCGCGCCGTCGGTGATCAGCAGCGAGACAAAGCTCTTTTCATCGGCCACACCGTCAAAATCGCCGTTCTTGGCATCGACGGTGAAATACTCACACTGGGCGAGATGCCCGCCGAAATCATGCTTGACCGGCGGCGTGCGCAGTGTCACGTCCAGCGCCTTTTCCACGTGCAGGGCGCGGGGCTTGCCGTCGGCGCCCACGCGGCCATAGTCGTAGACACGGTAGGTCACGTTGGAGTTCTGCTGGACCTCGGCCACGACGATGCCCTTGCAGATGGCGTGCAGCGTGCCCGAGGGAATGAAGAAACAGTCGCCTTTGTGCACCGGCGCGGCGTTCAGAACTTCCGTCAGGGTGTTGTTTTTGATGCGCTCGGCAAATTCCTCTTTGGAAACTTCGTGGTCGAAGCCGTAGTAGAGGAACGCGCCCGGCTCGCAGTCCAGCACATACCACATTTCGGTCTTGCCGTACTGGTGCTCGTTTTTCAGCGCATATTCGTTGGAGGGGTGCACCTGGATGGACAAATTGTTCTTGGCGTCGATGAATTTTGTCAGGATCGGGAACTGCTCAAACTTCTCGCAGTCGGTGCCAAGGCACCCCGGGTGGGCGGCCACATAGTCAGCCAGCGTGCTGCCGTCGGGCAGGTAGCTCGGGCCGTCCGGGTGGCAGGACAGCACCCATGCTTCGGCCAGGGGGTCCAGGCTGCTCTGCACGCCGAAATCGGTGCGCAGGCGGCTCCCGCCCCACAGATAATCTTTGCAGCTTGGGGTCAATTTTACGATTGCCATACGATCACACTTTCATTATTTCTGCAGCGGCTTTGCTCAGTGCGGCGTTCACTGCGTCGGCGGCCGCTTCGCTCTCGCCGACGGCGGACAGATAAACTTTGATCTTCGGCTCGGTGCCGGAGGGGCGGATCATCAGCTTGTGGCCGCCCGCCAGGTGGTATTCCAGAACATTTGCGCGGGGCAGACCGGTACCGTCGGTGTCGTAATCGACGGCGCTTTCCACCTTGTACCCGGCAATTTCCGCCGGGGCGTTGGCGCGCAGGTTCTTCATCAGGTTCTGCATCGTATGCATACCGCTCTCGCCCTCAAAGGCGAAGCTGCACAGCGCGTTGCGGTAGCAGCCGAACTCCTTGTACAGCGCCTCGATGGCGTCCAGCAGCGTCTTTCCCTGCTGGGCGTACCAGGCCGCTGCTTCACAGACAAGCAGCGTGGCATTGACGGCGTCCTTGTCGCGGACGTGTGCGCCGGACAGGTAGCCGTAGCTCTCCTCAAAGCCGAAGATATAGCGGTCGGCGCGACCCTCGGCTTCCAGCTTGCCGATCTGTTCACCGATGAACTTAAAGCCGGTCAGGGTGCGGCGCAGTTCCACACCGTATTTTTTTGCCACCGGCGCTGCCATATCGGTGGAAACGATCGTCGTTACTGCCACGGGGTCAGCGGGCATGGTTCCCTGGGTCAGACGGGTGCGGCAGATGTAGTCGAACAGGATAATACCCATCTCGTTACCGGTGATGAGCCGGTAGCCGCCCTTGCCGTCGGGCACGGCGGTGCCGCAGCGGTCGCAGTCGGGGTCGGTGCCCAGCAGGATATCCGGCTTGACCGTATCGCACAGTTCCAGACCTTTCTGCATAGCCTCCCGAATTTCGGGGTTCGGGTAGGGGCAGGTGGGGAAATCGCCGTCCGGCTTTTCCTGCTCGGGCACAACGGTCACATGGGTGACGCCGAGCTTCGCCAGCAGCTTTTTGACGCACTCGAGGCCGGTGCCGTTCAGCGGGGTGTAGACGAGCTTCAGCGCGTCAATGCCCGCGCCGTCGCCGACGCGCTGGTCGTAGACAGCCTGCACAAAGTCGTCGAGGCATTTATCGCCGATCATAACGATGCTGCCGTCGGCCAGGGCCTTGTCATAGTCGGCGAGTTTGACGCCGTCGAAGCAGTCGATTTTTTCAATCGCAGCCAAAATCTTTTCCGCGGCTTCCAGCGTGATCTGGCAGCCGTCCGCGCCGTAGACCTTGTAGCCGTTGTACTTGGCGGGGTTGTGGCTGGCGGTCACGCAGACGCCCGCGCCGCAGCCCAGATACCGCACAGCCCAGGACAGGGCGGGCGTCGGCTCCAGGCGGGGGTACATATAGGCGGTGATGCCGTTGGCCGCCAACACGCGGGCGGTCTCGCGGGCGAACAGTTCGCCGTTGTGGCGGCTGTCGTGGGCGATGGCGACCTTTTTCGGCAGGCCGCTGGCGTTCAGGTAGTCGGCCAGACCTTGCGTAGCCTTGCGCACGGTGTAGAGGTTCATGCGGTTGGTGCCCGCGCCGATGACGCCGCGCAGGCCGCCGGTGCCGAACGCAAGGTCACGATAGAAGCGGTCGGCGATGGCGTCGTTGTCGCCCGCCACGCTGACCAGTTCAGCCTTGATGGCATCGTCCAGATCCGGCTGGGATAACCAGCGTGTGTAGAGTTCTTGGGTATTGGTCATGAGGTTTCTCCTTATCTTCTCCAAGCCTTCCCCCCTTGGGGGAAGCTTTGTATTTTATTATACCATACTCTTTCCTGATATTTAAGTAGAATTTTCATTTAATTCTTTAGTCCTTACTTCTTTGGTCGATCTGCCAGACCTGCCGCACGGCGTCCACTTCGGCAGCGGCCAGACCCGCATAGTCGGACGCATCAAACAAGCTGGCATAGCGGTACAGGCCCGCTCCCTGCACGCCCAGGCGGTCAAGTAAATTCAGCTGGTCGGCCAGGGCGCGGCCGGATACCCACTCGGAACCCGCGTCGGATCCATCCCCTGCGCCGATGCGGTAGGCCCCCAGCCCCGCATACAGCCTGACTCCCGCTGCCCGGGGCAGCGCGGCCCACGCCCCGGCCAGCCGGGCCAGGCTGTGCGATGTGTCGCCATCTTTCACATATTCCTGTCCCCAGTACAGCTGCGGCATCAGGTAGTCCACCGTGCCCTGGCGCAGCCAGCGGGCCGCGTCGCTGTATTGCAGGGCGTAGTTCTGCTCGGGGTCCCCCACCGGGGCCACGCCGAACCGCACGCCGTACCTCCGGGCCGTGGCGTGGCACAGCTCCACCAGCGCGTTCACGTTCTCCCGCCGCCAGTCGTCCCGGGTCAGCGCCGTGCCGCTGGCCGCGTAGTCCGCCGCGTCAAAGGCCGGGTCGGTGGTGGGGTAAAAATAGTCGTCGAAATGGATGCCGTCCACATCATAGTTGGCGCACAGCTCTCCCACCGCGTCGGCTATGTACTGCCGCACCGCCGTGTTGGCCGGGTCCAGGTAGGTGCCGGTGTCGGTGTATTTGACCCAATCGGGGTGCAGCTTGGCCGGGCTGACGTCGCAGAGCGCCGGGGTCAGTCCGGTCTGGATGCGGTAGGGGTTGACCCAGGCTTCCAGTGCAAGCCCCCGGTCGTGGGCGGCCTGCACCAGCAGGGCCAGCGGGTCATAGCCGGGGTCCCGCCCCTGCTGTCCGGTGCAAAGGTGGCTGAAGGGGTAGTAGCTGCTGGGGTAGAGTGCATCCCCAAAGGGCCGCACCTGCGCCAGCACGACAGTGGCCCCCAGGTCCCGGATATTGTCCAGTATGACCGCTATATCGCCAGAAAACGTCTCCGGCGTGGAAAAGTCCACCTGCTGCCATTCCAGATAACTGACCCACACGGCGCGGTAGGGCGCAGCAGCGGTTGGTTCTGCCGTGGCCGTGGGCGCAGGGGTGGCAGCGGGTGCAGTCTCCCCCCGCCGGGGCAGTGCTGCCAGCGGGGCCGCCAGAAAAACAGCGACTATAAATAAGTAGAATACAACTCGGCGCATAGGTCGTCCCCCCTCACGGTACAAGCCTATGCGGCGCTGCCCAAGGTTATGTACGACAGTATCACAAATAAATTGACGTTTCCCGTCATACGATGCTATAATGTTGTAGTATATAACGATAAACTCACAAAAGGCGGCAGAATATGACCAGAGAACAGGTCGAAAAGGAAATGGCCCAATACCGCACGATTTTTACGGTCGTGCGCCTGTTGGAGGCTGCGCAGGTCGGCAGTGACAAGCCCCTCAGCGACTACTGCAAATGCTACGACTTTTGGCAGAAGCACACCCAGTGCCAGAACTGTATCTCGGCGCAGGTCCTGCGCGACCACACCCAGCGCACCAAGCTGGAATACATGGGCAGCCAGATCTTTCAGGTCACGGCGGTCTACCGTGAAGTGGACGGCCAACCCTGCGTGATGGAGCTGATCCAGCAGCTGGACAGCGAGACCCTTATCGACCCCGAAAACAGCCCCCGCCTGATGGACAGCGTAGCCGGCTACCACTTCAAGCTCTACCACGATGCCCTGACCGGCGGCTACAACCGCCGTTATTTTGAGGATGTGCTCAAGGACAAGACCGATCCTGCCGGTGTGGCCGTGCTGGACCTGGACGACTTCAAGCTCTACAACGATACCTACGGCCACCACGCGGGCGATCTGGCCCTACGCACCGCCGTAGAGGTCGTGCGCGCCAACATCCGCAAAAGCGACAGCCTGATCCGCTACGGCGGCGACGAATTTCTGCTGGTGCTGCCGGGCATTGAGCGGGGCGCGTTCAACGCGAAATTACAGCGTATCTGCAAGAAAGTCCACGCCGCCACCGTGCCGGGGTACAGCCGTCTGCAGCTTTCTGTCAGCATCGGCGGCGTGATGTCCCCGCCGGACGAAACGGTGGAGCACGCCGTTGGCCGTGCCGACAAGCTGATGTACCAGGCCAAGAACCGCAAAAACACGGTCGTGACCGAGGACACCGCCGCCCCCAAAGCCAGCACCGCCGCCGGGCGCGAGAACCAGACCCGCCAGAACATCCTGATTGTGGATGATTCCGAGATGAACCGCGCGATTTTGTCGGAGATTCTGGGCAGCGACTACAATATATTGGAGGCCGCCAACGGCGAGGAATGCCTGGCCATGCTGGAGCAGTACGACACCGGCATTGCGCTGATTCTGCTGGACATCGTCATGCCGGTGATGGACGGCTTTGAAGTGCTGGCAGCCATGAACCGCAACCACTGGATCGAGGATATCCCGGTCATCATGATTTCCAGCGAGGACTCCGACCCGGTCGTGCGTCACGCCTACGAGATGGGCGTTTCGGACTATGTCAGCCGCCCCTTTGACGCGAGCATCGTCTACCGGCGCGTCTTTAACACCATCAAGCTCTACGCCAAGCAGCGGCGGCTCATCTCGCTGGTGACGAGCCAGACCCGCGAGAAAGAGAAGAACACCCAGATGATGGTCTCGATTTTGAGCGAGGTCGTTGAGTTCCGCAACGGCGAGAGCGGCCTGCACGTGCAGCACATCGGCACGCTGACCCAACGCCTGTTGGAGCGCCTGACACAGAAAACCGACAAGTACGACCTGCCGCCCGAGAAGCAGGAGCTGATCGTGCTGGCATCGGCGCTGCACGACATCGGCAAAATCGCGATAGACGATAAGGTTTTGAACAAACCCGGCCGCCTGACGCAGGAGGAGTTCAACATCATGAAGACCCACACGGTCATCGGCGCGAATATGCTGGACAAACTGGGCATATACCGCAACGAAGCACTGGTGCGCACCGCGTATGAAATCTGCCGTTGGCATCACGAGCGTTGGGACGGCCGCGGCTACCCTGACGGCCTGTCCGGGGACCGCATCCCGATTTCGGCGCAGGTCGTCTCGATGGCCGACGTGTACGACGCGCTGGTGAGCAAGCGCGTGTACAAGGCCGCCTACGCCCCCGACACCGCCGTACAGATGATTTTGCGCGGCGACTGCGGCACGTTCAATCCCCTGCTGCTGGAATGTCTGGTGGAGATACAGGACGTGCTGAAAGAGGATGTTACCGAGGTGCTACCGAATTAAATCAGTGGATTGCATCAGAGAAGCAGGAACTTGCAACAGTCATGGAGCGATATGGTGTGGAATGGCTGCAAAAGGGTACACATGAGAAACATTTGTCGGTGCTTGAATTTGAAAAGAAAGAGCGGGCAAGGGAAGTAGCTGAATTGGATAGCCAGAAGCGGGAAATATCTTCGGTGGTTGCACAGCTTGGAGAAGAGGTTTCTGTAAAGAAACAGGAATTAAAGAATCATGTTTGAAAGGGTGAATTAGATGATATTAAGCGTAAGTAGAAGAACTGATATTCCTAATTATTATTCAGAATGGTTCTATAATAGAATAAAAGAAGGATTTTTATATGTTCGTAATCCGATGAATGCTCATCAGATAAGTGAAATAAAAATTACTCCAGATGTTGTAGATTGCATAGTGTTTTGGACAAAGAATCCGTTGCCAATGATGAAAAGGTTAAACGAGATAAAAGATTATAATTACTATTTTCAATTCACATTGACTGGATATGGAAATGATGTTGAGGTTAATTTACCAAATAAAAAAACAGAAATGATTCCGGTATTTCAAGAACTGTCAGAAAAAATTGGCAACCAGAAAGTGATTTGGAGATATGATCCTATATTCTTTTCTGATAGATATACGAAAGAATATCATTTGAAGGCATTTAAAAGCATTGCTGAGGCTTTAAGTGGATACACGGAAAAATGCGTGATTAGTTTTGTTGATATATATCCTAAAAATCAAAAAAATATGGATGGATTGTCAAGTTATGAATTAAATGATGATGAGCTGCGGGAATTTGCTGAGAAATTAAGTAAGATAGCTGCGGATAATAATATTAAGATTGGAAGTTGTGCAGAAAAAATAGATTTGGATGAATGTGGTATAATTCATAATTGTTGCATAGATAGAGAATTAATTGAAAAAATTATCGGATGTAAACTTAATGTTGGCAAAGACAAAAATCAGCGCAAAGAATGTGGATGCGTTGAAAGCGTTGAAATAGGTACTTATAATACATGCAAAAATGGATGTGCATATTGCTATGCAAATTATAGTTCAAAAAGTGTAGAAACAAACGCTGCCAAATATGATCCTTCGTCACCTCTTCTATGTGGGCAAGTTCAAGAAGATGACAAAATAACGATTAGAAAAGTTGAGTCATTAAAAGAAACACAGCTAAGTATTTTTGATATGTGAGTTCATTATAATAACGTATATTTTTAAGAGTATATTTGGCTCTAAAAATTTTAGATTAGGTACACAAAAACGCGAAGCAAGATGAATATGAAGAATAAAGTGCACAAATGTGCACCTAGAAACAGCCAGATAAATCTCTCCGCCCAAGAGTTTGAATAATGCCTGCGGCGGCCAGAGGACCGGCCACCTTACAACACGATAGGGGCGGAGTTCTGCTCCGCCCCCTACAAACACACGCCGCTTATTTCCCTATTTCTTACAGATTTATTACGCATCAGCGGAACTATGTTGAAAATTGTCTCGCTTTGTGATAAAATACAGTGATATGTGTGTCATTGCATTGTATGCCGCCGCTATCATGCGCGGCATCTGTCACTATATACGAGAGGAATCTTCACCGATATGACGAGCAAACGTGAAAAATTACAGTATGCTTATGTGTTTCTCACCGATTTTGTGACCACGGGCATCAGCGTTGTGCTGGCATGGCTTATCACGGATAACGTGTTCAACAAGCTGCAGGATTACGCAACCTTTGACTGGATCCAGGCGCTTTGCCTGCTGCTGCTGGCCTTTGTGCTGACGTTTTTGTGCTTTGACCAGGACCAGAACATCGTGACCCGCTCCAAGGGCGACGAAATCATCCTGGCGCTGAAATTCAACGTCGTGCTCGGCGTCGTCAATGCGGCCTGCCTGGTGCTGGCGAAAGCCACGCTGCTGGACTCCCGCTATTTTGCGGTCATGGTCCCCATTGTGAACGTGGTGCTCATGCCCATCACCCATGGGCTGCTGAAGAAGTTCCTGCTGAAATTGCAGCACAACCGCGGGTCGGAGAGCCTTGTGGGCTTTGTGACGACCGGCGACCGCGCCGAAAAGCTCATCGCCGAGATCCAGGGCGACTGGTCCCGCCGCATCATCGGCGTGGCCCTGCTGGAAGCCACGCCCGAGACCGTCGGCACCAGGGTGGCCGGGGTCGAGGTCAAGGCAACGTTTGATGATTTCATGGCCTGGCTGCGGCGCGAGGCGCTGGATGAGGTCTATGTGGACGTGCCGATGGACAGCGGAGAGAGCTTCATCCCCTACCTGGAAGAGATGGAAAGCATGGGCCTGACCGTGCATTTCCGGCTGCCGCTGCTGGACCACATCGAGGCGCGCTGCTGCGACGAGACGAGCTCGGCACGGCTGAGCCGCACGCTGGGCCGTTGCGCGGGGGGCAACATCGTGACGATGGGCACCGTGGAAATGAAGCTGCGGGACCGCATTGCCAAGCGCGCCATGGACATTGCCGGTGCCATTGTGGGCTGCGTCATCAGCTTCCCCATCATTGCGGTGGTGGCCATCCCGCTGAAGATCGAAAGCCCGGGGCCGCTCTTCTTCAAGCAGAAGCGCGTGGGCCTGAACGGCCGGTATTTCTACATCCACAAGCTGCGCAGTATGTACATGGATGCCGAGGAACGCAAGAAAGAGCTGATGGCCAAGAACGAAATGAACGGCCTGATGTTCAAAATGGAGGACGACCCCCGCGTGACGAAGGTGGGCAAGTTCATCCGCAAGACGAGCATCGACGAGCTGCCGCAGTTCTTTGATGTGCTGCGCGGCGACATGAGCCTCGTGGGCACCCGCCCGCCGACGGTGGATGAGTACAAGCAGTACGAGAGCCACCACAAGCGCCGCCTGTCGATGAAGCCGGGCATCACCGGCCTGTGGCAGGTCAGCGGCCGCAGCAACATCGAGGACTTTGAGGAAGTCGTCAAGCTGGACGTGACCTACATTGATAACTGGTCGCTCTGGAACGACGTAAAGATTTTGTTCAAGACCGTGTACGTGGTTTTCGCGGGGCGCGGCGCGAAATAAAAGCACTTTCCCGGGCGGCTCACCGTGAGCTGCCCGGGATTTTTTGCGGGGAAGTCTTTGGCAGTCTGTGCCTTCCCCCTTTGGAGGAAGGTGTCTGCGGCCCCGACCTCAAACGGATGAGGGGAAGTTCACGGCCACAGTCTGTTTGCGTGCAGCCTCGGCAAGGCTTGCCCTCATCAGTCACCTTCGGTGACAGCTTCCCCCGTGGGGGAAGCCTTTTCCTTCCACGCCAAAACGGGGTCTGCTTTGCGGCAGGCCCCGTTTTGGTTGGTATAGGAAAATAGAGAATGGCTTTTGGCTGCCCGCGTCAGACGATCTTGCGGGCTTTGTGGACGCCGGTCTTTAAGAACTCGACCCACTCGGCAATGTTCACGGCGTGGTCGCCGAGGCGCTCCAGATACTTGTCGATCATAAACAGGTCGAGCGCCGTCTCGGCATCATCGGGGTGTGCCGCAATGTAGGCGGCGATCTCCTTGCTGATGCGGCCGAACATAGCATCGCACTCATCATCGCGGGCAATGACCTGCGCGGCGGTGGACAGATCGACCTGCACATAGGCCGCGATGGCGTCCTTGACCATATGCAGCGCAATATCGCCCATAGCGTAAAGGTCGTCCAGCACGCCGACGGTGCGCGCGCCCTCCGGGTGGAGGTGCAGTGTGATCTCGGCAATATCGCTGGCCTGGTCGGCAATGCGCTCAATGTCGGTGACCATCTTGAGCGCCGTGGACACCTTGCGCAGATCGCCCGCGACCGGCTGCTGGCGCAGGAAAAGCGTTAAGCAGCGGTGCTCGATCTCATGCTCGGCCGAGTCGATCTCGCTGTCCCGCGCAATGACGCTGCGCGCCAGCTCCACATCGCCGGTGCGCAGGGCGGTCATAGCGCTCTCGATCGCACCGCCCGCCGCATGGCCCATCCGGGCCAGCATCGTGTCCAGCTGCAGCAGCTCGGCATCGTACATCTTCCGTACACTTGTACCCATGTTGCAATCCTCCTTAACCGAAGCGGCCCGAGATATAATCCTCGGTGCGCTTATCCACAGGCGTAGCAAAGACGCGCTCGGTGGGGCCCATCTCGACCAGCTCGCCCAGCAGGAAGAACGCCGTCTTATCGCTGATACGCGCGGCCTGCTGCATGTTGTGGGTG
>ERZ1034842.145-NODE-145-length-37263-cov-49.460062_pt1 | contig 37263 bp, 16 predicted proteins | sample MGYA00520634_ERZ1034842 | MGnify/ENA primary metagenome ERZ1034842 (study PRJEB33766, sample SAMN09781734) | gut metagenome | biome: gut microbiome | host: Homo sapiens | place: Madagascar | study: EMG produced TPA metagenomics assembly of the PRJNA485056 data... | reverse complement strand
TTTAAAATTTAAACAACTATGGTAGAAATGACAAAGAATTGGGTAGCTCGTATGATTAATCGTCATGCAGAAACAGTAGTAGAAATTAGTAAGGTTAAGAAACATCTTGATAATGCAGGTAACAATCCAAAGATTAGTAAAGTAACATTTGCAAATCTTTCTCTTGTACTTAGAGATTTGAAGAATCTTGAAAAAGATTATCGTACGATGCTTGAAAATGAAAATGTAACATTTACTATGAATGGTGAATATTATAATAAAATAGGTCAGATTAATGAAAAGAAAAATTCTGATAATAACGACTAAGAATTGTCTTGGTTGTACAATTCTTATTAATAACATACAAACAGTACTAGCTAAATCGAAGAAAGATATAACTCTTGAAATCAAAGATTTTAATGAAGTTCCAAAGAGAATACTTCATCAATATAGTGCTTTTGATTATCCATTTGTTGTATTTAGTAGAGACGATGAGGTAACATTTAAGTTTACTGGTAGTACTCATGTTAATGTTATTCAAAGATATGTAGATTTATATTTATAATGCACATTCAATATTCTTTATTAAACAATATATTTTTATCAAATCCTAGTGCTTGTGAAAGTACTAGGATTTTTTATCTAAAAGAAAATGAATAAAGATTATAATAAACATAGAAGAAATATTATTATTGTATTAACGATTATAACATCTATTCTTGCAGCATGTTCGTATAATAGTGGAAAGGATGCTCCTAAAGCAAGACTTGTAGATACAACAGATTCATGCGGAATAAATGACGCATATTATGAAATACAAGATGTTGATACTACTAATGATGGATATAATACAGATAGTGTTATTTACGTTGATAATAATGGTAATATAATTAAAACTCCTCTTAATTGAGTTGAGGTACATGACAAATCCAATATTTTGAAATCCTCTCTACGAGGATGATTTTCATCTCCTGAATAATTGTTCAGCCGTAACATCAAAGTGGCTTAGACGCTAAATAAATTGGGTCTATTTCAATTAACTATTAATACTTTAGTTGTCTTGTTTCGGTCTCCTGGCACACGAGATTAAACTATGCCAATCGTGGGAAACGCCCACAACCCAGTTTATTTAGCGTCTGAGTGACTTTCATATTCAATTTGATTAATCATACTACTTGAGTAAATTAATCGCTTACAGAAGAAATTAAAATATTAAATTTGATACTTACTATACAATTATATGTTTTCCATATCGTTAAAAATTAGTTTATAAGATTGTTTATTATTTGTTGTAGCAGTGGCTACAATCTTGTTTTAAACTATTAGAGTAGCTTGACCGTGAGGTTAGGTTACTCTTTTTTTTTATTCATCAGGCGACACACTGCAACACATTTTATTGAGCACAAAAAAAGCAGTGAATAATCATCACGATTACTCACTGCTTCACTTCCCGTTAAATTTTTCATTAAACAAATGAGAATAAAGAGGAACTCGCTAGTTCGGCATTGGATTACAATATTATCAACATCGTTTAATTAAAATACATTTAAAACACCTAACCTATGAATAAAATATGTCTTTTAGAATCATCTAAGAACAATGTGTTACTCTAGAAGGAATCGAACCTTCTCTAACAGAACCAAAATCTGTTGTGCTACCGTTACACCATAGAGCAATTCTTCGCATACATTTACTTTAATAATAACCAATACTTAAAACTTAAAATTATTACGTCTATGAATAAGAAAACCTTCAACCGCTGCAAAGATACAAATAATATTTATATCTCCAACAGTTGAAGGCAATTAATTTAATGAAATTAAAATTATTTAATGATTACATACCACACATACCTTTTACGGGGCGGTTATAACCATTTAATGTTTAACGTTCTAGATTACTAGTACCTTTAATTTCATTAGCCAAATCTTTGACATTAATTAAAGTAAGAAGATTATCACCAGTCTTATAATAACTATTAGCCTTATCAAGAGTAGCAAGGTTATTAATACTTCTGTAAATTGGAATCTGACGACCAAGTTTAACAATAATCTTGTTTTGACCTGCATAACGACCACTAGTATAATTAGGGTCATAATCATCATCCATTACATAAGCAGCAATATTATTACAAGCAGCCATTATATCTTTACCAGCAGTTACACCTGCAATAGGACTAGACCATAATTGGTCAAACTGTTGTGGTAAGAACAACCTGTTATACATCATTGACTGAGTAGTTAAATCATCAGCTTCATAAAGCATAAGATTAGCCCAAAGACTATTCTTTAAATCATCATCGTCCCAAATACAACGAACAGCAAGAGCAGTACAAATTCCACCAAGAGCACCAACTACATCACCAGCAGCACGTTCAATACTTGCTCTTTGCCATTTTGGCATTAACTGCCAATTAGTTTGTAAGTTCATTGCAAACTCAGCATAACCTTTAAGAAGTACTTGTAGACTTTCCAATGCTTCTACTTGACCATCAGACATTTCTTTTTCATATCTAAGTTGTCTAATAGGAGTAGTAAGGAAATCAAATAAAGCAGGAGCGCAACCTACTTCTTTAGTTCCTCTTTCTTCATTGAAATAACCTTTTCTACGATAATGCTTCATAACTCCAGGATAAATATGTTTATGATACTGCATAGCTAATGAACCCCACCATTGTTTTTCAAGTTGAGCAGCACCAAGTTTATCATATACTCCATGAATCTTCTTATTAACTGAAATAATTTTGCCTTTCATATATCCAAGGAACATATAGCCATCACCTACTTCTTTATCTTGAGATTTGGCTTGAAGTTCAGCAAGAATACTTCCCTCTTTAAAAGCAAGTCTTCCATCTTTAAGGTCAACTTGGTCCATTATTGTAGGAAGTTCTTCAAACTTAGCTTTAGCTTCTTTTTCAAGTTTCTTTCTTTCAGCGATAAATTGTTTCTTTTGTTCCTTTGTAAGATATAGATTAGCAAACTCAGTATTAATATCTCTACGATTCCAAATATACTCTTTCTTCTTATTATCATCAGCAAGAATATTCTTTTTAAATTCTTCATATTTATTAAGAAGTTCATCATTACCTCCAATAATATTCTTCATAGCATATTCGTGGAACTTGTTTTTATATTGTTCCCAAGTCATAGCTTCATAACCAAGTCTTCCATTACTTTCAGCATCTGGAACTTTAACCATTCTATTATCAAAGAACATACTAAACATAGCACCATTCTGCATGAAATGCTCACCCATACTATTAGGACTATACATAAAGTCTCTAATCTTATTAAGAACAATATCAGCATCAAGATGTACTGTAGGTCTATTATTAACTTCATCAAAGTCAACAATATTCATAAACTTAACAAGTGCATCAGCAAGTGTTGTACTATCTTCGTTAGCCATACCTCTAATAAAGCTTGGAATAGCTTGTCTCCACATGTTCTTTCCTTTGAGCCAACCTGTAGGAGTAAAGTACTCTTTAGCTATATATTCTCCAGCTATAGCAGATTCACCGACAGTTACGTTGCCAATACCACCAGTAATGTTCAACATCATAAACTTAGCACTAGTAAAACTTTGAAGCATACTAGCAGTTTTAGTCAGTTTATTTTGAGGTATTTTATATTGGTCATAAACTAATCTACGAACCCAGTTATCAAACTGTTCTTGAAGACGAGTATCAGCTTTCTCAATATAAGAAGTTTCATCACTTGTACTAGTTTGACTATCTTTACGTAAGTCATTCCAACCAAGATTAGTATCATAAGCTTTCATCTTGCCTAACATTCTATGTGTATAGAACAATAATTGTTTATTGTCTTGAATAGCATTATAATGTCCGGCAGCACTAATGAAATCTTGAATAGCACCAATATAATCTCTATCGAGAAGTTTTTGATGTATTTCTTCATTCTTCTTAATTGCTTCATCTATACGTTTTTGATAAGCTTCTAAATCTTTTTCATAAGCTTCATCACTAGTATAAGTTTCTCTCTTTGGTTTAGTACTACGAATATTGTCTAAGTCAACACTTTCTTTATTTTTAAGTTGAGTCATTAACATAGGCATATCAATAGTTCTATCCTCAGAGTAATCAATCTTCTCATACCAAGTATCTTTACCACTAGGAATCATATCACTAAATCCAATAAACTCTTTAGCTTGCTTTGCAGCCCACTTAGCATCATGTTCTGCTTTCTTAGCTCTATGAGGAGCCATTCCACTAGCAATAGCTCTCTTTGCAGTTTCAGTCTTAGCAAAACTCATAAGAGTATCTTGAATATATTGTTTAGCTTCCTGTTCATACTCATTAAGTCCTAAGTTATTATCATAACCAGGAACGTGAGTAGTTCCATTTTTATCGTCAGTTTCAACAGTTTTATAATTTTCATTATCTGTATAACCTTCAATATAATTTGGATTCTTATAATGAGCTTTAGGAGTAAGAGTAGTCTGAGTCCAATTAGGAGAATACTCACCATTATCTATACTAGGAATAACTCTTGTTCTATTCCAAATAGGAAGAGCTTCATAAGCATGAGTAAATGGATTATAAACATGATTGTTATCATACCATTCTTTATAAGCGGCTTCACCTTGTTTAGCAGCAGCATCTCTAGCAGCATAATATTGAGGAGTATTAATAGTTTCAAGAGTATTGCTAAGGAACTCCTGAGCTTTAGTTTTGTTCTCAACTTCTTGCTTTTGTCTAGCTGCTTCTTTAGGGTCACGTTTGTTTAAATCTTCCCAATAAACATCATTAGGAGCAATACTAGTATAAAGCCAAGGATTTGGTTTGGCAGCTTTAGTTACATCATAAACTAGTTTACCAGTTGCTTCATCAATAACTATTTTGCCATCTTTATCTCTTAGAACTTCATATCTATTATTAACTCGTTTCCATAATTCATAGAACTCTGGTTCAGTTCGTTTCTTAGCTTCACCTTCTTCATCGTAGTAAGCTTTAGTATTTACATTTTCTTTAGCATATTTACTATAAGCTTTATAAGCATCATAGCCATACTTAGCTCTAACCTTTTTCTTAGTTTTATCTAACTCATCATAAAGGTCTGCAAGAGCTTTCAAATCTTCGATGCTCATTTTAGAAGTTTCAACTATCTTAGCAGCACTATTATAATACTTACGAGTAATATCATTAATCTTAGTAACAATCTTTTGATACTCAGGATTAGTCATACCACCACTATTAAGCATTTTAAAGAACTCGCTAGGAGCAGCTTCATTAGTTGGTTCGGCTGAATTAATAAGATTTCTATCAGAGAATAAAGAAGTATTACTTGTACCATAATTCTTCTCTACATCTGCTTTGATAGCTGCAATCTCAGAATTAGTAAATTTACTAGCATCAATGTTACCAAATTCATCATAAAGTTGCTCACCTTTAGCAAGTTTTTCTTTAATGATTCTTTTAGCTACTGAACCTTTACCTCCACTAATACCAAGCTTTTTATAAGCATCGTCAATTTGAACTTTAATAGTGTCATCTACTGACCAATGAGCATTATTAGCAATCCATTCTTTAGCTTTCTGATACTCTTTATTATTTTCAAGCTGACTAGCTGGAGTAGTAACTTTACCGTTAGAATCTCTAACTTCAGCATTATCAATAATATTGAGCATCTTTTCAAGCATATCACGGAAACCATCTTTCTCCTCTTTAGCAGTATATTCTTCTTTGATGTCTTTAATTCTCTTGAGATATTGGTCTAATTGAACAGCATCATTAAGAGACTGCTTACGAGCATTATCATAAACTTCTTGATTAGTTACAATAATACTACCATCAGGAGCTTGTTCAGTACCAGGGAAACCATATTCGTAAGCTGGTTTATAATCATCACCAATAAATTGACTAGTTAAATTGTTAATCTTAGTTCTGAGTTCAGTAAGTTTATCTTCAAACTCTTTACTCAAAACTCCATCGATTCTACGACTATTGATTTGTCTAATACCTTCTCTAAGCTTTACATACTCAGAATAGATTTGAGGATAATTATTAATAATAAATTCGTCTTCATCATAAAGTTTTTGATAATAACTATCGACATATTCACGATTAACATGGTCAAGAAGAAACTTATCAAGTTTATGTTTAGCTTGAATATATTCCATTGGATTCTCTTGAACATTAACTCTAGCTTTAGCTACATTACGTTTCAGTTCTTTAATGTCCTCAACAAAGTTATCTGTATAAGCACGAATTATATTTCCGTTCTTATCAAATATTTTATTGAGGTCAACTGAAGCACCAACTTTAGCAGCTCTAGCTTTAATGTCTTCAAAATGTTTTCCAAAAATTACAGCAAAATCTTTTGCTTGACTTTCTTTAGCACGAATATCAGCCATTACTTTTCTAGTAACTACTTGAACAAGACTATTACCTTGTTCTTGTAAATCACCAACCCAAGCATCAAACCAACCACTAGAATGGAAACCGTCAAATATACTAACAAGACCATTTTGAATATTAGGGTCATTACTAAGTTTCTGAAGATAATCAATTCCAAACTTAACTTCTGCATCATCAATAACAGAACTATTACTAAGTTCCTTAATCATCTTCTGCATTTCATCAATGTAGAACTTCAAAGTAGGATTCTCAATATCATCAGCTTTAATCTGATTAATAATTCCAAATTTATCAATAATAGCATTAGCGTCAGCAAGTGTTTCAAGAAATTGTCTTTGCAAAGCAGGATTATTCTTAATAGTATCAATTACTTCAGGACTATTAATAGCAAAGTAATTACCATCATCATCTCTGTAGAATTGACTAAATTTTCCAATAGTACTATTAACTTTATGTTTAAGATAAGCGTAACCACTATAGAATACGCTATCTTTAAATTCTTTATAACCTTTAGTACTTTGTTCAAATCCTTCTCCACGAAGTTGACGCATAAGTTTACCAGCTTCTATATCTCCAAGACCACTTCTACGATTAAGTTCTTTTACTATATTCTTTTCAAAAGAATCAGTAGTTGTTCTAAGACTTTGTTCAAGTCTAGAACTTGCAGAACCAAGAGTTATTTCTTCACGAGAACTAGCCATAGGAGTTTCTCTAACTATTTCAACCATTTGAGGTTTTTCTTCAATATGTTCTCCAGTACGAACATTATGACTTTCAATACTTATTTTATTAGCACGTCTAAATAAGAAGTTTCCATTAATACTAATAGGCTCACCAGTACTAGAAGTTGTTTCACCTTCAACATGAATAGGAGGAGTAAATGAATCATACTTAGTTTTACCATAAAGATACATATTTTGAATAAAGATTCTATTACCTTCATAATTATTGAAAGTTTTAATAATCTTATTAATAGCATCTTTAGCTCCACCGTTATCATTTTTAGCATCATTCATTATATCAAAATGTGTTGCAGCTTTTACTTTATTTACTTTTGTTGTAGCAATATGTTTCTTATACAATTCATTCATTTGGTCTAATGTATAATCAGCTTCATCACTCATCAGATTATCAATAACAGTTTCATAATAACTTGGAAGAGGAACAGAATTATTAGCATTATTAATACTAACTTCTCTATCTTCACCAGCTTCAAGACTATTTAATGGATAAGCAAATGCTATACTAGGAGCAGGAGAATAAATCTTATATAATCTAGTAACATTTTCATTACCTTCTTTCTTAGTAATATAAATGTAGTCATTAAACTGTATTGGGAATAGTTTAGAATTGCTTTTTCTAGCAAAACCAAAATCAATAAGATTAGAATCATCTGATAAACCAAGTTCATACATTCCTCTAGTTACAGTTTTAAACATAGAACTATATTTCTTACTCATAAACTTATGAGGAACGTTAGTAACTCCTGGGTCAGTTCTAAGATACTGTTCAACTAAATCAGTTCTAGCAACTGCATTATTTATTTGAGCTTTAATCTGGTCAACAACACTAGTTCTAGCACCATTATATTGAACAAAAGTATTTTCGTCACGAAGAGTAGTATTCTTAATGCATTTATTAATAGCACCTCTACCCATTTTAAATCCTTCAGCAACAAAAGCATACTTAATCATATCCATAGCAGCAAGTTTAACTAATGGATTATCTGAGTTAAATGCAGTTTCAAAAAGATTATAAGCAGTTTCGTTATCAATAGCATCTTCGTTAAAACGAATAGTTTGACGACTTTGACCATCTCTATTCATTTCATATTCATTAAATAAATTAGTATTTATATAATTGAATATACCAGCATCAACACTATTAGCTTTAAACCAACTAATTTTTTGAGCAGGACTAAGTTTACTCCAAGCATCTACTTCTTCTTGTGTAGGATTAGTTACATCTTTAACATTAAAAGTAAAATCAGGAGTACAACCATAACCCATAATTCTGAGAGCTTCATCTTCTTCTTCAACTTCTTTATTTACTACTGTTTGTTTCTTCTCTACATCGTAACTATAACTGTTTACAACAGCATCAGTTTGTTTATATGCAGTATTAAGAATATACTGAGTAAAACCTTTATAATCTTTTTCAGTAACATTATTAGCATCATTTATAACTTCAATAGCTCTATTAGCAATTCTAAAATTATCTTGTTCTGTATCAAACAACATTCTATTTATAAGAATAGAAGGAGCACTAGCATACTTTAAGAAAGCATTAAGACTAGGATAAGCACTAGTAGCATCACTAGTAATATAACTTCTTAAACCTTTATTAGGGTCGTAACCTGCATAAATGCTGTTAACAATAGAAGAAGTTCCAACAACTAAAGCTGGATGTTCATCTTCAATTAAATTTGCAATGTCATTAAATACTTTACGAGTAGCAAAAATACTTTGTTTAGCACCAAATCTATCAGGATTACAAACTCTTGCAGTAGCACCTATCTTATCAGATAGTTTAGCTAAATCATTATAAGCAAAAAGAACAGCCCAATCATGTTGATATACACTTCCTTTTACGGGGCGGTTTTCATCATTAAGCAGTCTCTTTGCTAACTCATCAGGTGATAAAGTAATATCATTATGTTTATCTAAACTATACTTAGTACCAAGTAATGCGTTAACTTTATCAATAATATCTTTAAGATTCATCTTATCGGTTTTAATATGATAAGTTTCAAGAATCTCTTTACCTAATGATTTAATAGCTTCTTCTATTGGTTTATTATGTTTATCTGAATAAATAGATTTATTAGCATTATAAGCATTTACAATTCTTGTAATAGCAGGTTGCATAATAAAACCTACAGCAGTATCATAATTACTACCAATATCAGCAAGAGTTTTATATACAGCAAAAGTAAAATCATTTACATTTGGAATAGCACCTTCCTTAACAGCATCAAGAATATGAGCAGTAGTTTGAGAACTATATGCAGTAAGAATATAACCATCTACATTCTTATTATCATTAGTCCAACCAAGAGTATTATGTGTAACAACATAACCTTCATCAGTTTCTTCTACTTTCTCAAATCTTTCTTGCAACTCTTTAAGATTGTATTTATCTTTACTATATGCAACTTTAACAACATAATTATCTGCAATATGAGGTTGAACTGTATTACATACAGAACAAAAAGTATCTCTAGTAACACTAAATGCTTTAAGCTTAGCACCACTCATTACATCTTCTTGATAAGCAGCTTGGTCAAGAAAATCATAAGGACTCCTAGCTTCACGAACTTGCTTAACTATTGGATTCATAACTTTATTACGAGCTGCAATAATACTCTCAAAGTTAGAACGAGAAAGGTTCTCTTCAAGAGATTCATTAGCTTGAAGAATATTAATCATATCATCAAGAAGTCTATTATTACGAGCTTCACGAGTATTTTCATCAGCAAGATTTTTATCTTTACTAAACTCTTCACGACTTTGAAGACCGTATTCAGCAGCTACATTACTAAGGGCAGTAGTTTCATTAACTCCTTCTTTAATAGCTTTCTTAAGTTTATCTTTTGCTTCAGTATTAAGTTGAGACTTTACATACTCATCATAACTTTTTCCAGCTAAATCATTATAAAGAATTTTTTGAATATTACCGTCAGCATTTATAGTAGTATTATATTGAATACCATATACAGAGTCAATATCAAAGTCAGAACCAGTTTGAGAAACCCAATCATCAGGAACAACAATAGTAGAACCTTGAGCATCATCAAGGAAACCAACTACTTTCATTACACAAACAGATTGTTTACCTTCAGTTGGAATACGATAGCCAATAAGAGTATCAAGACCTGCATCTTGAAGTTGTTTCAAAAGACCTCCTATTAAATTGCCATCTTTGTCTCTAACTTCATCAACATCTTTATATGTACCATCAGCATTTTTAGCAAAACCAAAGTTACTTTTAGGCAACATTATTTCAATATAACGTTCTCCATTTGGATGATACTTTAATTCTTTAGAATAACTAACTTGGTCTTTAGTAGCTTTAAAACCAACATTAGTAATCTGAGCAGCATGGAAACCAGGAAGTTCTTGTCGAGTAATAGCACTATTAAACATAGCTTGGGAAATACTCTCAAGCTTATTAATTACATTACTCAAATAAGTAGGCATTACAGGATTTGGACAACCATTAGTAGCTATAGGTGCACTAGCATTAAGAGTAACAAAGTCCATCATATTACTATCAAGACCAAGTCTCATAGCTTCATCTTTGAGTTTATCAAAGAATACTTGCATGTCTAAACCTTGAATACTTCCATCTTCATTAAACTTAATATTACCATCTTTATCAAGAGGAATCTTTAATTCATTAACAAGTTGATTAAAACTATCTTTAATGTTAGCAACATACATATTAAAGAAATCTTCTTTATAATCATAAAGAGGACTAGTTCTATTAATATTATCAAGAATCTTCTTCATAATCTGAATACCAGCTTTATTTTTAGCATTCATGTGTTGAGGAGTCTCTTGTTGAGTATAAAGATGATTATAATCGTATTCCTCACGATAATCTTCAGCTTTATTATTGAAATCTTTAAGATGTTTGTCAGTAACTTCACCAGTTTTAGTATCGAAAAGAGTAAGAACTCTAGCTTTACCTGCTTTACTAGTTTCCTCAGTATTAAGTTGGTCAATACCATTATCTTTCATTGCTTTATAAATTTGTTCAAGTTGAGTTCCTTTAATAAATCTTGGAACAAGAACAAATTCAGCATTCTTAATTTGACGAGGAGCAATAGTATTAAGGTCTTTATCATAATACTGGTCATAATAGAAATTCTTCTGTACTTGAACAAATTTCTTCATCAAGTCAGTAGGAATCTCTTTACTTTCATCTTGAATAGCTTCAATTAAAGGAAGATAATCATTAAGTTGACCTCTACCAGCAATACGACGAATCCATTCCTCAAAAGTAATATAAGATTGAGCATCATTTACAGTTGTTCCACTAAAACCTCCACTACGTTTGCAACTCTTATCTTTATTAAGTTGTGGAGTACCATCCGAATTATAAAGAATAGGACCACCCATCAAATCTCTAGCTTGGTCAAGAGTAAGTTTAGCATTCTTTACTAAGTCTTTTACAAGAATACCATCTTCTCCTTCAACTCTGCCATCTGGATAAACTTTAGCAATTTTACATTCTTCGCTGGTTCTAACAGTATTCTTAATAGTAATACCATTAAACTTAGTCTTCTGTTGAACATCAAGACCAATAGCTTTAAGTCTATTTTGAACTTCAGGAGTATTAAGAAAAGCTCCTTGAACAACTGCACTATTCTCTCTAAGGTCAAGACTTGTATCAACAAATCCATAAGGAACACCACTAGCTTGAGACTCTTTACTTCTTTTCAAGAAAGTCTGAGTGTCTTTATAGAACTTAGTATCGCCTTCAAATACATCGTTAAAAGCAATATACATAAGTCTATGATTAAGAGCAAAATCAATACTATTCTTTTCGTTAATAAGATTATTAATATCAAGGTCTTTGTATTCACTCATGCGAGTAATAGAATTATTAGAATAGTCAGTTACAAAACCTTTAACCATTCTAGTAATCATAGCCTCTTGGTCTGCTGTAAGGTTAAGTTCTACTTCGCCGTTAGCATTAGATGTGAAAGGGATAAAGCCATCTCTAGCCCCCCCGTAAAGAGAAGGAAACAAATAGTTTAATAACTTGTCACCATACTTTGTAGTTGTACCAGTTTTATAGTCTGTAAGAACAAATCTATCATCTTTAAAAAGAAGTCCATTAAATGCCCAACCATCACCTTTCTTTTCGATAAAATGCTTATGTCCTTTGCCTATATGATAATTAGCAAATACTCTACGAGCAGATTCATTATCTAAACCCCAACCTTTCTTAAATATTGGAGAACCATCGTCATTATATTTAATTTCACCTTGACTATTAGTTTCAAATACAATGTTGATAAAGTTTGCCATATCCAACAGTTCTTGTTTGAATATGTTTCTGAATTGTTGAACTATTGGATGATTCTCATTAATATCTTCAACATTAACTTCTTTACCTATAATTTCTCCTTTAGCATTTCTAATAGCGTGCATCTTAGAGAACAGTCCGTCAACTTTATATCTAGGAGCATGAACTACAAAGTTCTTTGGAGCATCAGAAGGAATACGCATAAAGTAATCACCCATAAGCATATTAGGATTTTGCTCTGCATTAAAGTATTGAGCAAATCCTGTATATACATAATCTCCTTTAGACATACCTGAATAAAGAACATTATCTTTAGTATTAGGATTTCCTGCACCATCAAACAAAGAAATATTAATCATATCTCTAGCATAAGAAGTGATTTGAATATTTCCATCTTTATCTTTATAAAAAAGTCCATAATTAGTTATGGCACCATTCTCATTACGATGCTCCATAAGAATATCACTAAGATTATATTGTACTCCTTGGAACTTATACTTTCCATAATTAATAAGTTCAGTAGAAACTTTACTTCCATCTTTCTGTTGCTCCATTAAAGTTCCTTTAATTGCATTAAGGAAATTAGTAATCATACTATCATTAATTTGGTCAGCAGACTGATTACCAAGAGCATTAGTAGAGTTACAATCAATATTAACCACAGAATATGGAGCTAAAGCTTTAGCTAATTCAAGAGCATAAGCTTTTGTATTAGTAGAAAGATAACCTTGTTTGTAAGCTTCACGAACATTGTCTAAAGCTTCTTTCTTAGCTTTCTTATCCTCAATTTTATTAGCTTCTTTAAATCTATTATCGAGAGTTTGTTTATTAATAAGAGTTTCATTAGCATATTTTGCAGTATTAGAAAGATAACCATAAAGTTGAGTAAGGTTATTACCAATATTTGGAGCTTTACCATCAACTTTTCCATTAAGTCTAGCAAACCTTTCAATAGCAGCTTTATCAAGAGAAGGATAGTATTGCTTTAAACGACTAGCAATAGCATTGATAATATCAGCACTTAAAGCTTGTCTATTTAAATCAAATCTACTATCAGCTGGAATTTTCTTGTAAGCTTTAATCTTTTCGTTAATTGCTCTAAGAATTTCATTAGTATCTTCGTTCATGATATTAAGAGCAGTTGACTTAATATCATTAAGATAATTAAGTCTTAAAGTTTCAAGCTTATCTGCACGACTATTACTTCTAGTAGGAGTAACATTATTATCATCAATACGAACTTGTTGTTTTCTAATAGTGCTTCTTTGATAAATTTGAAATACTTTATAAGCAAAGTCTGGTTTCTTTCTAAGGTCATTAGCTAAATAAGCAAGACCAGCATATTCTTTATTAGACTCTGCAATATCTTCAAGTTTCTTTAAAAAAGAATCAATATTAGTAACATCACGGTCTCCTTGAATAGCAGAATTTACAGCTTTAAAGTCCATATAATCTACCATTCCAAGAGGATTACTTTTATCATATTGATATTTACCATCAGCACTTACTTCTGCACTAGAAAGTTTAGGAATAGTTGAAAGATAACTACGAACAGCAAAACTAAAATCTTTTGTAAAGTCAGACTTAGTTCCATTATCTTCCCAACGAGCAGTAGTAGTATCTTTTTCATTATTACTTTCATTGTCAGCAGCAGCATCAATATTAGAATCTTCATTATCCTCAATAGAATAACTTTCATTCCAATTTACTTCTTGTTGACTTAAATCATCATCTTTCTTAAAACGAATCTCACCAAGTCTTGGGTCAATTTGAAGTACTTGAGTAAAATACTTAACTTTATCAGAAAGCATATCTTTAAGAGTAGCAAACTGATTTCTAAGTTGAGGAGTAGCTTTAGCAACTTCTTCTTCAATCTTAACGAAATCGTTTCCATTAATATTCATAAGTTGTTTACGAACATTATCTATTTCAGCAGGTGTAGGTTTGGTCTTTCTATTAATAAGAATACCTACAGCAACTCCTGACAACATACGATTAATAACTCTATCTGCAAGATTATTCTTTCTATCATTTGCATGTTCATCAAGACGACCTTTAATTAAATCATCATGATAAAACATCAACATTTGGTTGCCAGCCATTCTAATACCACAACTTTTAGCAGCAGTACTAGTATAACCTTTAGATATAACATCAGAAATGAAAGCAGAATTAGTTGTATGAGCGTTTACGTCAAAATTTGCATTAGCATAAAAATTTTGAATAGCAGTAACAACTTCTTTGTTTTCATCATTTACGTTAGGAATAGAACCATAATTATTAGCATAATATGTTTCAAATTCCTTATTAAAACCAGATGGTCTAGAACCATCAATTACGTTACTCATTAAGCTGTTAAATAAAACATCATTGTTTCCAACTTCAGCTTTAAGGTTAGTGCCAACCTTAGTTTCATTAAACTTTAAACTACAATTATTAGCCATAACTATCTATATTAAGTTATTTAATATTTTAAAAACTCGCTGAGAGGCTTATTTCTCAGCGAGTGATTAATCTTATTTGCACGTAATCGAAATGTCACCTGACGCAAGCAAAGTGGCAAATTGCGAATGTTGTTCCATTGGAAGACTTTCGATTGTCGAATAGAGGGACGGATATTCTGAACGTGATGAGAATGCATCATAATCAAAATCATCATCACTAGCAGCATCAAAATCAACATTACTACTTATTTCGCTATCTGTTCCAGGAGTAGGAGTTTCATCTTCGACAGTTTCATCTTCAACTTGTTCGTCTTGTGTCTCTTCCGTATTTGTTTCTGTCTCAGTTTGAATATTTGTGTCAGCATTTGTATCTATACTTAAAGCTCTAGCAAATGCGTTATATTCTTTTTCTCTGAGACTTCCTTCAACTACATCAAGATTAAAGAGTTTATTAATAAAGTTCATAATCTTTTGCCAAATAGTCTTTGACTTAGTTTTATCTCCAACATTATCTACTTTAACTTTATTAAGATACTCAATAAGTGCAGTATTAGTAAGAGATTCTACAATGAACTCTTCTTTAGCTCTATCTAACTGACCTTTATCAATATATTCTTTAAACAAGAAAGTATTAATATTATTAATCCAAGTTTTAAGAGAATCATCAGTAACATCAGAACCAATATTACGTCTTGAACGAACAGCATCAATATTACCATTTGCTATATCAGCAACATCTTGTGATATTTCACGACCAAAATCATCATAAATTTCAGTCATATTATTTAAGAACTTTCTATGTTGAGAAGGTCCATATTTATCAAGTCTTTTATGAAGACTTTCGTGAATAAGAACTCTTACTTGACGACCACTATCTAATTTAAGGAAATCATCACCAACGACAATATCTCCTTTTTCATACATAGCGTTAATCTTATCATTCTTTTCAGCAGCTCTAAACTTTTCGATTCTATCGTTTGCAAAGATAACATTTTCTGGTAAAATACTAGTTAAATCTCCAGCATTATTAAGAAGATCTACAGATTCTTCAGGAAGAATAGCTTTTGCAATATCAAGACCTTTAGTTTTACTATCACTTTCAATAATAGATTTAACTTGGTCAGTGGTATTACTATCTACATTCTCTTTACGGGGGGGCTGTACTGGCTTTTCTTCTTCTTGTTTCACCTCATCACCTACAGTAAATTCAAGCACACTATTAGCTTTCATATTAGATGAAAATCTTGAATAGTTACTTCCATCAACTTGAGCTAAATCTACTCTAAGTAAATCATTTTTAATCATAAAATCATTATATGAATCTTCAGTATGATTAAAACCATTTTTACCATTATACTCAGGTATATTAATCTCAAGTTTACCGTCAGCGTTTCTACTTACGAATCCTTTTAAAGGAAGAGCAGTATTATTATCGCTACTAAGAAGTTCGTGAGCAAAGTTTACTGTAGCATTTTCTCTAAGGAATTGAACAAGTGCTTTACCAGCTTCAGTTCCATTATCTAATAAACTATAACTACTAACTTCAACACCATTGTCCATAAAAACAAGTTTTGTAGGAGCACCAGTTCGTTTACTATCAGAACTATAAAGTTTTACAGATTTGGTTCCAGCATTAATAAAAGTAACTCCACTTCTAGTATGCCAAACTCCACTAGTTTTAAATAGAGTACTATTATTGTTATAATCAAGAAGAGTATCAAGAAAGTCTCTAAACTCATTCCAATTAGTTAGACTATCACCTTTCTGAAGATTAGTAAGTCTATCAATAATTTGACCTTCAATAGCTTTAGTTAAATCAGCAAGAACTTTACTATGTGGCATATCTACAAGTTTACCATCTTTTTCATAGTTAGTAACTCCCCAATTTACAGGATAAGCATTAGCATAATCAACAGTACCATTTCCATTATCAATAGCAATTAATGTTTGATTCATATTAAAACCAAGATTTTCATTAACTTGCTTACCACTAACTTCGATTTGAGATACACTTCTAGCTAAAGCTATTCTAGCATCAGATTCACTACTAATAGCAATACTTGCAGGTTGAGCAACTTTAAATGCTTCTCCAGGAGTTCCATGAGGAGCAAGTCTAATAAGGTTACCTTTGCTCATCTTACTAACAGTAAGTTCTTGATTATTATTAATCAAAGCTAAACTAGTTTGATAACTAGTTCTAAGATTGTCAAAGAACAATTCAATACTGTAAGGAATAGTATTAACTACACCTACGTTATTGTTGTATTTCCATAACTTAGCAAGACCTTGAAGTGCTCTATTGTAAGTAAATCCTTTCTCATCATTAATAACTATAAAATCATTCTTTACAGCTTCTTGAACTTTAGGATTATTCTTAAACTTATCGATATATGAAGCATTCCATTGTTTATCAAATGCTATTTTATAAAGAAGTTCATTAAGTTTCTTACTATCTTCATCTTTTGGGTCAGCTATAGAAAGAATCCAATCTTTAACAGCACCATCATATTCAGCAGACCTACCTACAGTATATTTAATACAATCGTTAATTTGAATATATCTTCCTGTTGTTACATCAAAAGTAGGAATACCCATCCAACCAACAGTAATTCCATTATGTTGAACTAAAAGAACGTCAGTACCAGTAGCAAGTTTATTTGCTTTCTTTACAGTAAGTTTATCACCTTCCTTAATTTTATCAAGTTCTGCCAAACTTGCATCAACTTTATCAGGTTCAACTACTTCACCAATATCATGAATATTAACCCTTTTAAGAGTACCAGCTTTAATGGCTTCAACTCTACGTTCACCAGCAGTCTTACGAACATTACGCATAAAATCAGCATCATCAACCGAATCAGCATCAAGCATTACAAACTGCTTTTTACCTTCGTCAGTTTTAAGATATTCTTTAAGACTATTATAAATGAAATCAGCAGTATTCTTACTAGGACTATGCTCATTTATATATCGAAGCAAATCTTCAAGATTACCATAATACTTTCCATTATGTTGTCTAAGTTTAACTTCAGAAGCATAATTTTTAAGCATATTATTAGCAGCATCTTTATATTCATTTCCGAAAGTTAAACTTGGTTTATACTCTTCGATTGCACTAGCAAGCATAACTTCTCCAACACTAGAAGCAAAAGCTGTTCCAAGAAGACTATTCATAACAGCTTTTACACTAGTTATAGCACCATCAATATCTTCTTGATTTGCTCCAAGAGCAATACCTTCATCTTGAAGAGACTTAACAAAATCTTCAGCAGTTAAATTACCTGCTTTAATTTCTTTACCGCTAGTTCTAAGTTTTCCCATAAAATTAGCAGTAAGTTCAGCTCTATCTACAACTTGAGGTTGAGTAACTGTTTGAGTTTGTTGTTGACTAGTGCTAGCATTACTTTGTGTAGATGTGCCAGCATTAGAACCAGAAGACCCCCCCGTAAAAGGTGTAGAACCGTTTGATTGACCATTTCCTGTTTGAGTAGTTGATTGTACAATAAGTTTTCCTTTTTGAATATTAGTAGGATTACTATCATTATCGTATTCAAAACTTGGATTTCTTTCTACAGTAACACCAGGAGTGTTAGCAAGTTCAGGATTTTCAAATAAATCAGCATTGCTCATATAAGCGGTTTTATCTTCTTGATTAGCATTGTTATCAAGAACAAGTTCAGCAGCAATAGCTCCACTATTTCCAGCATTTATAAGACTTGGACTTGCAGCATTATTATTATTTAAAAATTCTGTGACCCGCTCACCCACTTCGTTACGTGCCATCGGCTGCCCACTTTGCAGTTGCAAATTGCCTGTAGGCGTGTTTCCTTGCGCTGTAGGCGATTGTGGGGTGCTTCCCGATTGATTGATAGGCTGCTGCGGTTGAGCCGCTTGTGGCGCAGGATTTGAGGTCGTTTGCGTGCTAGGAGGTGGAGTACTTGTAGTTTCAGGTTCAGCACCATTATTACTATCATCTGGATTATTAATATTATGACTTTCTTCTCTTTCTTGACTATCAAATATACTTTGACGAATACTAAGGAAATCTTGAAGTTGTTCTCCTAAACGATAATTCTTTCCTTTAGTAAGATTAAGAACATCAAGAGCATCGTTAAATGCAGATTTATCATCTTCGCTCATAAAATCAAGAATAGAATCAATATCATCTTTACTTCTTTGATAATAAGCTCCAACAGCATCACCTATTCTTGCAGCAAACTTATCATTATCATATTTATCTGATAATCTAGTAATAGTTTCATAAGCTGAATCAATAGCTTTCTTACGTCCTTCATTCATAGTATTATTCATGAATGAAATCTCTGTAGCAAGTTCATCAGCATTATTGACTATCTTACTTTCGTTATAAGCACGTCTCAATTCAAGAGCAGTCTTATTAACAAGCAAAGCTGAAAGAGTACCATTTGTTCCATTTACTCCAACATTATCAGTAGCTTGAAGCCTTTGATTAATTTTCCTAAGATAATTTCCGTGTTCTCTAACTTGATTAACTATATCAGTAGGATTTTCAAATTCAGCAATTCTAGGACTAACAGAAAACTTTTCAGCAAACTTCTTTAAACTTGAAATAATATTTTTATCATTAAGAAGAACTCCAGAATTTGATTTACCACTAAGTAAATTAGCAAGAGTAGTACTGGCTTGATTAGTAAAACTTTCAACTTTGCCTTCATCATTATAAGCACCTTGTAAAGCTTCGTGAAGAGAATACCTTAAAGTATTAGTATCAATCATATCTTGATACTTATTCATAAGTTTATTGATATTATCAACAGCAACTTTAGTACTAATACTATTCATCTTCTCTTTATCGCTAAGAAGACGACTTCTTTCAGCTTGAAGTGTACGAAGTTCATTAGTAAGCAAAGCAGTACTTGCAGCAATTTGATATTGTTCAGGAGTATAATCTTGACCTAAGATATTTTTAATATCTTCATTATCAAAAGCAGTACCAATTTGTTTATCAAGTTCATCAATTTGAGCATTAATCTTATCGTTGTATTGTTTATTAATAACATTGTTACTAGCAATACTTTGCAAGAACTCTATTGGAAGAATATCATCAGTATGTTTAGTTACTCTAACCGCTTCACTTAAATTGACAAGTTTCTTTAATTCAGCTTCATAACTAGCAGTAACTTCATCCATTTTATCTAAAGCTTTCTGTTGGTCAACTTTAGAATTAGTTTCATCGGTTACACCTTTATCTACCATAGCTTTACGAACTTCATCACTAGCCATATAACTTCTAAGCATATCAAGATTTCCATTATGAGCAGCATTTAAAGTCATACTAGTAAGAAGTTCATCATAAGCTCGTTGAGCAGCAGCTTCTTTGTCTAAATCGTTATTGAAAGTTTTATCTTCACTGCTAACGCTAAAAGGATTATTTCCGTCCTTAATTTGAGACATTTGATTCCAATAGTTTTCTATACTATTATTCCAAGATTCAATATTAGCTCTACGAGCTTTAATTTCAGCAGTTTCACTAATATCAAATATAGATTTTGGTTTACCTTCACCAGTTCTTTCGTCAGTTTTAGAATCAGCTCTATCTTTTAAAGTTTGACTAATTCTTCCAAAACCACTACCTAAATGATGAAACACAACACCACCCATTACTCCCCAGAATGCACTATCCCAAAGACCTCCACTTCTCATATATTTTTGAAGTCTATCGTCAAAAGATGAATCACTTTCAAGTCCAAGATAAACATTACCAAGATGAGTACCTTCCATTTGAGCAATATAGTTAACTGCTTCTTCAACACCTTCACTAAGTTCTCCAGCAATAACAGTCTTTTCATATAAAGCTTTATCAAGAATCTTTTGACCAGCTTTCTTTAAAAAAGATTGTTTAGCTTCCATTTCAGCTATTTCTTCAGGAGTTTTGCCAAGTGTTTGTCTAGCATTACGAGCAGCAGAAGTTAAAGTAGAAGAACTAACTCCATTCTTTAAACCTTTCCACATATTTCGTAAACCATATAATTGAAGAATATCAGAACCAATATTTACATAGTTAGTAAGAAAATCTTGATTAGCAGATTTTTGAGCAATAACTCTAGCAATATCTTCTTTACTAGCACTATCACCACCAGCTTCATCATAAATATCTTGGTTCTTATTAACAAATTCTGTAAACTCTTGTGGAGTCATTTTATTAAGTGTATTAGTAGCTGTATTAAGTACATCACTATATACTCCTTGTGCTTCTTGATAGTTCTCCATAGTTCTACTTAAAGCAGCATTTAAACCTGTTTCTACAAATCGTCCAGTTCTAGCACCAAGACCATTAATAGGAGCATCTACGAGAGTTTTAACTCCTTGTTGAAATTTACTTAAAGTACGACCTTCTACACTAAGTGTTTTATCAATCCCAGCAAGAGCTTTAATTCCATTACGAGTAGCAGTTCCAAGTTTACTTGCCGCAGAAGCTTTAGATAACCATTGTAAACCTTTAGTTGCAGCCATACTAGGAAGCAATAAAGTAATAGAACTCATAATACTTGGCATATTGCTTGTCCACCAACCAAAATCGGTTAAACCTCCATTAGTTATATCTACATTTGGGTCAGCATAAATAGGAGCAACTTCGGTATTAAAGTAATCTTGCCATTCTTGAATCTTTGCGCTAACTGGATTAGTATAATCATTATTAGCAAGATTTCCAGTAACTGCATTACCTATAAAATCAAAGAGGTCTGCGGCACCTCTTACAGTGCCGAGACCAATTTCACTAACTACTGCTTGACTAACAGCAGAACCTAATTTACGAAGATTACTTTGAGATTCAGCAAGAACCTTATCTACGTCAATAATACTAGCATTTGGAGTAACTCCATAATGACGAAGTTGGTCTGCTTTATCAGCTTGATTAGTAAGAACTTTACCACTAGTAAGACCTTCATTGATTTCTCTATCAGCAAAACTAGTTGATAATTCAGCAATCTTCTTAGGGTCTATAGTACTAAGTATTTTAGGACTTGGATGTTTCTTACTTTTACTAGGACTAGGATTTATATAACTAGCACCATTAGTAGCCATATTTTTAATTTCTTCAAAATCCATATTAATAATTATCTTTAATAAATTTATACTCTTGTGCTACAGTAATATCATTAACTGGTTCTCCTGCTTCGGTTAACAATTTAGCAATAGCACTTGCTATAACATTATCACCTTCTCCTGTATATAAAGCATCAGCTATTTGTTGACGATTAAGTTCTCGTCTTAAAATATTTTCGGCTTGACTTCTAGTAATAACAGTTCTTTTACCATGAGCGTTAGTACAAAGAGCATTACTATTTGTAACGTTACTAATAGTAGTTCCATTGCCTAAAGTCTTAGAAGTACCACTAATATTTAATTGAGTAGCTTCATCTCTAGCTAAAGTGGAAGTATTTCTTTCATAACTTTGAAGAACCGTAGAACCATTAGCTCCAACCATTGTAATAGTTTGTGGAGTACTATTCTTGGCTTTACCAATATTAAATTCAGTAACAGTTTGAGCTAAACCATGATTTCTACCAACAGTTACATTAAGAACGTTCTCTTGTTTAGCTTGAGCTATAGCTTCAATATATTGAGCTTTTTCATCTTCAGGAATACGTTTACCATCAATATATAAAGCAGCGTTCATTAATAAACTTGGATTAGTAAGATTATCTTCATCATGCTTAATCTTTTTAAGACCTATATTATAAGTCTTTTCGTCAATTTGACCAGCTGTATATTTATTAAATAAAGCATTTCTATCTAAAGTAGAACTATACATCTTGGAGTTAACTGGAACTTTACCAAAACCTCTACGCTGATTAATACTATCAGCTTTCCAAGCAGCAGCTTGAGCTGGAGTATTAGAACCAGGATTTAATATATCAATACCTGCAACATTTAAAGTTCCAAGATTTTTAAATGTACCAGCAGCATTGCGAACTTTTGAACCATTACTCATATCTACAATTCCAGCTCCACCTCCAGTAAAAGTATTACTAAAACTACTACCAATACCTTTCCAAAATCCCATAGAAGAATCTACGCTATCACTAAGTTTAGAAAGCCAAGTATTATTTTTATTAAAAGTAATAGTCTTTTGACCATTTATAGATGTAATTCTAAATCCTTTTCTTCTCCAATCTGATTCAGAATTACAACCCATTGCTTGAGAAATAGCATTATATTGTTCATCATCATAACACTTATAACCAAGTTCTTTAAATTTTCCATTACCAAATAAACTATTGATTTGTTTATTATAATCAATGGTGTATTTATTATCACTAGGTAATTTAGCACCAGCACGTCTAGCTGCATCAAAAGCTACTGCGTCTCTTTGGTCTTTATCAAGACCTGTAACATAATGATTGTATTGATTACCATAAGTTCTCAAAGCAGTAATTGCTTGTCTAGCTTGATGACGTACAACTGGGTCTTTACTAGTCATACTATGACGACAAAGATTAGCAAGTTCATTATATCTTCCTTGATTAACTCCTCTTTGGAAAGCATTACTCTTGGAAAGTTTTGGGAATAAAGTTCTAAGAGTATCGAGAGTTCCATCAAGACCAGCTTTAGTTGTACCAATAATATCTGGAACTTCCACATCAATAGCAGCGCCTTCGTTTGTAGCATCAAGATTCATATTTAATTCAGCAGCTTGTTGAGCCGCAGCCTGACGTGCAGCAACATCTTGTCTATATGCGGCTTGACCTCCACCAACTTCTATGTCAGAAGTACTGTTATAATAACTCATAGCATGAATACCTGGTTTAACTCTCTTTGCAAGATATTCTTCAGGACTAAGAAGAAGACCATTTTCAGTAATATCTGAATCAATATTCTTTTTCTTTTCTTCAGGAGTCATTTTATTATATTTCCAAAGAGCAACATCATAATCTTGTTGAATACTTGCTCTAGCACCAGGAGTTGTATCAATAGCAGAATTAAGAGCATCGTTTAAATCTTTCTCGCTAACATACTCCCAACTACCAGATTTCTTATATGCTAAACCATAAACATTTTGACCTGGGTCAGAAGTAAGATTACCATCTGCATCAACAAACTTAATATCATTAACTCCGCCACCTTTATGAACAGCAACCCATTGTTTTGCTTTAGTCATAAGATTACTCAAATCAACAGTACTAACTGGAGTTCTATTTGGTTCCCAATTTGTACCACCGATAATATGTCCTTCTTTATCTACTTGGTCTTGATAATGATAAGGATTATTATCTTTAGCCCAATTTTTAACATCTTGAGTAATATCTTGTCTCTTATCAAGATTATCCATAAAGGTTTTATAAGCAGCTTGTGCTCTAACTCTTCCAAGAACAGCAGGGTCAGAAGCTACTTGACCAGCAAGTTCTCTTGCTGTATTAAGACTACGAGAATAATCTCCATACATAGCAGCATCATCAAGTTGATTCTGAATATTTCTAACATATCCAGCTTTCCAACTATCTTCAGCAGCGTTAATATCTAAATTAGCTAAAGCCATTTTAATTTGATTCTGAGTTTGTAAACTCTCTTTAGCTTTCTCATCAATTTTATTAAGAGCATTTGTAAATGCTTCTATATTTCTACGATGAGGATTTCTTAATGGAACAGGATTTCCATAATTTATTACGTTTGGCATATTTATTTTATTTTTTATTATTACTAATGCAAATATACGATAAAAGTTCTAGTGAACAAAAATTCACTAGAACTATTTATTTATATTTAAATAATACCGTACTTAATAAGATTCTTTTTACTCATTCTACCTTTAATTAAATCAGCATAACTGTTTCTTCTTTGGTATGCTTTATTCTGGTTCTCCCATCTAGTAAGAGCATAACTATATTCAGTATTATCTGAATAGTCTTCTCTCTTAGGTCTAGCACCTGGATTTGGAATATTCATAGCTGAACGATAAATACCTGCAAGAGCAGCATCATCGCCAACATCAACACCAAGTTCAAGTAATCTAGACGGAGTAGCATAATCAGAAGCAGCAACTCCCATAAGCATAGCTTGAGTATCATCGTAATTCTGACGACCTTGACTAATAAGATTTTGGAAACTATTTCCAATACCTTGAAGAGTTCCACTAAGAATTTGACCTTTAGCAAGTTCAGCTTCATTCTTAGCTTGAATAGCAGCATTCTTAATACTAGCAACAGTATTATAATACTGATTTCTAGCAGCAGCATTTCTAGCTCTAACTTGTTGTTCGTTCAAAAGATTCTGATTCATAAGTTCAGTTTCTTTATTAGTCTTTTCGTCAGCAAGTTGATTAAGTTGATACAAAGCATTAGTATCAACACCTTGCATACGACCAACAGCAGTACTACCACTCATAGTATTTCTAAGAATACTATTTCTACTGTTCAAACGATTACGTTCAACATTAGATTTTTGAGCTTCATTATGATAAGTAGTATTAAGAGCAACTGGACTTTCCTCAACAAAGTTTGGAAGATTATAATTAAAATCCAAATTTTTATAAGCACCCAAACCAAGAATACCTCCTCCAATACTAGAAACTAAATCAGCTCCAAGACCATACCAATCAGCATCACGAAGTATCATACCTGATTTATTACCAACATAACTTTGAATAGCAGGAGTACTTACAACTTTAGAAGTTGGAGTGCTAACTTGACTTGTATAAGGAATAGTAGGAGTACTCTTAGTAATTGCAAAAGGAGGTTTAACATCATATTTATTAGATGTTGTCCAAGGACTTATACCACCTTTATCGTTAGCTTTTTGTTCTTGGTCTATAATATCCCAATAATCAAAATTATTATTTCTACGATAAGGATAAACTACATCACCCCAAGCAAGTTTACTTCTCATACCTTTTACGGGGCGGCTTTCACCACCTAATGCTTTACGCATTCTAGTGCTTCCACCACATCTTTGCCCTAATCTAAATTTATTTCCTATATTAATTAAATTATCTTTAATATTACCTTGCAATAAATTAGGGTCTGGATTATCTACTGGAACAACACCATGACCAACAGGAGCAGGAACTTCAATATACTCAGGTTGAATAACAACTCTAGTATTATCTGTAGGTTGAGCCATTCTAGCTTCAGCTTGTTGATTAAGAATAGCTTTGGTTTCATTACTATCCATTGGAATAGGATTACCAAACCAGTCTTGTTCCCAAGCTCTACGTTTAGCCAAACCACTCATACCTTTTCTATTCGCACCAACAGTCATACTTTGTCTAATACCAGCAAGACTATTATTAAATGCACGTTCATCTCCTCTATCTACTGCACTATTTAAATTTTTAAACCATTTACCAAAAGCGTTTTTAAAAGTATCAACTCGACTATTATAGTAAATACTATTAAGAGAATCTCTTTGATTATCATTAAGATAATTATAAGTTCTTCCCATTAATTGTCTAAGTTCTCTTTCTTTAGCGCCAATAGCATCACCTTTGAATTTTCTATTTTGACCTGCAAAATCAGAACCTTCCCAAGTTGCTATTTGTCTTCTCATACGATTGGAAACTCTATATTTATTAGTATTATAAACTGGCGCTGTCCAACTGCCACCATTTCTAGCTTTAGGACGAAGTTCAGGATAACGAGAATATACTTTATCTTTAACATCACTTCTTCCATGAAGACTAGCAAGTCTTAAAGCGTCAACAGCATCAGCTTTAGTTGGAATAGGATAACTTCTATTACCGCCTGCAAAATCTTTAGATGATACAGAAGGATATGGATATTTAGAAGAACCTCTATCTTTAGAAGTTAAACCACCATTTCTAAGTTTATCTCCATCATCACTAAGATGATGTCTTTTCTTAAATTGTTGCTGAGCAGTAAATACTATATCTTTGTTAGCTCCACTCATTACTGCTTGAGCAGGACTCATACCATTACTAAGAATAGGTTGAGCACTAAAGATTCTTATAGCACCATTCTTCTTTTGAGTAACTTCACCACCTTCAGCTTCAATTTCATTTCCACCTACATTAATACCAATACCTGTTTGACCAGTCTCATTGGTTTGCTCATGAGAACCCCCCCGTAAAAGGTATGTATCGTTTCCAATCTTAGTAGCATCGCCTCCATCAGTAATATAAATTCTATTACTTCCTAAACGTTTATTACCACCAAGACGATACTTTAAATTATAATCATCTTCATCATTATAACTTCTTGTAGCAGTTGCATAACTATTCAACGTACTAGCAAGATTACTATTATTAGCTAACTCTAATTGAGTTCGAGCAGCTTCTTTCTGAGCTTCAATTTGTCTTCTGATAGCTCTAGCTTGAGACTTAGAACTAATAGCACTACCAATTAAATTCATAGCACCACCAACTAAAGCACCCCAAAATGCTTTAGGACGTTCTCCTCTTAATCTATTACATTTCTTTGTCATAATTAATATTGTTGAGTATTAAATGTTATATTTTCAAGTTTAAATCTATGTTCAGCAGTATCATTATTAAATATAAATCTAGCAACAATATACTTTCCATAAATCAAACTTCTATTATCAGATTTATATAATGGAGAGTTCTTTAAATCTTCTTCAGTAATAACATGAACTTCATTTTGTTTAGTACTTGGATTATAATAAATATAATTACAAGCTCTTGTAAGTTCAGCTTCAGTTAATTCATCATTACCTCCATTAAAACCATTTCTAAAGTAATTAAAGTTCCAACTACCTTTGTCAAACTTAGCATATTTATAATCGTCATAATGATTGAAAGTATCTTTATTATTTTCATCAGTATCATTAGAACCATCACTAAGTTTAAGATTTATAGCTTGAGTTTCATCTGTATAAATATCAAGATAATAACCAGCATATCTACGTCTTAAACCATCCTCAGCTACATTATAAATATTAGTAGCATTCAAACTGTATCTATTATCAAAATAATTAAGAATGTAATTAATTGATTCTAGAGACTTAGAATTATTATAATCATTATTATAAATAATATCAAGATAGCTACATATACTACTGGGAGATTCCAAATATGGTTTTTCGTAATCAAAATAAAAAGGATTTCCTGTTCCACTAATATTATATACAAACCTTACAGAATCTGAATATGTAGGATTTCTTTTACTATCATTATAAATGAATACATTTCTAAAATAATAAATAGCATTAATACTACTATATATCTTCTTAGTATTAGTTAATTTTTCTTCTGTATTATCTATATTTGGAATACTTCCGTCTTTAGTATAGATTGTATATAAAGTTCCAACAGAGTTAATATTAGGAAATTCTTTAGAATTTAAAGTTTCAATATCTTCAAAATTTCCAGTAATTTCTATTCCTGCTTTTTTTCTTTTTTCTCCTGGTTTACTAAAATATATCCAATCTATATCTGGAGTAATCATTTTAACTTCAGGAAGACTATATACAAAATTAAAAGTTACATTTTCTGATTTATCAGTAGGATATTCAGTATTATAAATAAAGCAAGTTATTCTAGTACTATAATTTAATTCTACTGTTAACAATCCATCAGTGAAATCAGAATACTTAAAAGTTAAATACTTGTCTGTATATATAACTCGTACTTCAACTTTAGTAGTATCTGTTACTCCATTATTAGCTGGAACAAAATTACTAATATCAATCTTATAATGATTGTTATCTATCTGAGTTAAAACAGGACTTGGATAAACATAAGGAACTCTATAGTCAGGGTCTTCTACACTATGGTCAACTTCAAAACTTTTAGTAGCAACTAAATCTCCACACTTATACCTATAATTAATAATGTGTTTCTTCTTATCATTATTTGGTATAGTTTGTATAGAATTGATTTTATATTGTGTACTAATATCAGTTACATCTTCGTCTATAGCATATCTTACTACTCCATAAAAACTGCTAATATTAAAAAACTCAAAAGTATCAGTTTCTAATCTTGGAGGATTAGTTTCTCTATGAGTAAAGTTAATATTAATCTTATCTAAATCTTCTTGAGTTGGAAAAGTAATACTTCTACTAGTAACTTTTGTAGTTCCAGTTTTATTACCAGTAATTTTAATATTATGTACAGCTCCAGGAGTTTTAGTAGTTAAAGTAATATTTTTACTATCATGAGTATAACCAGGAGTCAAAGCATTAATATTAAAGTTTAAAATTTGAACATTATCAAGTTCTATTTTTATATTAACCGTTCCAGCTCCAGCAAGACTATCTCCAGTTATATAATAATGCAAAAAGATATTTCCATCCTCTTTATAATATAGTTCGGAAATACCTATACCTAAAAACTTTTGTGTTACAGCCATATCTATTTAGTATATATTGTTGGATATAAAACGTTATAAACACTAGCAAGATTCTTGTAATCAGTTTCAGATTCATTAAACTCATATAGTCTAGCTCTATCAACTTTTTCGTTAAAAAAATAACTATTGTTATAAGTTCTATAATTAGCAGTAAAAGCATAATCATGAAGACTTATATAATCATTAAGATTAAAGTTATAACTTAAAGTTATATAGTACTGATGTTTATTACTATCTATTTGGTTTAACCAAATACAAATAAGTAATCTATTAGTTTTCAAATCTTCTCCGAATACAACATAATCTATATCGAGAGATTTAATCAAGTTATTTATATTGCTTGAAAGAATTTCAGCTTTACCATTTTCAAACTTGAATATAACTTTGTTTACAGAGTCAAACCAAATATATCCATGCTTACTAAGAATAGATTCTTCTTTTCTAGCAAGACCGCCAAATCCTTCATTACTTGGAAGAACTTCTTGATAATCAATATCAAATACATCTGGAACTTCAAGTTGACTTTTCTGTGTAAGTTTTGGTGTTCTATCAAATACAAATAAACTATATTGAGTATGAACTAACATATAAAGACCGATACCTACAATATTAGTAATACTACCTTTGTTTTCAGTTATAATTTTATATTGTTCAACATCGAAATTCTTAAAGCCATTAACAAGACTTTCATCAGAAATTACATTACTTCTACGAATAGTCTTATCGAAAGAATCAATATAATCTTTACTATAATTAGTATAACTCTTTAATGGAGAAGACTTATAACATTCTTTTAGTTCAAGAAAATCTCTAAGTCTATCTGGACTAAGAACTTTATTATAATAAACTCCTAAAGATTTACCTTCTTCGTTAGTTAAAGAAACTGCTCCTTCATTATAATCTTGTTTAATAGAATAAGCATTAGTAGGATATTTATTATAACTATAACTATTGTCCATACTAATACTATATCCATTCAATTTTTGAGAATTAGTATTTAAAACAAATGAAGCAGTAGGATTGGCAATGATTTCTTTATCGTAAGTAACTATCTTATCTTGATTATAAAAGCCAGGAGTATACTTATAATTATCAGTACTATATCCAGTTTCATAATTATTGTCTGTTATTCTATAAAGAGTTTTAACAGCTTTATTATAAACATCTTTATTATCATTATAAACTACAAGTTTATCACCAACATTACCTTTTGGAGTAATTCCAAAAGAAACATTAGGATGAATAGTAGCTTTAATATGACTAGTCAAACTTTCAGTATTGTTATCTCCTATTTCATTACTCTTAACAAAGAAATATTTATTTCCTTGAATAGAGTCTTCTTTATATTCAAAGTTTGTATTAGTAACAGTAAATCTATTTCCGTTCAAGTCTCCATTGATAACTGTACAAGGATAAGCCATATTCTCAACTTTCTCATAAGAACAGAACCATCCAATATAATTAGAAGGAATTACATCAACTTTAAATCTAGGAAATATAATTATATTATCATCAAGAATAGTAGGAACTCTAAAAAGTTTATTACCAACATTATTAACTACTACATCAAATTTAGCTCCAGTATTAGCTTCTTTGTCTGAAATAGCTTGAGAAGTTTCTTCATCAATTTCATTTTGAATAATAAATCCATTAGTAGCAGAACCATCTTTTCTAATATAATGAATATAGAAACTATAAATCTGACCAGGAATTAAACTTCTAAAATTATTAAATGGAGAAGTTTGATTATTAGAACTAATAGTAGTAGCTTCATAAGCAGAACTATTCATTCCATATCCTCTAGTATAATGTCTGTCTCCGCCTACAATTAAAGGTTGATTATAAAAACCAATTTGAGTTTGAGTAGCAGCACCTTTAAAGAATAAATCTTGTTCAATTAAAACTTGAAAATCGGTACTCTTATTCATGTGATATTCTACTCCAGCTATAGTCATTACAATATAACCATTACGAATAATTATCTTACTTATATTAATAGCTTTTTGAGTATGAGAATCATAAATAGCAACTTGTTGACTTGTTCCTGAAGCAATAATACCTATATATAATTGGAATCTACTTCTAGTCATATAAGGTTCATTCTTAGGATTATTAGGAAGATTCTCAATATTATCGTGGTCAATACTTATACTAGTTCCATAACCAAATACTTTAATTGCTGAAGTAAAGAACTTTCTAATAAATTCTGTTATATACTCTGGCTTAATAACATACTCTGTCAATTCTCCATTTTTAGTAACAGTATATTTATCAGCTGCCCAAACATCATTTATAGATGTAGAAGTTCCAATAGCAAAATTAGTCGTAACAACTAATTGTTTAGTAGTAACAACTGAATTACTATAATCAGAAATATTCTTAGTTTCAATATCAACACAAACGTTACTACTATTACCAGTTAAATTTTCGTTAATATTTTCATTATAATTACTTACATAAATTCTATTATTATAATTAATTACATTCTTAACATCATAAAGTTGAACTGGTTCACGAAGCATTTCGTCAACACTTTCTTCTTCAATATAAGAATTACTATTAAACATTAAAGAAGTTATATCAATAGAATAAGTATTAAATATTCTACCATCAACAGCATCATTATGTTTAACAATATAACCTATTTGATATTTAGTAAATTTATAACTCTTATCTATATCAAGAGTAAAATAAACTCCTTTATTAGATTTATCATTACCGTTTACTAAGAAAGGTTCAAACTCTGTAGTAGGATTTCCATTACCATCAACATTATAACGAGTAAGAGCAGATTTACTATCAAGGAAATTATGAATAGGAGCATCTTTTCCTTCATCGTTTATAATAATAATATCATCAGTAATTTGAAACCATTTGGTATAATTGTAATCGTCAATTTGATAACGAATAAAGAAAGTATATACTCCGCAGTTAAGAGAGCCATTAGTAATATCATAGTCAACTTTAATCTTTGGAATACTTTCTTCAATACCATGTTCGAGTCCAGTAGAACCTGTATCTAGATTCCAAGTTTTAAGAGGAACATGAATTTTATTATTATTCAAATCAACAGCATCACTTTCAGCTACTACAATTATTAATTCACCTTTATAGTTATAAGTATAGCTACCAGTAATCTTTCCACCATGATATTCCCAATTTGTAGAAACCTCATAAACTTTTCCTTCATCAGGTTTTCTATAAATTCTAGCTTTTTCTTCATAAGCAGAATAAGTAAATATCACAATTTCTTTATTACATGGAATTACACCAACTATATATTCACTAGTATGATTAGAAGTATCTAAACCTTCTTCATTAGTGTCTGTTTCAAAAGAAACTCCAAATCCGTATTCATTAGTAAAATAACTACCACTATCGTCAGTCATAACATTCTTAGCAGCAATTAAACTACCACACTTAACTTCTTTAGGATTTCTATTTAAATCAAGTTTTGGTACTATTTCCATAATTATCTTCTTGGGTCAAACGTTGAATTATAGAAGAAGTTTCTCCAACCTTCATCATTATAAATATCATTACGAACCGAAGCAATAGCCTTACTCTTTAGTTCTTTCCATTGGAGATATGGATTTGTAACAGGACTATTACTTGCTAAACTATAAACTTGATGTTTACTTCCTCTGCTTAAATACTTATAAAGTATATAATAACTTAAAGCTTCTAACAGAAGACCATTATCATAAACATAAGGAACATTGCAATCATAGTATTCATCATAATATGTTTTAATTTCACGACTTGTAACAACAATATAATCACTATCAAAATTTAGTTCAATATGATTACAATCCGTTACTACATAATTTCGATTGTCACCATCAATAATAGTTCCAACTTTCATAAAGTCAACTCCAGTTTTATTACTATCATCAATAACAGCAATCTCTTTAACGACAGAAGAAGCTGAATTAACATTTCCACAACAAGGAATATTAACTCCAGCTTCTTTTATTTCACAACCTTTATGGTCATACACTTTAAGTTCACTAGTATCTAACTGACAAGGAAAAATGGCAATTCTTCCACTAACTTCAACTTTACGAGTTTTAAGTTCAGTGGGAAGACACTTCATTTGACTAAGTGCATCTATTATCCAAGCAGCAGCACGAGGAATCCAATCACTCTCTGATATATTAAAGTCGTTGTCCACTTTTCCTATTATACGACCCATAGAGACTCTTTTTCTGTTCTTCATTTCTTATAAATTTAGTATATAATGTTTTATCAGCTTGAATACAAAGTACAAATTTATGCTTCATAGAAACATCTAAATTCATAATCTTATTCACATCATTATTTGTAAGTTTAAGAAGGTCTTCATTAGAATATTGTCTAAGCTTGTTATCTTTAGTATCAATAGGTTTAAACTGTAATACTTTACGACCAGGAACATTAGAACCTAATAAACAATATTCATACCAAACTTCATCAGCTTTATAAACAGTAGCATCTACAGCATTATATTCGATACCATGTTCAGCACAATATTCAGCATCTTCTCTATTATAAACTTGTTTACCTTCAGCAATAAGTCTTTTCTTATTTTGTCTAGTTGCTTCAAAATCGCAGACTTTAGCTCCAGTATTAACAACTCGATTAATACAAATCCAACCAAGTTTATCTTCAAGACGATAAGCACGACCTTTAAGAATTAGTTCTTTCTCTACTTGATTATAGTAAATCTTAACTATTCTTTTATATTCTTTTAAAGTAAGATTAACCATCTTGTCTAAGACTCTAATCTTTTCAGTTTCTTCATAAATCTTTCTCAAATCTACAGCATATCCAACAAGTCTAAAACATAGATGCTTCATCTCTGGGTCTTTACGTTCATCTTCAAACATACCTTTAGCTGCATTTTCAAGACGACCATTAATATATTTGTTTTGTTGAAACTCAGGATAATCTATTACTGGATATTTAAATTTATCTACATCAGGAACAATAGAAGAACGTTTAGCTGCAATAGTAGCAGATAATTCATCTACAGTTATTCTTGCACGTTCTCTTTTAATTTTATTCTCTTCAATAAAATCTTTATAGTATTGAGGAACATTTATAGACTTCTTTACTTTTAATGGCATAATTAATCATATTTTATTGTACTAGGAATTTCATCAGTCTCATGTCTTTGATTTAGTAAATCCCTTTTAAAAATTATATCTTTAATTTGTCCAACCATATCTTCACTAAGTAACCATTCGTTATCGTCATATATTTTATTCTCGAATGTAAGTTCACCATTAATATCAGCAATTTGATTTGGTTGTTCAAAACTTGATTCTATTATTATAGCACCTATACTAATAGGCTTATCGTTAGCAGGAGGAAATAAATAAATATATTCGTTAATATAATCATAAGCAATAGCTCCACATAAACCTGGAACACTTCCACGAAATCTAGCAGTAGTTTCTTTAATATAAGGAAGTTCTCTATTGTTACGATAACCTGCTGTACTAACTCTGTCAAAAGGAAGATTATTAGTAAGTCTAATAGGTCTTGGAACCTTTTGATTAGTTCTTTTAATTTTATCTATTGGAATATCTTGAAGTTCTTCTGGAAGTTCAAAATCGCCATCAACTACACTAGTCAAAGTAACTTTAAATCTTTGAGTAAGTAGTTTATCTACATAGCTATGATTTTCATAACTTCTTCTAATAATTTCAGCTCTAGTATGAACGATTACGTTTCTAATCTTTTCTCTTAGAGAATAATTATTAGGTTGACCATAACTATGAGCTATTTCACTAATTAGTTGTGCAATACTACTCATATTAATACGTAAATCATTAACCACTAAAGCCCCCCCGTAAAAGGCTGTATCAGAAGCATTATCTAGAACATTATTTATCACATCTTTTACGGGGGGGCTAGAATAAATACATTATCTTAGCCTATTCAACTTTACCAGTTGGAAGTCTAATTCTATTAGTATGATTTTCACTCATAACATTAATATTTAAATTATTACTATCATTGTAAGTTGCAGTACTATTAAGAATTAAATAACTATCAGGTTTAACTTTATGAAAATTTCCTGCACTTACGATTGCAAATATAATCATTTTCAAGCACTTATCCAAATTCTAAATGCCCACGTAGATGCCACTGTGTGCGCACACAAATCGTGTAAAAACCGGTCGGTGATAAGTTAATCGACTGACACACATGAAGTTGGGAGAACGCAAACAAATGAGTAATCGAAATTTGATTATGATTAGAAGTATTAGTATTTATAACTTTAATAACTCCAGGACATGAAAAACCCCTAACACCATTACTGGCATTAGGGGCACGGACACATTGTGTATCTAGTAGGAGCAAGAGTTACATTTGAATAATTCCAGCAGTTCTAAGATTAACAAGCAAAGTATTAATTGCTCCAACTACTGTTGGAATAGTAGCTGTACTAACTTCAAGATTCTTGATATTAGCAACAGCTTTAACTAAACCTTCATTATCTTTAGTAGCTTTGCTTGGAAGAACAATCTCACTTAGTTGTTTTGTAAGATTCTCAACTGATTCTTTAAGTTGTTCAACTTCTCTTGTTAAATCTTCAATTCTAGTATCTTCTTGTTGAGGAATTTCAGGTTGTTGAACATTTTGTTCTCCACTTGTAAAAGCTTCAATAAGAAGATTCTTTTGCTCTATTGGCAAAGGAAGACTTTGCAAAGCATTATAAATTTTATTTATATCCATAACTTAATTATTTAATTTATTATCAAAATCTTTATAGTCCCAATTCATTCGTTTAGCAATAGGTTTAAATACCCAGCTCCAACTTATTGGGGCAAGTATAATACTATTAATTAAAACTCTTATATCAATACTACCAAAATTAACGTAAGCAATACTAACTATAACAATACTAACACATAGTATTACACGTTTCCAAACTCTAGTAATTTGCTTATGAATTATAGTAGTAATACTACTTATAAGGATATAAGTTAGAAGATTAACTACTAAACAATAAGCAACATCAAAACTATTAATGATAGTTTGAAGTATTTGATTTATTGATTCCATAATTATTGTGCTAATTCTGTACCATCAAGATTAACCCAAGCAGCACCATTCCATAAAATCTTTTTCTTTAAAGTTGTATCATAATATTCAAAACCTTCATCATCAATAAATAATATAGGTCTAGACTTAGTATCTCCTTTAGTATTTACTCCTGTAATCACAAACCTGTTATTAATAATACCATAATAATGATTACAAGTAACTCTATCTAAATTAAAGCTTCCACCATTAAACAATACAATACTATTAGGTTTAAATTCTATATTATCTATAGCTTCAAAATCATATTTAACGTCATAAATGGTATCATCTTGATTAATCATATCTTGAGTAAGAATATTCTTAACAACACCATTTACTTCAACTAAATTCTTTCTAAGAATAATATATCCTTTAGATTGGAAATTTGTAGCATCAACAATTCTATTACCAAATTTAAGAAGATTATCTATAGAAACTATATCTTCATCATCTGGATAATTAATCACATTAACTTTCTCTCTAAACAACTGTTTCAAGTTGTCGTTAAGTTGTTCATAACTAATACTTCCTACTCCTGGTTTAACTCCAGCAGAGATATAATCTTCATCAGGTACAGGAGTCCAATTAGAATCTTTTACCCAACCTTCTGTAGTAATTTGGTCACTTCCAGCACTAAAGAACTCTGTAATATATTTTGTTCCATTATTATAAGTAATAAATAAACCGCTTCTACGTAAGAACAATGGAACAGTTCTACGAGTATCAGCAACACTTCCTTTCCACTCACACTTTACATGATTATAAAGAGCAACTAAAGCTTCAAGCGGAGTATCAGAAAGTCTGGCATAAATGTCATCTATAGCGACAAGAGGACTAACTTCTTTCATACCTTCAGAAGTCTTTTCATAAAGTTGTTTTGTACTCATTGTTATAACAATTTAATTATTAATAATATTAATATCTCTGCAAAGATAATCATAAAAATCAAAATAGCTTCCAAATTAAGATTATTTCTTAACTTGAAAGCTATTATAAAGAATAGTAATTATTAATGTTACCTACAATCATACCAATCGACTTG
>ERZ1034842.141-NODE-141-length-37855-cov-7.469101_pt1 | contig 37855 bp, 65 predicted proteins | sample MGYA00520634_ERZ1034842 | MGnify/ENA primary metagenome ERZ1034842 (study PRJEB33766, sample SAMN09781734) | gut metagenome | biome: gut microbiome | host: Homo sapiens | place: Madagascar | study: EMG produced TPA metagenomics assembly of the PRJNA485056 data set... | reverse complement strand
AAAAGGAGAATGAAAAGGAAAAGGAGAATGAAAAGGAGAAGGCAAAGGAAAAAGGAAAGAATTCTTCTTTCTCTTGCAGTGCTGCTGTAGATTTAGAACCCCCGCGCGACAGCCGCCGCCCCGCCCCAGAGCTTGATTTTTCTGCCTATTCCTTTTCCCCTGCCCTGCAAAGCAAACTCGCTTCCTGGTTTGCCTACAAGCAGGAGCGCCGCCAGCCCTATACCCCCCAGCAAAAGCAAGCCCTTTTGCAGACCGTGGCGCAGAAGCTTTCCAGCTATCCCGAGTCCGCAATCATCGCCCTGGTGGATCAGTGCATGGTTGCAGGCTGGAAAAACATCATCTTCGAGCGCCTGGACAAGCCCGGAGCCGTCCCACATCCCCCCGGCCCTCGCCCGTTGGATGCCGACGAGCGAGCCGCCATCCGGAGGATACGCGAAGAGCTAGAACTTGAAAGAGGAAGGTGATGCCCCATGCGAATAGCCCGAGTATTCCCCACCAAAACCTCCATGTCGCCAACTGACCCGTTGGCATTTTTCGGGGCACCTACCCTGGATGCCATAGCATCGGAGCCGGACGAGGTACATATCAGTGTAACATTTTCTTGGGACTTGGAGAAAGCGGACGAGCTTTACTACCAGTGGGAAATGCTGGGTGTGCCTGTTGAAGTCGGCGGCCCCGCTTTTGGAGATCGCATGAGCGAAACATTTACACCGGGGATGTACCTGAAAGAGGGAATGACCATCACAAGCCGAGGCTGTCCAAAGGATTGCTGGTTCTGTGATGTCGGGAAATGCGCCAGAGGCCGGGTGATCGAGCTAACGGTGCAGGATGGGTGGAATATCCTGGATGACAACATCCTGGCAACCAGCGATGACCATTTTCGTGAGGTCACGAAAATGCTGAAACGGCAAAAACGCCGCCCTGTGTTTTCTGGCGGGCTGGAACCAGAGTACATGACCCCGTGGAAAGCGGAGCAGCTTATGTCCGTGAGGCCACAGACGATGTATACGGCGTATGATACCATGGACGACTACGAGCATATAAGAAATATGGCGGATATGCTGCATGATGCGGGGCTTAGTTGGAAAAGCCATCAGGTAAAGTGCTATATGCTGTGCGGGTACCCGGAGGACAGCATGGATGCAGCGGAGAAACGAGCCAAACAAATCATGGAGCTTGGATTTCTACCATTTGCCATGTTGTATTGTGATGAAACTGGGCAGACGGGCAAGGAGTGGCGGAAATTCCAGCGCGAATGGGCCAATGCGGTGATCGTGGGGAGAAAATATGCGGACTTCTGGGCGAATAGAACTTAAAGGCATCGAAATCGACCCGGTTAAAAGCCCGGGGCAACCCGGGCGGGAAGGAGATAAAAAATGGACGAATTCAAATTGGATTCCTGCCCGTTCTGCGGGGGTGAGGCAGTGTATATCATCGACAAAAACTACATACGTTGCACAGAGCATACTTGGCAATTTGGCATTAAGTGTACTAACTGCATGGTGGAGCTGCCTGTGAGAGATTTCATCGTAACGGTAGACCTGAATTCAAACGGGGAAATTGTGTTCACCAAAGACGAACGTGGAAAGGCTGCCGATATGTGGAACCGGAGGGCTGAGCATGAGTAAAGCGGTACTTATCAGCATTCGCCCGGAGTGGGTGGAGAAGATCCTGAGCGGTGAAAAGACACTGGAATTGAGAAAAACAGAGCCGAAGCTAGAAACACCATTTAAAGTTTATATTTATTGCACAAATCAAAAGAATACTATACTTTGGAACGCACGAAGCTACATTTACGTAGACGACCATAACCACAATGCTTTTGATAGATGTTGGAATGGTAGTGTTGTTGGCGAGTTTGTGTGTGACAAAATCGGAGTCATTTGGGGTGGTGGGTATCTGAAAATGCCGGAAAGTGCTTTTGCCGGAAGCTGCTTAAATATGTACCAGATAGACACATATCTGGACGGCAAAGACGGGCATTTCTGGCACATTTCAAACTTGAAAATCTATGATGCCCCGAAACCGCTGAGCGAATTTATGGGGCTACGAAAAACGAAATTTGGATATGCGCCCGTTGAAATCAAACGCCCGCCCCAGAGCTGGTGCTATGTGGAGGAATTGAACAATGGCTGATTGCAACAAACCTTTTTACAAATCGGTAAAATGGAAACTAGGCAACTCTTTCGGATAGTGGAGAGTTCCATATTGCCCGCACTGTAAACGGAAACTGGGGCTTATTGCCGGAGAGCAAAAACCAGATGAATGCCCTATGTGCTACATGGGATTGGATTGGAGGAATAACCATGACGATTGACCGAGCAATTGAAATTCTGAACCCGGAACACCGGGAGAACTATGACGGCCTGGACGAGGTGAACGAAGCCTGCCGGATGGGCATGGAGGCCCTGGAACGGACAAGGTGGATTCCGTGCAGCGAGAGGCTGCCAAAGGACGGGCAAGATGTTTTGTGTTGGTACCAGTATTTCCGGTACGGTAACTACAACAGACTGTGGCAGACTTATGGTATCGGATTCCAGTACAACGGGAATTGGGGTGGTGAGATTTCAGCCCTTGAAACGCTGAACGGCGTTACGAAAGATGAACTGCAACACGCTATTCAATGGCTTTTTGAACATTATCAATTCGATGTATAGGAGGGTGAGAAAATGCGGCTGATTGATGCAGACAAACTCAAGGAAAAGGCGATTGCCGACCCTGACGATGGAGAATATTTCGTTTATTGCCAGGACATTGACGAGGCTCCCACCGTGGATGCCGTGCCGGTGGTGCGGTGCAAGGGGGTGCGAACACTCCGAACGGTATGAGCGGACAGATGGAACAGCAGGCTATTACTGCGGACATCCGCAAAACACCTTCGTCTATGGTGAGCGCTGGGATCGTGTATTCAAACCGGTAAAAAAGCCGGACGATTTTTGCAGCTTCGGCCAGCGCCGAGACCAATCTGCGGACGTGCGCAATATGGGACAATTTGCCGGTGGCGGCAAAACAGGAGGCCAAAATGATGCCGATCAACATTAGCTTTTTCGGCTGCTGCAAAGACTGCCCCCGCCGCTCCCCTGCCTGTTCTGACCGCTGCGCGGACTACCAGATCGCCAAGGCCTTCCACCGGGCCGAGATGCAGTGGACGCGGGAGCAGGTGCGCAGACGGCAGTGGGGCGTAAACGGAAGAAAGTGAGGATATTATGGCGGAAATTACATTCGACCAAGATCAAATCATCAAAAACGTAAATGAGCGTATTACGCAAGACCTGGCGGCAGCTATTAAGCAGGTCGCCAAGGACGGAGTATGGGAAGATGCTGAGGAAGACGATGGGGTTGATCCTGAAAAGATTATCCGCAGGACTATGGCGACCTATATGGGTGGCAGCGTTCCCGGATGGTTTTCGGAGGCATTACAAGCAACATCCTATGTGTTGGCCGCAGACAAGATGGAGGGATACGGATGTATTGCAGCACTGTATGAAGCGGCAAGTAAAGCACAGGCGGTAAAGCGAATGGCTGCGTTGACAAAGCTGCTTGCAATTTCAACACCGATCAACTTTATGGCTGGGCTTGCCAATACGAAAATCATTTGATAGTTATGTTGTGAAAGGAGTTGGGGCTTTGTCTAGGCCGAAATACTGGTGGTACGATTATGTCAAAAAGTCAATCATGCGCAATTTAGGAACTGGCACAGCCCCAGAGACTTGGCAGGAGTACCTTTGCGACAAGGCCGTGAAAAATGTACTGGCCCGGACAAAGGGCCAGTACAGAGGCGAAGAGCGACTGAAAATGATTGATTTGGTCTACAGAAAACGGCAGCACAATGTCCCCGGTGCTGCCGTGCAGCTGCATATAGCAGAGACGACAGCGTGCGAGTGGAGCAAAGAGTTTGTTTACGCCGTGGCGAAAGAGATGGGATTCCTGTAAAAATGTGTATCAAAGCCCATGCATTATTGTACAATTGTTTAAAAAGAATCCCTGCCATAAAGGCAGGGATTTGGGAATTATTTGCACTTATTTTCGAAAAGTGGTGAGATTGTGGCTAAATTAACGGCAAAGCAGCAAAGATTTGTAGACGAATATTTGATTGATTTGAACGCAACCCAGGCCGCAATCAGAGCCGGGTATTCTAAAAAAACAGCTGCGGTAATTGCAACGGAAAACCTTATAAAACCTAATATTAAAAATCAGATAGAACAGCGCATGAAGGAAAAAGAAGCTTCCCTGATTGCGACACAGGATGAAATACTTAAATACTTAACATCTGTTATGCGTGGAGAATCAATGTCCACCGTAATAGTCGTGGAAGATGGATTGCCCAGAGAAATGGGCAAGCACCCAAACGAAAAAGAACGCTTGCAAGCAGCAGAGTTGTTGGGAAAGCGGTATGGTCTGTATGTCGAAAAAGTTGACTTAACGAAACAGGAGTTATCAGAAGATGCGAAAAAGGCCATTGATAAACTGCTGGACGAAACAAAGGGGGAAATCTTATAGATGGACTGACCAGAGATGTGGTGTGGAGAATATGGCGTGAATATCCGGCTGCTGTTGGCCGCATGGTTGGGTTTAAGGATTTAACGGATGATCTTCACGGGAAATGGATGCAACATATCATTTATGGAGACGATGACTATTCGTTGCAAGCGCACAGACTTAGCTATAAATCCTCTGCGCTTTCAGTAGCTCTAGCTATGTGGTCGGTATTATATCATGCTAAAAATGCTTTATTTATGCGTAAAACAGATTCGGACGTCGCAGAATCGATAGCCCAGGCCCAGAAAGTTTTTGAGAACGAGGCGTTCCGGCATATGGCGGAAGTGCTTACAGAAAGCAAGATTTTTCTGACTACAGCAAATTCAACAAGCATGACTGTTTCTATTTATGACAGCCCAAGAGGCGCAGAGCAGATTGTTGGGTGTGGATGCGGTGGAAGCTTGACCGGCAAGCACGCTGATTTGATCATCTGCGATGACGTAGTTAACCTACAAGACCGCTTGAGTAAAGCAGAACGGGAAAAGACAAAAGCAATCGTGCGAGAACTCCGAAACATTGTAACTAGAGATGGCCGTATTGTTTTTATTGGCACGCCGTGGCATCCAGATGATGCGTTTACACTTGTAAAGGAACCGGAAAGATACGATTGCTATTCTACGGGGCTTATAAGCAAAGAAAAGCTGGAAGAATTGCGTGACAGCATGACCGCTTCCCTGTTCGCCGCAAACTACGAACTGCGTCACATTGCTTCGGATGATGTGATATTCCGTGACCCGGTAACTGGTGCTGATCCTGCAATGGCAGAGCAGGGCATTTGCCATGTGGACGCTGCCTATGGCGGCGAGGACTACACAGCGTTGACCATCTGCAAGAAACGCAATGAGAAATACTATGTTTTTGGCAAGATGTGGAGAAAGCACGTTGATGACTGCAAGGATGATATTATCCGGTATCGGAAAATGTTTAACGCCGGGGTGATTTACTGCGAGAACAACAGTGACAAGGGCTATCTGGCAAAGGATTTGCGGCGGCGTGGAGAACGGTGTGTAGAGTACCACGAAAACCAGAACAAATTCGAGAAGATTTCCAGCGTGCTGAAGCCTGAGTGGAAAAATGTCTTGTTTGTGGAGGGAACCGATAAAGCGTACATCAACCAGATTTGTGACTACAACGAAGAAGCCGAGCATGATGATGCACCAGATAGCCTGTCCTGCATCGTCAAGCGACTGTGGAGCAAAAAAGAAACTACACTTGATCCGGCAGCTGCAGCATTTTTGTAAGCAACTGAAATTTGATACTTTGGAGGGAACGAATGAAAACATATCAGGATTTGCAGGAAGCAATCACAAAGGGAACACTGGGTGAATTTCTGCGGGCTGCGGTGCGTGACCATCAGGGCAGCAAGGCGTACCGTGACGCTGTGGATGGGATGGCGTACTACAACAAGCACAACATCACAATCGAAAAATTCCAGAAGTTTCTTTTCACACTGTCTGGCAACAAAACGCCGGACATTTGGAGCAGCGATTACCGGCTAAAAACGCTGATGTTCCGGCGGATAGTGCTACAAGAAGTGGGCTACATCTGCGCAAACGGTGTGAGCATGGACGGGAAAGAAAAGCTGGGGCCGGACTTTGACAATAAGCTACAGACGGCGGCAAAGTTGGCACTAGCTCAGGGCGTGGCTTTCGGATACTGGAATTTTGACCATCTGGAAGTTTTTTCGTTTGCCGATACTCCCGGGAACCCCGGCTTTGTTCCCCTGCTGGATGAAAAAACCTCGGAACTGATAGCCGGTATTCGTTATTGGTTCCGGGTGACAGGAAACAAGGCGCTATTCCGGGCGACGCTGTATGAGCCTGACGGAGTTAGCGATTGGAGCGCAGAGGGCAATGACGATGCAGGCATGATTTCCGCAAAGCGGGCATACATTCGCCGGGAAATCAGGAACGATCTGGGCGTTGTGGATATCTGCGACGAGAATTATACTCGCCTGCCAATCGCTATCCTATACGGAAACGACACCCACGAAAGTGAATTGGTTGGTCTGCGTGGGTCCATTGACTGCTATGATTTTATCAAGTCCGGCTTTGCAAACCAGATTGACGACACCAGCGGTGTGTACTGGATTTTGAAGAACACCGGAGCCATGGACGACAAGGATCTGGCGCAGTTTGTGCAGCGGATGAAGAGCGTCAAAGCTACTATGGTAGACGGCAGCGACGGAACGGCGGCAGAGGCCCACACACTGGACGTGCCGGTGGAAGCACGAAAAACCATGCTGGATATTCTGCGGCGTGACCTGTACGAAGATGCACAAATGTTGGATGTATCGGCGTTGTCTGCTGTGGAAAAAACCACTACGGAGATTTTGGCGGCATATCAGTCGCAGGATAACAAGTGCGCTGATTTTGAATACTTCCTGATTGATTTTATCCGGCAGATTTGCGCTGTGGCTGGAATCGATGACCCGGAACCGGCGTTCACCTGGAACAAGGTCATCAATCAGGCAGAAATCACGAATATGGTTATATCCGCAGCTGAATTCCTGGACGATGAAACGACCCTTCGGCATTTGCCGTGGCTATTGCCGGAGGAAGTGCCGGTGATTCTGAAACGGCGGGATGAGGCAGATTTGAAGCGTATGGGGGCAATGCAGAATCAAGTTACACAGAATCAGCAACAGGAAAACCAGCAGGAACAGCAGCAGCCGGAGGGTTAACATATGGCCGATTATGGGCACAAGGAGACCGACAAGAGATTGGCGGTGATGGAAAAGCGAATTGCAAAGGTCTATGCCGATACTCTGGCAGAAGCTAAAGACAAGCTTTCCGCTGTGCTGGCAGAATTCCGGGAGTTTGACGAAAAGAAAGCGCAGGCCGTTGCGGACGGGAAACTGTCAAAGAAGGCATATACAGGATGGCGGCAAGAGCTTCTAGGCAAAGAAAAGCATTTGCGAGATATGATCGATGTGCTGACTGAGGATTTCACAAACGCCGACAAAATTGCAATGAAAATTGTGAACGGCGAAGCAAAAGACGTTTATGCCCTGAATGCCAATTATGCCGCTTATGATATCGAGAAGAAAGCAAACGTCAATTTGTCGTGGACGTTATACGACCATAGCACGGTGGAACGCCTGATCCGGGAAGAGCCGAACCTGCTTCCCCTTCCATCTGTAGATGTGCCTGTTGATAAGCGGTGGAACCAAAAGCATATCACGGCAGCTATCAACAGGGGCATTTTTCTGGGAGACCCCATCCAGGACATTGCAAAGCGGCTTGTGACTGTGGCAAGCATGGATTTGAACGCCGCTGTCCGCTCTGCCCGGACGGCAACCACGGCGGCGGAATGTGCCGGGAGAATCGATACCTACAAATATGCGCAATCTATCGGAATCGAACTGGAACAGGAGTGGCTTGCTACGCTGGACGGCAGAACCCGGCACGAGCACCGACTGCTTGACGGTCAAAGAGTAGCCGTAGGCGAGGCATTCCATGTGGGCGGTGCTTCTATCCGATATCCCGGAGACCCGCAAGCACCGGGGTATCTGATTTACAATTGCCGGTGCACCATGGTTTCCGCCGTGAAGGGTATCGACCAAAGCGACGCACCCAGGGCCTCCAAACTGGGAAACATGAGCTATGAGGATTGGAAAGCCGGGAAAGAGGTTAATTCCAAAAATAAGTGGGGAACTTACAGTGGAAATGCGCAAAATAGTGTTGATTATTCACTAGAAAATGGTATAATTAACATAGGCATGAGTCTTGGCGCGAAAGCAAAAAACTACGATGTTAAACTTCCAAATAGGGAAATTGTGCATTTGACAGAGGGAACATCTGTAACCCACGTCAATATTATTGCTGGAAAAGGAAGAAAACGTAAAATCGATATTGTCAACGTGCTTTTGGATAGATACCCCGGAACGCAAGAATCAGAATGGGTAAAAGCAAAAGGTGTTGGATATATTGATTATGATGGTGAAAGCTACAAAGCAGAATTGCATTGGTACGAGGAACCAAGTGTAGGCCGTGTAGAATGGAAGGTGAAACCTGATGCAGATGGAAACTGGTTTATCGAGGATGATCAATGAAAAAATTAAGGTTGTTTACATCGGGGATGATGATCCGTTGGCCTTAAGAAACGGGAAAACTTATATTGCACGTATTCTGCAAAAAGGATGGCTTGGCGTAGTTGACGAATCCGGAGAAGAATATGCTTATCCTCCAGAACTGTTTACGGAGGTAAAATAACATGGCAAACCACACCCACAGTTCCAGCGGAGGCGGCGGATTCCGTGTGGATCTTGATATGACAGATTTCACGCAGGAGATTTCCGAGGGCATCAAAGCGGCCATTCACAGGGCATTGGTGAGAATCGGGCTGGAATGCGAAAGCTATGCAAAAGATCTGTGCCACGTTATCACCGGGCGACTGCGAAACAGCATTACAAACTATGTGGAGGGCAACGCTGTGTATATCGGAACTAACGTTGAATATGCGCAGTTTGAGGAAGAGGGCACAAGCAAACGGCCTCCACATCCGTATCTGCGGCCCGCTGCCGAGGGGCACATGGATGAATGGAAGAAAATCGTGGAGGACGAATTGGAAAACGGTGGCTAAATGGAAAGTAAGAAAATTAACATTCTTGGAGCGGCTTATACGCTGGCGATTACCAGTAAAAACCAAGACTGCCGGTTGAAAGACGCGGATGGTATCTGCGACGAAACTGTGAAAGAGCTACTTGTGGACAGCTACGCCGATTCAGAAGGTGACCCAACCTGTAAGAAAAATTTAGCGGTTCAAATAAAAAAGAACAAGCGGCACGAAATCATTCATGCTTTCCTGTTCGAAAGCGGTCTTGCTGAAAATTCGAGCTGGGCACAGAATGAGGAAATGGTTGATTTCTTTGCAATTCAGTTCCCAAAGTTGCTGGAAACATTCAAAGCGGCGGACGCACTGTAATACATAATCCCCTTCCCTACCCCGTGGCGGTTATCCGCTGCGGGGTCTTCTTTTGCGATTTTTTGCTTGTGGATTGCAAAAATGTGTATCAAAGCCCCTCCGATGTGATATAAGGTGCGTAGAATCGTAAAGAATAAAATTTTTTTAGCTTTTTGAGGGCGCAGATATGAACCCTGAGATTATCAAGGCCATAGAGGCCATTTTGAAGCGTGGGAACGATGTGGAGATACGGCGCAAGGGCGGCGGGTACATCGTTCTGGAGGTAAAGAAAACAATCAAATATTCGCCTCCTGTGTAATTGGGCGCAGGAAAGAGCAATTGGAGCTAAGCAATACGCTAATTGTGCGTGTTGTTTGGCTCTTTTTTATTTCGGTAAAACCCGCAGAGTACAGCGGTTTTTATATCACAGTCGCCCCCGAAGGAATGGGGCCAAGGAAAAGGAGACTGAACACAATGGCATTAACTCGCAAACTTTTGAAGGGCATGGGTCTAACCGACGAACAGGTAGACACCATCATTGAGGCACACACCGACACCGTGGACGGCCTGAAAGACCAGATTTCCACGTACAAGGCCGACGCCGAGAAGCTGCCTGACGTACAGAAGGAATTGGACGACCTGAAAAAGGACAGCAGCGGCAACGACTACAAGGCCAAGTATGAGAAGGAAAAGAAGGATTTCCAGGAGTACAAGGACGGGGTCGCCGCCAAGGAGAGCGCAGCAGCCAAGGAAAAGGCGGCACGGGCGTACTTCCAGGGCAAGGGCATTCCCGCCGAGAGTATGGCACTGGTTATCCGTGGGGCGAAAGCTGAAATTGATGGCCTTGAATTGGACGGTGAGAAGATCAAGGACAGCAAGGCACTGGATGATCTGCTTAACGGCGACTACAAGGGCCTGATCGGAAAGACCACCACAAAGGGCACGGAGACCCAGACACCGCCCAGCACCACCGGCGGCGCAGCGAGCAGGGCGGAAATCTACAAGAAGGACGACAAGGGCCGGTATGTGTTGTCCACAGCAGAGCGGCAGGCTGCGATTGCCGCAAGTCTCGAAAATTCGAACTGAAAGGAAGATTAAATGGCTACTACAGTTGAAACCACCACCGCACCCAGAAGCTCTTTGCCTAACGTCTACACCGGCGTTACCGCAAGAGAAATCGATTTTGTTACCCGGTTTAACGACAACTGGGACACCCTGAAGAACATCCTGGGCATTATGCGGCCCATCCGCAAGGCCCCCGGAACTACGCTTATTTCCTACACCGATGATGTGGCACTGGAAAGCGGCGCTGTTCCCGCCGGTGCTGTTATCCCCTACAGCAAGGCGACCATCACCCAGGCCAGCAAAGCCGACCTGACCATCGAGAAGTACGCGAAGGCCGTACCCATCGAGGACGTGAACAAATACGGCGCTGAGATCGCCGTTGAGAAGTCCGACGACGCTTTCCTGACCAAGCTGCAGAACGTCGTTATGACCAAGTTCTACACGTTCCTGAAGACCGGCAGCCTGACCGCGACGGCTACCACCTGGCAGGCGGCGCTTGCCAAGGCGCAGGGCGAGGTCCTGAACAAGTTCGCCACCATGCAGAAAGATGTTACCGAGATTGTCGGTTTTGCCAACATTCTGGATGCTTACGACTACCTGGGTACTGCCAACATCACCGTACAGAACCAGTTCGGCCTGACCTACGTCAAGGACTTTATGGGTTACTCCACGCTTTTCCTGCTGCCTGCGGCGCAGATTGCACGGAACACCGTGATTGCTACCCCTGTGGAGAATATCGACCTGTACTATGTCGACCCCAGCGACAGCGAGTTTGCCAAGCTGGGCCTGCAATACACCGTGCAGGGCGAAACCAACCTGATCGGCTTCCACGCACAGGGCAACTACAGCACCGCCGTGGGCGAGAGCTTCGCCCTTATGGGTATGACCCTTTGGGCCGAGTACCTGGACGGTATCGCAATCGTTACCGTTTCCGCTGCCTCTTCCGGCATGGGGGGTTAAAGGCGGCGCTGTCAGCTGATACAACCGCACCGGAAGCCGTGGACGTTGACGGAATGACGAAAGCACAGCTTTTGGAGTACGCCAAGGAAAACGGCATTGCCGGGGTCAGCGCCGCGATGAACAAAGCGGAAATTCTGGCCGTTGTTAAGGGCCAGTGAAAGGAGGGGAAAGCATGGGGCAGACAACGCCCGTAAGTTTGTACGAGCTGCTTATGTACCTGCACAACTTTTTCCCGGGTGAAAAATGGCAGTTTTTCGGCGAGGAGATCACGGACAAGCGTCTGTCCCTCCCCGGCCTGGAAAATGGAGACTACTACCTGATCGAGGGCAGCCGCAGGAACAACGGGATACACAGCTACGGCAATACCGACCTGCGAAACGAAACCTACACGGGCATTGTGACTGAGATTTGTGTACCGCCTGAGCTGCTGGCGCTGCTGGATGAAATCAACGCATGGCAAGAGAAGAACGGTGAGGCCGTACAAAGCCCGTATCAAAGTGAATCTTTCGGCGGGTATTCGTACACCAAGGCAAGCGGAAATTCGTCCAGCGGCGAAAGCACAAGCTGGAGGACAGTATTCGGGCCACGGCTTAGGGCATGGAGGAAAATATGAGCCTGATCGACAACTTTTTTACGGCGTGCGTGCTGATGGAGAAGACACGGGAGCCGGACGGTGCTGGCGGGTGGAACGTAGCATGGTCCGACGGAGCGGAATTCGATGCCGCTATCGTGCGGGACACCACCATGCAAAGCCGGATTGCTGAAAAAGAAGGCGTTACAAGCGTGTACACCGTCACTACCAGGCGCAGCACTCCCCTGTCCTTCCACGATGTTTTCCGGCGGGAGAAAGACGGCGGCATTTTCCGCGTCACCAGCAACGGGGCTGATAAGCAGTCACCAGAGTTTGGGACGCTGGACATCTGCCAAGTCACCGCCGAACGATGGGAGCTGACGAAATGACCCCGGATGCAGCACTGAACCAATTTTTCAACAGTTTCGGCGTTCCTGCTTTCCCGGAGACGGCAGTACCGGACAAGCAGGAAATGCCGTATATCACATACTCGTTCGCGTTGTCCCAATTTGACGACTACCCCGTGAATCTGACCGTGTACATCTGGTACAAGACAGAATCTGAGGCAGTTCCCACGGCGAAAGCCCGGGAGATCATGGACGCAATAGGCCGGGGCGGCTGCACTGTAGCCGTGGATGGCGGCTATATCTGGCTGTATATGGGCTCCCCTGCCCTGCGGGCCGTGCCGGACGAAGACAACAGCGTAAAAAGGCGGGCGCTGAATATTACCGCCGAATATTTCCGATAGGAGGAAAAAGCATGAGCAAAATGTTTACCCAGATTGCGTCTGACGCATTTAAAAGCATTCCCCGGGGCGCTGGCATGGTGCTGAGCAAGTTTGACCCCAGCAAGCCCGCCAAACCTCAGGACGCGGATATTTTGTACGCCACTACCGGAGGCATCACTGCCAGCTGCGTGGCAACATACACCGATGACGGCGATGACCTCGACAATGTGCCCAACAACACCAAAGAGCTCAAACAGCTGGACGGTTGGGAGTGCAAATTTTCTTTTGTGGCCGTTACCATGACGGCAAGAGGCGTACAGCTGGCCGTCGGCCCTGCCACTGTCGAAGGAAACAAGATTACCCCCAAAGGCACGCTGGAACTGGCCGACTTTACCGATAAAATCTGGTGGGTTGGCGACATGGGCGACGGCGGCATGGCGGCAATTTCCCTGGAAAATGTGCTGAGTTCCGGCGGCCTGACCCTGAAAACCACCAAGAATGGCAAGGGCCAGTTGACCATTGAGCTGCAAGGGCATGTTTCCATTGCCAACGTGACCAAGTGCCCGATGGAGTTCTATGTACAGGAGGAGATTGCGGCATGACGTTTGTTTTTGACCTGCCCAACGAGCAGCTACTCCCCGCCACCTTTGATGTGGTGGAGAAAATCGAGGAGTTTGTCAGCGTAACCAACATGAGCGAGCTGAAAACCGCCCCCAAGGATGGCGAGACAGCTCGGGAGGCCGGGCGGCGGAATATCCGGGCCATGGCAAAGAGGGCTTGCAAAGAGTTCCCTGTGGAGACCGCAAAGGTCACCGATGCCATGTGGATTTGCAGCGAAAACGAAATTGCCCCCAATGCCATTTCCACGTTCGTAAAGTGCGTGAACCGGGCGGACGTGATGGATTTTTTTATTTCGCTGCTGTCGCTGGCGTAAAGGGATACAGTCTGGCGGTGTGCGGTATCCCTCCTGCCCTGTGGGATAAGCTACCTTTCCGTGGCATCCTGCATCTGCTAAAGGCACAGCACCAACAGCAGATGCAGGATGAGGCATACCGGATTTACACCACCGACACGCTGAAATATATCTGCGAAAGCGTAACCCAGCGCCTTGGCGGTAGGTACATGGCGCAGAGATATGTAGACTTTACAGACCAGCGGAAACCAAAAGGGCAGGAATCCGGTGACGAAATCATAAACCGGCTGGGCGAAAAGCTGGACGCCATGGGAGGTGAGGACGTATAGCCAATTTGCTTGATGTGTTTATTAGCATTATTGCAAATGATGAAGCATCGGACAAACTGAAAAATATTGAAAAAGCCGGTGAAAACGCAGGAAAGGGCGTTGCGGATGGTTCCAAAACCGGCGGAACGTGGTTGGAAAAGCTTGGTAGCAAAGGAAGTAGTTCCGGCGGGATGATCGAAAAAGCTTTTTCGAAAGCTGCCGTCGCTGTTTCTGCGGCATTCACCGTAAAAAAACTTGCCGAATTTACCGCCGAATGTGTAAATGTTGCGTCCACAGCCGAAACATCATTTGCCAAGGTGAGCACGTTGCTTTCCGGGACGGACAACAGCGCCTATTTTGAGAGCATAAAAAAAGGCTCCCAGGAAACCGGCGTTGCCATTTCCGATTTTTCTGAGGCTGTATACAATGCGTTATCTGCGTCCGTTGACCAGGCAAGCGCCGTACAGTTTACCACAAGCGCTATAAAACTAGCAAAAGGTGGCTTTACTGATGCGGCAACTGCCGTTGATGTGCTGACGACTGCCATCAATGCCTACGGCCTGCAAGCGTCTGATGCAACAAGAATTTCCGACAAGCTGATCACCACGCAGAACTTAGGTAAAACAACCGTCGGAGAGCTGGCACAGAATTTGGGCCGGTCAATTCCTACGGCCAGAGCGTACAACGTGAGCATTGACGAGCTGCTTGCCTCCTACGCCGTTATGACAAAAAACGGCAACCAGGCGGCAGAATCCACGACGCTGATCAATGCCATGCTGAACGAAGTCGGAAAGTCCGGAACGACGACGGCAAAAATCATCAAAGAAAAAACCGGCCACAGTTTTTCAGAACTGATGGCTTCCGGTACATCCTTGACGGATGTGCTTAAAATCTTATCCGATTCTGCATCTGCTTCCGGGCTTGCGATCAATGATTTGTTCGGCAGCGCAGAGGCCGGTAAAGGCGCGAATATCCTGCTCAACAACGTTCAAGACGTAAACGCCGCAGTTGCAGCCATGGGAGACTCTGCCGGTGCTACGGAATCCGCGTACAGCAAGGTTATGGATACGCTTTCTGAGAAAATGGCGAAGCTGAAAAACAACTGGGAGCTTGTGAAGGAAAGCCTTGGAACGGTTGTGCTACCGGCTGTAAGCGGCGTTGTGGACTGGTTGAACAGTGGCTTTGATAAGATTTTTGGGAAAAATGAGTTTAAGGGCCAGGCCAGCAATCTGGAAGAGGCGACCCAAAAAGCCAAGGAATATGGCGACCAGATAGACGCAATTTATGCCAAGTATGAAGCCGGTGAAGAAATAACCTCTGGCGATATGTACCGTATCAATCAGCTAACCGGTGCTATGAACGATTATCTGGCACAGGCCGAGGCCTTTAAAAACGGAACCGCCGAAATTGCAGATGCAGCCGCAGACCCGGCACAGAAGTTCGAGGACGCGACCAACCAATATATTTCTTCGGCAGAAGCGCTGATGGCGGAGTATCAGGCAACGTATGAAAATACGCTTGCAAATGTGGAAAAATGGTTTGGGCCGTTTGATGAAGCAACGACAAATGTTAAAACAAGCCTAGCGGACATTACCGCCGGGATGCAATCCCAAATCGATTACAATACCAAATACAGCGAGAATCTTCAATATCTGGCGGATAATGGCCTAGGCAGCCTGAGCGATGCCCTGCAAGCCTACGGGAAAGACGGGGCTGCGTATACCGCTGCTATCGTCGAATCGTTGGAGGCAGTTGGAGGCGCAACCACCGATAAAGGGCGGGCAATTGTGGAAAACCTGCTGGCTTTGTCCAGCGGCGTTGAAGAATCCCAAAGCAAGCTTGCCACAAGCATGACGGACATGAACGGGGAATTCGCGTCAAAAGCAGAGGAAATAGCGGCGGATTATGCCGAAATGATCGAAGGGCTAAACAAAGCGGACGAGGCAGCGAGCGCGGCAAAATCTACTATGGATAGTTTCGTCCAAGGCCTAGAGGGCGGCAAAGGGAGTGCAGCTGCTGTAATGGCTGGCCTTGCAGATACGATGATGAGCGCATTGCAAGGGCACCTTGGCACTGTGAGCATCGGCGTGCAGTTGGTTGGAGGAAAAGGGCTTACCGCCAACGGAATGGTGACCTTTAACAGCAACGCCATTGGCGCGGACTATATACCGTACAACGGATATCTTGCAGAATTGCACCGTGGCGAGGCGATTTTGACAAGCTACGAGGCTGACCAGTGGCGGCGAGGCCGCAGCGGCGGGAACGGACAGGGCATCACCATTGTGCAAAACATCAGAGCCACACCCCAGACCCCGGCGCAGTTTGCGGCAACGACAGAGGCATATTTCCAGCGAGCGAGGTGGGCTTTTTGAGCGGGTACAACAATCTAAGCAAACTGTTTCGGTACGTCAATGCAGATGGTGAGAGCATCACGTTTGATTATGGCAGCGGGTATCTTATTAGCAAGCCGAACGGCATCGACAGCGTTTCCGTTGAGCTGGGAACCGCCGTAGGTATCAACCAAGCTGGCGGGATCGTGCAGACTACCCATGTGCAGGAAAGGCCGGTAACCATCAACGGAATCATTGTTGGCGAAGGCCAGGCCGCCAGCAAAGAAAGGCTGCTGAATGTCATCCGGCCCGACCTGAAAGGGCGGCTATATGCCGATGACTACTATCTGGATGTTTACCCCACCGAAACGCCGACGGTGGAGGCCGGGAGAACCGGCGCGAGATTCCAGTTTTCACTTAGCGCGGCATATCCGTACTGGGTGCAGGAGAACGTGCAGGTTGCAACGCTGATTGGCGTTGCAAAGCGGTTTAAATTCCCGTGGAATATTTCCCGGCCATACCGTTTTGGCGAGGTGGTACAGGCAAAATTTATCAACATCCGAAACAGTGGGCAGGTTGCGGCACCGTACACTATGACGCTGCGAGCGCTGGACGCGGTGCAAAACCCATGGATTGATGATGCAAAATCCAGCAAAATGCTGAAAATCAACAAGTCCATGATTGCGGGGGAAATTTTGACCGTGGCAGTTACGCACGACCAGATCAGCGTGACCAGCACAGTCGATGGGGACTGTCTGGGCGCGCTGGACATTGGCAGCGATCTGTTCGAGCTGCAAACGGGCGATAATGTGTGGAAACCCGGTGCAGATAGCGGGCTGGAAAATCTGCAAATCGACGTTGCGTATGCCGTTGAGAAAGCGGGTGTTGTCGCATGATCGTTGTATACGCCGAAGATTTTGCAAAAACCTATTGGCTTAAAAACGTTATCAGCCTTGCGGAAATCGCCTACTACAACGACACCGGGAAAATCACCATAACCGCCCCGGCGGACGAACTGAACATTTCCGCGCTGCGCGTGGGAAATTTGGTTTACGACACGGACAGGAAACTGCTATTCCTGCTGATGCACACCAAAGTGGATACCAACAATCTGCAAATCACCGCAGACGGGAAAAGCGCAGAATGTATCCTGAATCGGCGGGTATCTGCCGAGGATATCACCATAACCAACATCGAAAACGGCGTTTACGATGCAATAAACCGCAACCTGCGCGGACTGGACATCATTCAGACGGCCCCCGTAAAGGGGCTGAGCGAGGAATTTAAGGCCGAGAGCCAGGACGAAAGCGGCGGCAACAGCGAGGACGTGAACGAAGCATCTGTGCGGGGCGAGCAGCTGTTGGATGCCATTACCCCGTTTTTGGAAAACGGTGAGTTGGGGCGGCGCATTATCTGGGACGCGCAAGGAAAAAAAATCACGTTCGAAATTTACAAGGGCGTGGACCGGACGGAAGGAATCCACAGGGTAGTTTTCTCCACCGAGCAAGGAACGTGCCGCGACCTGGTTATCGATACGGACGATTCCACGTTTTACAACTGCGCCGCCGCGGCGTGGGAATGGGACGGCGGCCCATGGATGAACTACGTCGGCAAGCACTGGAATGCAAGCGATCGGGAACTGTGGGTAGATACCGGCGTTTCCGGAAGCGGCAGCGGAGAGGAATTCGCAAAGAAAAAGGGCGAGGCCGTAGCCAAGGCCGCAGAAAAGCTGAGCGAATATGTGAACCGGCAAAGTTTTACGGCCACAATTCCGGCAGGTGACCTTGGGCGGCGCTACGAGCTGGGCGATATCGTTACATGCGCATCCGTTAAATACGGCGTTAATTTTAACGCCAGAATCACCAGCCTGAAATACACGTTGGACGCGAACCAAGAAAAAACAGAGATTGTTCTGGGAAAGCCCGCGCTGACGGTGATAGAGGAGGTAAAGATGCTTGTTAATTAAAAGTTTCCCGAATAATCGAGATGAATACATCGGCGCGGAAGAGGTTATGCGCTGGCTGCACGGGCGAACATCCGGCGTGTTTGCTGCTGCCCAAAATGCTGCGGTGACTGCTATGGATACCCCGGGGATGGGGATTACTGTATCTGATGGGACCGGATGGATGACGGATGCAGGCGGGAACGGCGTTGTTTGGTGGAACGACACTGAAAAAACGTCCGGGCAAAAGCTGCAACTGAAAATCGATATGGCCGACGGCGTGCTGAACAGGATCGACAGAATCATCGTAGAGTGGAAAACCATTAACTACGCAGATTTGCCGGAAATTAAGGTACTGAAAGGCACTGCATCCAGCACAGCAGAAGCACCTGCGCTAACCAACAACAGCACCGTGCGGCAAATCAGCCTTGCAAGAGTTTCCGTGACGGCAGGTATCACGGCAATCACGGCAAGCATGATCACAGACGAACGGCTAGACCCCTCCGTCTGCGGGCTGGTAACGGACGGCCTATCCATCGACACCACTACTATCAACGCCCAATATACGGCATTACTGGACAACCTGGCCCAGGAGCTTGCCAACCTGGAAGCGGGGACGGCGGTGGAGCTGAAGAAGCTGGCCTTTGCCAATACGGTGGTTGCTGTATCGGCCTGGGCCGAAGACAGCACATATGAGGATTACCCGTACCGAGCAGCAGTGGCGCTGAGCGGCGTAACGGCGGCGATGATTCCCGATGTGGTGTTCGGGCTGGCGGCAATGGCTGACAACAGCTTTGCGCCGGTGGCGGAGTGCTACAACGGCGGCGTGTATATCTACGCTGCCGATGTACCGGAATCCGCAATCACGATACCCACAATTATCTGTTGGAGGGGGGCGGCTGCATGATCGGACGCACAAATGCGGGATTTGGCGGCGGTGGCGGCGGCCTACGCATCGTTTCTGGCCTTACCGAACCGGCAAGGCCGAAGGAGAACATGATCTGGGTAAAATCCGACAAGGCCGGGAAGAGGTACGTCTTTTCGGAGACTGCACCGCAAAGCCCAGAAAACGGACTTATTTGGCTTGTATCCACGGCGGCGGGAATCATGGCATCGTGTAGGGTGTACGCTGATAGCACATGGGCCAGAGTGGATGCGAGCTTTTACACGGGCGGAGCTTGGGGGCAGTTTTCCTGGGCCAAACGATATCTCATCCAGGGCGGTGTGCCACGGGTAAGCTTTGTGGCAAACGGGGCACCGTACAAAAGTGGCATGCAATACAACACAGCCAAGGCCCCGACCATCGTGGGGACGATTGACGGATATTTTAAAATGTCGCTGTCGGCGTATAACTCTAACGTTGCTGGACTGGTAGTTACGGATACGAGAGTGTCGTTATCCGATTTTTCAACGCTGTGCTGCATCGCAAAACATGATGGCCTGGGTTATAAGGATATGGTTATGCTCAATACAAAAAAGCCGGAGTACACCATGGATGCAGCACTGGAAACGACGGCCCCTACAACCGCTGAATCACAGATTGATATTCCCTTGGCCGATTACGGCGCAAATGCGGCGTTCGTCGGGTTTGCAATCGCAATCGGTGCGGGGAATAACGAGTGGTTTGCGAACGTGTATGTTAAAGATTGGTGGCTGGAATAGAAGGCAGCAGGAGAACTTACGGCCTTTGAAACAACCTTTTTTTGAGGGCATGTGCGCCGATTGAGGAGGGATAAACGGTGATTGCCGTATCCATAAATTTTTACTTTTGGAGGAAGAAAAATATGTACAAGAGCATGAAAACCCTGATCACCCGGAAGTTTTATAAGTCTGCCGAGGCAGCACAGAAGAAGCTGGATGTGTTCTACGCCGTGAACAGGCTGACGGACGAGGAATACCAGGAGCTGACGGCCCTGGTGGTGGAGGTTTACGGTGTGAATGAGGCCGAAGAGCCCGCCGAAGATGTAACCGCGTAAGGAAGGAGGCCCAGCAGCATGGCAAATCGAGTCGTCCCTGACCGGCAGGGGATTATCCAAATCGGCAAAATCAAAGAGAATCTTGTGACAGAAGTGGAGCTACCCGCGCCGGGGTTTGAGGGCGGCAGCTATGCCGTGCTGCTGCAGCGACCCAGGGAAAAACAGCCCTACCCCGTGACGGCCCGGGCTGAGGGCGGGAGGCTGATCTGGACGGTACAGGCTGCCGACACGGCCATTTCCGGAACGGGAAAGCTGGAATGCCGATGGTACGGTGACAAGGGCGAGGTTGCCAAGTCGCAGACCTATATGGTACGCATCACCGACGGCCTGCCCGACCCCACGGAGGCCCCGGAAGCCTGGGAGGGCTTTATGGGGCAGGTGGCCCGGAATGCCCAGGCGGCGAAAACCGCAGCGGGCGAGGCCAAGGCCAACGCAGACGGCGCGGCGGAATCCGCCGGGATTGCCCAGGGTGCGGCTGCTGAGGCCGGGAAGTTGGCCGGAGCTGCCGGAGAGGCTGCCAACGCTGCGGCGGCTGCTGCATCCGCTGCATCCAGCGCCCAGGCCGGGGCAGAGAGCGCCGAACGGAACGCCCGGGCGGCTGCGGAAGCCGCCGAGACGGCCAGGAGCGGCGCAGAGGCGGCGAAACTGGCCGCCGGGGAATCTGCCACGGGTGCAGCAGAAAGCGCGGAAACAGCCGCACAGGCTGCCCAGAAGGGGCAAGCGCTGTATGATCAGGTAAAGGCCGATCTTGCCGCCGGGAAGCTAAAAGGCGAAAAGGGTGACAAGGGAGAGCCCGGAGAGCAGGGGCCGCGAGGAGAACAAGGCCCCACCGGTCCCCAAGGCCCGCAGGGTGTGCCGGGAGCCCAGGGAGAAAAGGGTGACCAAGGCCCTGCGGGGCCTGCGGGAAAGGACGGGCTGGACGCGCCGCAGAATGCGGTACTTTTTACACCCCAGAATCTGTCCGAGGCGCAAAAAGCGCAGGCGCGTGCCAATATCAACGCAGACGGAACCGGCAATTGGGAATTGATTAAGTCGATTACTCTGGAAGAAGATAAGGCTGCCGACATAAATAATAGATACAAAGTAGACTTTTCGGACTCCCCTTTATCTGCTGTAAAAATCATTTGTAAAACCCCAAAAGGGCAAAAAGGTGGGATGTTCGACTCGCACTTTCTTTCTGCGAATTCCCAAATAATTGGTAGCGCCTTTTGCACTGCAATATCAACCTTGTCCTACAAGGATGGATATTATGCATCATACGTATTTAACTTAATCCCACGTTATGGATTGTACGAAAGTTATTCGCTTCACGGGGGTCAGGGAGAGGTAATGACCGTAAACTATCCATCAAATGCACGATATCAAACAATTCCAGCATCATCTCCGTGTACAGCTTTCCGATTTTATATATTCGGCGGAGAAATCTTGGTTAAAGGCACAATCATTGAAATATACGGTGTGAGGGCGTAGGACGAGACACAGCGGGCGGTGGACTATATTAACGAGCAGGATTCACAAATTATCGGAGGTGACAAAAATGACAGTGAGACAGATACAGTGCTTGCTTGAGTATTTGGGCTACGACCCCGGCCCCATTGACGGGCTGGACGGGACCAACACCCGGGACGCTGTAAAGGCGTTCCAGCGGGCCGAGGAGCTGACGGTGGACGGAGTGGCCGGGGTGCAGACGGAGAAGGCGCTGCTGGATGCCGTGAGCAATGGGCGGGTGTATAAACCGCCTGATGGTGCGACCGGCAAGACGGTGTCGGTCGCACCAGACGGCCCCAGCTGGTGGGCCGACATCCGATATTTTAAGCGCAGCGAGCCCTACATTGCCTGCTCCTGCGGCAAGTGCGGCGGCTTCCCGGCGGAGCCTGCGGAAAAGCTCATGCGACTTGCGGATGCAGTGCGGGAGGCGGCGGGAAAGCCCATGATTCCAACCAGCACAGTGCGGTGCAAAGCCCACAACGCAGAGGTTGGAGGCGTGTGGAACTCTCGGCACCTGCTGGGGCACGCTATGGATTTTCGCATCCCGGGGCTGTCGGCGGCTGAGGTGCTGAGCATCGTGCGGCAGCAGAAAAACGTGGTGTACTGCTATGCCATCGATGCGCAGCATGTGCATATGGATATCGGGAATTAAAAGGAGAGATACGAATGGACTGGAAGCAGACGCTTTTGACCGTGCTTGTAACCCTGCTTGGCTCTGCGGGGTTCTGGGGATTCTTGGATTCCCGCAGGGCCAAGAAGAATGCGAACACAAGATTGCTTGTGGGCATTGCCCACGACAGGATCACCTACCTGGGCATGAAATACGTGGAGCGAGGCTCCATCACCCGGGACGAGTACGAGAATTTGAACGATTACCTCTACGAGCCCTATGCAGCAGCCGGTGGAAACGGCTCCGCGAAAAGGGTCATGGAAGAGGTAAAAAAACTACCGTTACATAATAACTGAGGAGGAAATAAAAATGATCGATCTTACCCCTATTGTGAACGCTTTTATCACCCTGATAGGGCTGCTGCTGACCACCTTTCTGATTCCCTGGATTCGGACGAAGATCAGCAATGAAAAGCTGAAAGAGATCCAGAAGTGGACTTCTGTCGGCGTAAAGGCCGCTGAGATGATCTACACTGAGTCCGGCATGGGCGACGCAAAGAAGAAATATGTACGTAAGTTCTTGGAATCCAAGGGCTATAAGCTGGATATTGAAACCGTGGACGCGCTGATTGAGGCCACTGTACGGGATATGCAGCAGGAAGCCTTTGAGGTCGTGGCGCTGCCTGGGGCGGATGTCGAGGACGAAGAAGAAAAGGAGGATTGATGGCTGAGTGGACAAATCCCGGATTAACCGGGTGATTGTGGAAGAATTTGACCGGCTTGCATTTTTGACCGAGCTGGAAAAAGGAATCCTAATCACCCGGGCCGCCGGGAAAAGCCAATATTGGCAAACGCAAAAATACAATGTGTCCCAAGCCACAGTTACCAGGGCCGTCCAACGGCTGCAACGGAAATACGATGCAGTCAAGGGGTTTAGTGCCATACTCCCGGACGACCTGATTATTTGACCGCAAAATGACGATTTTTTAAGCAAAAACAGGCGAAACGATGCTGATTCGTTCGCCTGTTTTTTTGTTACCATAAAAGCGGAAAGGGGCGATGCCTATGGGCGAATTCCACAGTTTTAACCCAAACCCCCGGGCGGCAAAAGTCGGGGACTGTGCCGTCAGAGCCGTTGCAAAGGCCCTGGGTATCAGTTGGTACGAGGCATACATCGCCCTTGTGTTGGAGGGCCTGGACCAATGCGATATGCCGAGCGCAAACAACGTGTGGGGCGCCGTGCTGCGAAAGAACGGATTCCGGCGGGCGGCAATACCGGCAGAATGCCCGGACTGCTACACTGTGCTGGATTTTATCCGGGAATACCCGGTGGGAACGTACGTTGTCGCCCTGAAAAACCACGTTGTAACCGTCTGCGACGGCAAATTATACGATACCTGGAATTCCATGGACGAAAACCCAATCTATTTTTGGAGGCGTGAATGATGGCAAACCCCTATATGCAGCCCAATTACCAAAGCGGCTATTTTCAGCCGAACTATTTCAGCCCGCAAATGCAGCCGATGCAACAATCACAAATGCCTATGCAGGGCCAGCAAGCCCCGCAGGACGACAGAATATGGGTTGCGTCTGAATCGGCGGCAGAAGCATTTCAGATGGTTCCCAATGGTTTTGTGCGGCTGTGGGACAGCAACAAGCCGATTTTTTACGAAAAGCGGGCCGACATGAACGGACGGCCCATGCCGTTGGTGGCCTACGAATACAAAATCCGGGATGCAGCGGCAGCGCCGGAGGCGATAAACCCGGACTTTGAAAAGCGTCTTTCGGCGCTGGAAGACAAAATAAAGGCGATGGAGGGAATGAAACATGATGCCTAATCCCATGCAGATGATTTTCCAGTTTCCGCAGTTTATGCAGCAGATGCGGGGGCAAAATCCGGACCAGCTTTTACAGCAGGTGGTCCAGAGCGGCAGAGTGAGCCAGCAGCAGCTAAACCAGGCCCAGCAGATGGCGAACCAGATGAAGGGGCAGTTTGAGCAGTTCCGGGGCATGTTTGGATTCGGTAACAAGCGGCAAACACCGCTGTTATAAATATTTTATTATGGGAGGAATCAAAAAATGAGTATTGGCAATGATATGTCCCCTGCCGATATCCGCGCCTGCACCGAGGGCAACAGCGGCTATGGCGGCGGCATGGGGTGGGGCGGTGATTGGTCTGCGTGGATCATCCTCTTCCTGATCTTCGGCTTCTTCGGCTGGGGCGGCAACGGCTGGGGCGGTGGCTTCGGCGGCAGCAACGGTGGTGTAATGGATGGATACATCCTTACTTCCGATTTTGCCAACGTCGAGCGGAAGATCGACGCTGTGAACAACGGCATTTGTGATGGCTTTTACGCCATGAACACCGGAATGCTGAATGGCTTTGCCGGGGTCAACCAGAACCTGAACAGCGGCTTCCAGGCGGCGGAACTGGCACGGTGCAACCAGCAGGCGGCGCTGATGCAGCAGCTTTTCCAGATGCAGATGGCACAGCAGCAGTGTTGCTGTGAGAACCGTGAGGCCATCCAGGGCGTGAACTACAACATGGCTACCCAGAGCTGCGAGACCAGGAATACGGTACAGAACACCACCCGGGACATCATCGACGCGATGAACTGCGGCTTCCGGAGCATCGACCAGCGGTTGACGGCCCAGGAGCTGGCAGCGAAGGATCAGAAAATCGCCGACCAGAACCAGCAGCTGTTTATGGCCCAGCTGGCAGCCAGCCAGAACGCCCAGAATCTGACAATCAAGGGCTATGTGGCCGACCAGTTTGCCTATTACAATCCCCCGGCCCGGCCTGCCTATGTCGTGCCGAACCCCAACTGCTGCTATAACGGATATGGCGGCTGCGGGTCTGCGGCGTAAGGAGGTATAGCAATGGCGGTTGAACTTACTGCGAACGCTGCCCAGACCGTAGCGGCTGGCGCAAACGTGCTGTTTACTGACACACCGGTACGATGCAACCGGGGGAATGTTGTTCACCGCGAGGGGGCCGGGCTGGTAACGCTGCGGGGCATCTGTAATGGGTGCTCCCCGTTCGCCCGGTATCGGGTGCTGTTCGCCGGGAACCTGTCCATTCCCACGGGCGGGGCGGTAGGGCCTATCAGTATTGCCCTGTCTCTGGGCGGCGAGGCCCTGCCTATCACAACGGCAACCGTAACACCGGCAGCGGTGGATAACGCCTGGAACGTGGCAACAGCCGCGTTTGTGGATGTGCCACGGGGCTGTTGTGCAAGTCTGGCCGTTAAAAACATCAGCACGCAGGCGATCAGCGTTGCGAATGCAAATCTGCTGATCGAGCGCGTGGCGTGACGGAGGTGAAAATATGAAGCATTTGGAGGATTTGCGGGAAACCCTGTGCCGGGAGCTGAACGAAATCGCTGAAAAAGGCGAGCTGTCTGCCGGTGATCTGGAAACCGTGGACAAGCTTACCCACACCCTGAAAAATCTGGATAAGATCATGATGGGCGAGGGTTACAGCAACGCCGGTGACTGGCAGGCCATGGGAACCTATGGGCGGGGTATGTATCGGGATAATCGATACGATACCAGCTACAAAGGCCGGAAGCGGGACAGCATGGGCCGGTACAGCCGGACGGATGCCAAAGAGGAGATTTCCGATAAGCTGCGGCGCATGATGGACGATGCACCGGACAGCCGGACGCGGGAGGCCTTGGAAAAGGCCCTGCGGTGCATGGAGGAATAAAAATGTTGACAGAGCGGGATCTGCTGGAAACAATCGAAGAGTGTAAAGCGGTCAGGCGGCCTACGGCCTCTACCTGCCAATTGCTGGCATCGTGCTACACGATATTAGATCATCTGTTCCCGGCAAGCTCCCGCCCCGTTGATAATATCCCCGTGCAGTTGTATTCCCTCTCCCCCGCCCCGGATGACGGCGGCGGCGGAAGCGAGTTTGCAGCAGCGGCAAGAGCCGCCGGAATGTCCCGGCTGCTGGAAGTGCTGGACGAGCACATGGAATGTGTGAAAGCGCTGTACCCCAAAGAATACACCGCTGTTATTCGGCGACTGAAAGATTAATACTGTAGATATAATAATTCTGCGCAAAGATTAATTTCTTGCGCAGAAATTTTTTTGAGAAATTATAAGAAATAGGTTGACTTATAGGTCAACCTATGCTATAATATAGACAGTTAAGGGGAGCACCCCATAAAACTTAAAGGAGATCAAAATCATGAAATTTTATGAATTTGTTGTTATCAAAAATGGCTGGAAGATGGGTTCTTTTCAGCGCAAGTCCGATGCTATTGATGCCGCAAAAGAATATGCAAATGAATGGCCTGGACAGCTCATTGAAGTTAAGGCTCACGTCTATGATGCTCCCCTAAATCAGTACGACGTAGGAGATCACTATCTGTATTCGTACGATGTCCCTGTTATGTGAGCTTCCGCTCCTGGTGGGCCGAGCGCATCGGCCCAACCCCATAAAACCCCACCGCCCATGGGAAAGGGCAGAAAGGCAGAATATGAAATTTGATCTTATCGTTGTGAGCAGCGGCTTTAGCAACGTCCCCGACGGTGCATTCATCCTTCCCCCGGACGGGGACGGCACGTATGACGTCAGCGACCATGTTTCCTTCCCCGTTTCCGTGGAGGTCCCGGAGGGGTTTGAAGTGGCCCAAACCGTATTTGGAGAATGGCGGCTTTGGTCCCCTGAAGGCAGCGTCGTGGACATCTTCGTTCAGGCCCGGAAGCACGGGCAGGAAGTCGGGATCGTCTATGAAAAAGGCCGCAGCTTCACAACAAAAACCGCAAAAATCGTGGATGGCGTGGCCTGCTTCAATTGATTGGAGGAATAATCATGGCAAAGGCAACAGCGATCTGCACCTGCAAAACTTGCGGTGCAAAATTTGAGAAAACCGCGATCAAACGTAATCGTAGCGAGAGCGACAGCTGGGAAGCGTGGGCCGTCGAGACCTTCGACGAGTGCCCTTCCTGCTGGGGCAAGCGGAAGCGCGAGGAGGAGCGCAACACCCCGGTATATGCCGAGGTGACGGTATCCCCGTTCGAGGGCAAGTTTAATCTTATTCTCCGGGGCAACACCTACCCTTTCAAGGATACGGCCAAGCAGCTGGGCTTTCGGTGGACGGAAGAACCAGTATCCGGCGTGTTCGGGGCACTGGATCTAAAAGCCCCCAGAAAAGCCTGGTGCTACAGCTGCGAAAAGAGTGGCTTGCCCACAATTTGCCACCAGCTGGAAAACGCTGGGGTAAAAATCGAGAGCAAAATCTCGGACTTTGATGCATTGGCTTTTCGCCAGTGCCAGGAGGACAAAAAATAAGCGGTGCAAACCGCACCGCCTATTTCCGTTTGGTAACTATCCTAGTTACTTTTTCAACCCACAGGGCCAGGATCGTGGCCCACCTTCCGCAGGCCGCCCGCCTGAGGAAGACATAGACATTGTACCATATCCGCAGCCGTTTGCAATATGGCATTTTTCACAAACCGCCCGCCCCGGAGGTCACGAGGGCAAAAGGAGCAAACCATGATGGACGCAACTTATACCGCCGTCCTCCGCCTGTGGGAGCAGAATCCAAGCATGCGGGACATTGCCCGCCGCCTGAACATCTCCCACGGAAAAGTCCAAAAAATCCTGGTCACCGCCGGTGCTTTGGAGACGGACGAATCCAAATTGTATGTCCAGGGTAAAACGATCCCCGAGATTGCCCAAATTTTGGGCAAATCCGAAAAGGCCGTATTCTGCCGCGTCCCCTATGAAAAAGGGATGTACGGCGCAGAGTACCCAACAATAAACGCTTTGCGTATCCGCAAGTGCCGAGAAAAAGGAGGGGAAAAATGAGCAACGAGCAAACTACGAGATGGCAGAAGAACAACACCAAGCTTATCGGCTTGCGGCTAAACCAATCCAAAGACAGCGACATTATCAACTATTTGGAGGCAACCGGCGCACCCTTGCAGACGATCCGGCGGCTTGTTCGGGATGAAATCGCCCGCACAGGATGGAACGCAGATAACAGCAACAAGCAGGCATAAAATGGCCGTTGCCAGTCCGTTGCCAAATTGACGGCAAAAAAGCTTGCCATATGGCAAATATACTTGCCGAGTGGCATAATATCTTGCCGTGAATCAGATCCAAAATGCACCATATCTTGCCAAAACGCAAAGAAAAAAGCCCAGGAACTAAAATCCTGGGCGTATCTTTATGGGGTGGATAATGGGACTCGAACCCACGATAAATGCCACTAAAACATCGAATTCTCTAAGGCGTTTTATTTTCCGTTGCCAATTCCGTTGCCAATTTGCGGGTTTTTATCGCCTCTTCGTCGAAATAATCTACAATCTGGTGTCCCCGTTTGGCGATATCTTTTTCGGCCAGGTGAGTATAGATATTGTGCATCGTTGCCAGATCATTCCAGCCGCCAATTTCGGCTGCAATCATTTCCGGAATTTGGAGATGGTAGGCAAGGCTGGCGAAGCTGTGCCGGAGGCCGTGCATTCCAACCTCAGGGAGACCGGCGGCAACGCAAATTTTTTTGATGTGCTTGAAAATCGTGATTGCCGGAGCGGTAACCACAAATTCCTCGGTGCGTTGGGCTTTGGATAGGGCATTGTACAGGGGCGGGATGATCGGCACGGTGCGGCGGGACTTGTCCGTCTTGTTCTGCGGCTTGTATTCCAGGCCGTGTTCTCCCTCCACCTTCGCGCCCTGGATGTGCATGATCTTGTTTTTCATATCCACGTTGGCCCATTTCAGGGCCAGCATTTCAGAGCGGCGAAGGCTGGATAGACACAGAAGGGCCGGGATTTCCACGTCCGTATCCTTGATGGCATCGATAAATATATCTATCTGTTCCGGCTCCAAATATTCCCGGGGCTTTGCATCCTTTGGGTACAGCATTACGGTGGGCCGCCTGCCTGTTTCTTCTTCGATGGCCGATGAAATCAGGCCCCAAGCGTTTTTGATGTACTTCGACGAACGTCCAGCCGCTTTTTCCTGCTGAATCGCCGTCTGCCACTGGGCATCCGTGGCGGTGTAGACATTGGCGCGCATCATCTGGCGGAATGTGTTTTTCTTGTATCGTTCATAGCCGCAAATCGTGGCCGGAGAGCGAAAGCCACGGCGGGCATTGATGTAGTCTTTCAGGGTATCGTCTAGCGTCTTCGACTGCTGGGGGCCTTTTTCTTTTGCCTGGACAACGCCCTTTTTTATAGCCAGATATTCGGCTACGCATTCGTCGTATGTGGGTTTGGTGATCGCGATTCTTTTTCCATTCACCATTACCCGGGTGTGCCAGGAGCCAGACGGCAGCTGTTTGATTTCCGGGATACGAATTTGCGGTGTTTTTTTCTTCCTACCCATAAATAATCACCCGATTTTTCGATAGAATCGTCTGACAGCAAGACACAATAGCGTGATTAGTAGTACCACCACAGCGGCAGCGCCTACCCAGATCAGCGGGGATACCACTCCGGAACGTATCAGGCCTATGCCAGGCTGGCGGGCATCCAGAACGACAAAGATACACCACACGACGGTAAGCAGGATGCACAGGCCACTCAGTCCGTACACTAGCGGCTTGTAGAAGTTGCGCAGCTCCTTTATTTCTACATCTTTCCAGCGAATGTCCTCTTCCTGCCGCTGAATTTGTTCGTCACGGGTGGAGATCCCGTTTTCCAAAATTCGGCTTCTATCCAGCAGACGACCAACGGCGGCTTCTTTTTCGGCCAGTAGTTCCGTCTTGTGCTCCAGCTCCTGCCGCAGGCCGTCCAGCTCTGCGGCGCTGCTACCCGCTGGGAGCATGCCCATTAGCGCATCCATCGATACACCCAGGGCCGCGCAGAGCGGGGCGATATGATAAATGCCGGGGTTGCTGACAGCCCCGGCAATGATTCTGCTTGTTGTGGCGATTGGAACGCCTGATACGTCGGAAAGCTGTTGGTTCGTCATCCCCCGCCGGAGTTTCTCGTCCTTGAGCTTTTCCGGGAGGGCATCAAAAATAGGCTGCATTTGTGCGACAATTGTCGAATTTTGACTATATTCCATAACTTTTGCCCTCCCATATCAAATATGATTTTTGATTTTACAGGGTTGATTAGCAACAAATCAGCCCTGTTATTTACACTTTGCCATAAAAAATGCTATTGTAAGTCTGCAACCGGCAAGGGACGCAAAGAACCGGCGGCAGGCCCGGCCCCTGAATGGCACCTGGGGCCGGGTGCAATTAGTAAGGCCATTCCTGCGTTACCTCTCCGCCGCTGGTGGAGAAAATCACAGTATCGGGGTTGATGCCATCCAAGAATTTATAAACCACAGTAAAACCAGTCTTGCAATCATCGGCCATTTGCTGCAATTTCTCACCTTTTGTTTTTTCGCTTGCGGCAATCATTTCGTTTCCTTTAGCGCCGTACATTGCAAATCCAGCTTTTGTATAATCCTCTTGCTGCGTTGTAACAACGATTGTGTTTCCATCCTGCTGGATGCTGGTGTTCTCGAACAAATATTTTGTACCGTATTCCGCAACTTGCCGGAAAAACTCCGCACGGCACTCCAGCTTTGCTCTCCCTGTCAGCATAACCGCAGACAGCGCAACGTATAAAACAGCAATAACAGCGATTAGCGCCGTGCAAATCTTGTTGTATTTCTTCAAATCTTTAATTTGTGCTTCAAAATCCACCTTTATTTCCTTCTTTCCAAATAAGTCCGTTTTATTGTGCTTATTATGTGATACTTTATATTTAAACATTTGTTTTGATATTCTTCGCCAGCTGCTTTTCTTTGCGCTGCTGGGCACGGAAAATATATTTATCGGCTTTATCGGATGCGTAATCATCCAAAAATTTTATCATCGTGCAAAATTCAATAACTTCATCGAACCGTTTTTGTTTAAAATACAAATCCGGCAGAACGAACCACCACTTCGAGCTGTAGAACAGCAGGCCGCCGCCCAGCCAGACATTTTCCCAAAAATCAACGTATTCTTCCAGGTTTTTGGATTCTTTGTATTTTTCATCTGCTGCTTGCACCTGCTGTAATTGCGTATCCTGTATTTTAAGATCATATTCCGTTTCTTTTTTCGAGCGCTGCAACCATTTCTTTACATCCGGCAGACCGCCCATAAAAATATTGGCAGCAGCGTCCCGCCTATCGGTTACTAGAAGCATAAACATTTTCTGCACTTCCTGGGCGGAATAAAAATGGAACGGTGTAGCCTGATCTTTCAGCCGATCGGATAAAATTTTATTCAATTTCATCCGTGATACCGGCAGACACGGATAAATCCTTTTTGCAATATCAATAAGGTGGGAGGAGTAATACGGCGTATCCATGCCGTTAAGTCCCCACAGGAACACCTCCGCAAACATTGTGAAAGAATCCACATAATGCTGCTCGTAGAGCAGCTGCAAGGCCATTGTATAGCGAACAATTGTATATGCAGCATAACCACCGCTTGCGATGTAGTCTGTGGAAAGCTTGTTTAATTCAGCCCAATGGCTATCCCTGGTTGCCTGATCCACCGAAATCACCCCTTGTATTATATCACACGGCGCGCCGCCGGAACATACGAAAGGAAGTACCGCTATGAAATGTAACACTGAGCTATTGAAAACCGAACAAATTCGTGATAAGCTAAGAGAAGAAATCCTTTCGCTTACCGACGAACAGGCCGAATATGTATGGAGGTGCTTCTGTGTTCAAAACAAGGAAAGAAATGCAGGAAGAAATTGCATACCTGAAAGAGAAACTCCGGAAATGCAATAACTTTCAAGGCCAAAATCTGCACCCGTGCAAGGATATGTACTGCATTTGCTGCGAACATGTAGTAATGCCCGATGACCGTTTCCCGCTTGTAATTCTTGGATGCGACATCGGGGCGAAGTGCATCAATTTTTCACCCAACGCATTGTATGACGAGCTGCGCAATTACAGCGGCAATAATGCCGGAGAGAAAGCCGAGAAGCCGGTTTGCCCATAGTTCCTTTGCGGAAGCTGCGGCAAGCTCTTTGTAGTTCCTGCCGGATTCCAGCAGGTAGAATCTGGAATTGGAGCCGTCCACCCATTTTATGCACCCGGCGGCTTCCAGCTCCTCTAAAATACCCCGGTACTGCGGTATCGTCAGGCGCTTTTCGTCGATGAACTGCGACCATATGATATAATCGTAGACTTCTCCCGGAGGATCCGGCGGGTGCGCTATAAACTGGTCTAGCACATATTTTGAATCTTTTGTCAGTCTCACGGCGAACCCCTACAGTTTTTTCGCCGCATCAATAAGATTGAGAACATGCGTGCATTCATCTTCGGACAAATCCGCAACAACAGACAATAAATTTCTTTTTGCCTTCCCCGCCCCGTCCATCTGGGCGGGGTTCTTTTTTTGCTCTCTTTCGTCGGTTTCGCCCTCTTCACCCTTTAGATATTCTACAGATACATTAAAATATTCAGCAATTTTCGCCAAGGTTGCGTCTCTGGGGGTCTTTCCTGCTGCCCATTTTGTATTTGCCGCTTTTGTAAATCCCATATCCAGTGCAGCAGCCGACGGGCTTATTCCCCTATCATTGCATAGCCTCAAAAAAATATTGTAAAACATTTGCAGCCTCACTTAAAACAAAGTAAACTATTTTTTCAAAAAACGCTTGACAAAGTAAGCTAGGTAAGCTATAATGTAACTGTAGTTAAGAACTACCTACAATATAGCACACAAACCCAAGATTTTCAAGGGATATGGAAGGAAAATTGAAATGAAGAAATTTGAGATTGTCGCAATGTTCCCGGATGGCATGGAGGCCGTTATTGAGCGTCACAGCAGCTTGAAGCGAGCCAACAGCGCCGTAGATGCCATGAACAACCACAACCGCAATGATGCCGCTGTAGGCTACGGCTTCCCACACGGGATGCCTGAGTACATCGTGAGGGCCGCACAGTAAACCACCCCGGGCGGGGCAACCCGCCCGACACAGAAAGGAAATTGATATGTACTACTGGAAGTTTACCCCGGATTCCGCGGATATAGCCGCCTGCAAAGCTTATCTTCCCCTTCTGGGCAATGATGCAGAATACAAAACGAAATCGCAAGCCATTTGGCACGGAAAACGATGGATGAAAGAATCCGGCAGAACAGGAACCATTGAGGCGGTCAGAGCCTGTAGAAGGAACCCCACATCCTACATTTTGGATATTTAAGCCGAAACGGCCCCCGGGCCGTCGCCAGGAACCGCCCCACCTGGTCTGATGATGGCAGGGTAGCAGCGACAAGACGAGCGCCACCGTTTTTATGGTTCTGGGTATTGGGTAACCATCCCCATGTAAAAGGCACGTCCACCCGGAAATTGCTTGTTGTGGCTTTGGCTGCTTCCCCCTGCCAGGGGCAAGACGAACAAGGAGGTGCGCAAGATGCCGAGAATCAGGCAGCTGACGGACAAATACGCCGCCGAGGATGCAGAGAAAGCCAGGGCCGCGTTTCAGGTTGCGATTGGGATGCTGCCGAACAAGAGCTGGTATCCGTCAAATCGGGAGCTGGAAAGCGATATGGAGGTATCCCGCACAACCGTAGGAACCTACCGGAAGAACCCCGAGGATATGCCGGTATCCGCTATGAAACGGTTCGTAGCGCTTATGAAGCCGGACATTTCGGTGGTGCTGAAATTCCTGGGGTATTCCGACAAAGAAATTCGGAAGTTCGTCAGGGAGAACGCAAATTGACGGCAGCCGGGAAAGACCGGCAATATGGGGGAACAGGTGTAAACAATGTGTTGCGGCGGTTCGAGGCCGCCATCCCCCACCACGGCGGTTTTGAGGCATGGCCGCCGAACCTCCTAATCTTGTTTTTTGGCAGCACGGAACAGACGGCCCCGAGCCGGGCGGGTTATCCCGGCAAACAGAAAGGAATGGATTTGGAAATGATGCTGAGCGACATTATCAATGATCTAAAGCCGGAAGAGGCCGCAAAAATGCGGCTGCTGTGCCAGCAGTTCAAGCGCTGCCGGGCGGCTTTGGTTGAAGAAAAAAAAGAAAACGAGGCTTTGAAAGCCCAGATTGCAGAACTTCGGCGGCAGTTGGACGAAACAGAGCGGACGAACCAGGCCGGAGACAAGGCCTTTGTGCAGCTGGTAAACCGCAACCATACAACGACCAGGTAGGGGGTGTATCGGTTTGGATGACGAAATCATGGCGGCTGTTGAAAAGCAGCGCAAGGCCCGGGAGGAAATGAATATCTTCCTGGTCCTGGCCGTTGCCGCTGTAGTGATCTATACGATCATCAGCCTGTAGGGGGTGCGCGAATGGAACGATTTGTGGAGCCCTGGGAGCTGGAAGACCGGCGGCAGGCGCGGGCCGACAAAGGCGCAATCAAATGCGACTGCTGCGGCGGCGAAATCCGCGTAGGTGAAGAAAAATACACACTGTACGTCGGTAAAATACCGCTGACGGTGTGCAAGGATTGCAAAGGCGATATGGTAAGTTCCGTGGATATCCATGGGCTGCCGGACGATATGGAATATTGGGGGTGAGAAAATGGACAGCATCAACTACAGGCGGCTTGCAGAGCTGCGGGAGCGAATGGGCCTGACCCAGACCGAGCTTGCAGACAGGGTATATGTCACCTGTCAGATGATTAACCAGGTGGAGCACGGGGTAAAAGTTCCCTCCGTTCCCCTGCTTAAGCGAATTGCAGCGGTATTGAACGTTCCCGCTGCGGAGCTTATGTAAAAAGCCGCCCCCGGTCGTGACACCGGGAGCGGCAAGGGCAGAAAGGAAATATTGAAATCACGGTTATTATAGCCGAAAAGAAAGGAAATGTCAAGATGTTGAGCCTATATGATATGAACCAGGAGTGGCAGAACGTGTTTGAAATGCTGCTCGACCCGGAGGTCCCGGAGGAAGCCATCTACGACACGCTGGAAATGATCGAGGCGGACATGGATACCAAGGCCGACGGTTACGCCAAGATCATCAAGAGCATGGAAGGGGATGCAAGCCAGATTGACGAGGAGATCAAGCGGCTGCAAAACCGGAAAGCTTCTATTACCAATCGGAAGGAATGGATGAAGGCTAGGCTGTATGACACTATGAAGGCCACAGGACGGACGAAATTTAAGACCCCCCTGTTTTCTTACTCCATCCAGAAAAACGGCGGTGCGAAGCCTGTAGACCTGATGGGCGTGGTCCCCGCCGAATGGCTAAAGCCTGGCGATCCCGACACAAAACGTATCCGGGAGTACCTGGAAGCCGGGAATGATCTGCCATTCGCCACCCTGGGTGACCGGGGCGAGAGCCTGCGGATTCGGTGATTGCCATGGACGAGGAAATTTACATGGATGCAAGAGTTCACCGGCCCAAAACTGCTGGACTGATCGAAAAGGACAAGGAGGGTGATCGGTAATGGGCATTCCGGTACTTATTTTGGGCGAATCCGGCAGCGGCAAGAGCGCCAGCTTGCGGAACTTCGAGCCGAATGATGTAAGCATTATCAATGTTGCTGGAAAGCCTCTCCCCTTCCGGAAAAAGCTTCCGGTGTTTAACTCCGCCGATTATGGCAAAATCTGCGCGGCGATCAAGGGAAGCCCCAAAAAGGCTTTTGTGATTGACGATAGCCAATACCTGATGTGCTTCGAGGCTTTTGCCAAAGCCAAAGAAACCGGATATGGCAAGTATACGGACATGGCCCTGCATTTTTACAATCTGGTGCAGTTCGTTATTACCCAGACCCCGCCGGATGTAATCGTGTACTTCTTGCATCACACCGACCAGGACAGCAACACCGGCAAGACCCGAGCGAAAACACTGGGCAAGATGCTGGACAATCAGTTGACTGTTGAAGGGCTATTTTCCATTGTTTTGCTCTGTTACACCGATGGGAAAAAACATGTTTTTGAAACCCAGAGTGATGGAACGAACACATGCAAATCTCCGATGGAAATGTTCCCGGCTGAGATCGACAACGATCTGAAAGCCGTGGACAACGCCATCCGGGAATATTATGACCTCAATAATAAGAAAGGAAACGATAAAAAATGATTACCAGACCGAACAATTGGGACAATGTGCAGGCTTACAGCGACTTCCAGAAGCTCCCCGTAGGTGCTTATGTGTGCACCATCAAGCGGGCAGCCGTGCAGGCCAGCGACTACGGTGCGCAGCTGTGTGTGCTGATTGATATCAACGCCGGTGAATACGCCGGGTACTATCAGGAGGATTACAACCGGAACCAGCGGGAGGACAAGAAATGGAAGGGCGTTCTGCGGCTCTGGCTGCCCAAGGAAGACGGCAGCGACAAGGACGAGTGGACGAAATCGATCCTGAAGGGTTTCGTGACGGCCGTGGAAGAATCCAACCGTGGCTATCGGTGGAACTGGGACGAGAACAGCCTCGCAAAAAGGGAGGTCGGCGTGATTTTCCGGAACGAGGAATGGGAATGGAACGGAAAGTCCGGCTGGTCCGTGCGTCCCTTCCGGGCCATCAGTGTGGACAGTGTGGAAGACGGCTCCTACACCTTGCCTAAAGACAAGCCCCTAAAAAACAAGGTTGAGCCTGTCCCTACCTATCCTGCCCCTGATTACTCCTCAACTGCTCCCAGCTTTAGCGGGTATGAGACCCCGGGATCTTCCGATTTCGCAATGCTGGAAGACGAGGACGCGCAATTGCCATTTTAAGTGCGAAAATCAATGTTTACTGTCAAACATTGATAGTATAGTTTCAATTTTCCGGGGCTTTTGCCCCGGGCCTGAAAGGAAATGCGAATGAGACGCAGCAAGTACGGCAATAGAAAAACCGTGGTCAATGGCATTGAGTTTGACAGCCAAAAGGAAGCACGGAGATATCAAGAACTTTTGCTTCTTGAGCGATCCGGTAAAATCTCCAATCTGCGCCTGCAAATCAAGTATGTCCTGATTCCCACACAACGGGCACCCAGCCTTGAAGTATACAAGGCGGGCCCGAAGAAAGGCCATAGGAAGCCCGAGAAGGTTTTGGAAAACGAATGTGCCTACATAGCCGATTTTGTGTACGTCAAGAACGGCAGCGAGGTTGTAGAAGATGCCAAGGGCATGAGGACAGCGGTGTACAGGATCAAACGGAAATTGATGCTGGAACGCTACGGAATCCAGATACAGGAGGTGTAGGTTTTGGCTGTTGAATACTTTTGCGCGTATCATAGCTATCTCGATGCTTTGGAACCCCTCACGGATGCTGAGCGGGGTCGGCTTTTCGTGGCTTGCCTAAAATACAGCAAGTCGGGCGAAGTCGGGCACCTCAGTGGCAATGAGCGGTTCGTCTTCCCGGTTTTCCGTGGACAGATCGATAGAGATAATGCCAAGTATGCCAGCAAGTGTAAAAAGCAAGCCGACAACGCAAACAAGCGTTGGGATAAAGATGATGCCAACGATGCCATGGCATGCGATGGCATGCCAAATATGCCACCGCATGAAAACTATGCCAACGATGCCAAGGAAAAGGAAAAGGAAAAGGAGATGATTGGCTAGCTAAAAAACTAGGCAGTAGATACCCGACAACAGAAGATAATTCTATCGGGAATCTTGCATTGTTGC
>ERZ1034842.140-NODE-140-length-37868-cov-44.988179_pt1 | contig 37868 bp, 77 predicted proteins | sample MGYA00520634_ERZ1034842 | MGnify/ENA primary metagenome ERZ1034842 (study PRJEB33766, sample SAMN09781734) | gut metagenome | biome: gut microbiome | host: Homo sapiens | place: Madagascar | study: EMG produced TPA metagenomics assembly of the PRJNA485056 data... | reverse complement strand
TTTTTGATATTCATTCATACGCTTTTATCTCCCTTTTTAAATCATCAATAGAGTTGATACTCATATGCCTTTATCTCCCTTTTTAAATCGTCAATGGCTTTCTTAACATCCTTTAAATCCATATCAAAGTTACTAACTAAATCTGCCATACGATTATTAGAATAGCTCTGTAAAGCCGATTCTAGCGTTGTATGGTATGAGATAGGCTTTTGTACGTCTATCTCATTCCCTTCTTTATCCTTACCCTTTACGAACGTTACAAGGGCGAATGAACCACTGCTAGAAGTGATTGCATAATTATTTTGTAATCTAATCATTTTGATTCTCCTTTTAACTCATTAATTTATTTTTGTAACGATTATCCAATTCTTCCATAACATGCTTTCCACCATATAGTTTCGATGCGTAAACAATGTAGTCTAATTCATCTAGCATACTGTTCATCAAGTCTTTATTGGTACATACAAATTTAATATTCTTTTGCAAAGATAAATAAGTTTGCTCAATTTGCTTGTCAATTTCAGAAGCACTGCTTTTATCTAGTCTGATAAAAGTATTTATTTTTATGACATTTTCTCTTTGCTTTTTTCTTTCCTTTTCTAAGCTTTTTTTCAATTCTTTATTATTCATTTTCTTTCTCCTTTAATTTCTTAACAAATTCATCAACTTCTTTTTTGTTTTGCGCCATTCTTTTAAGCTTTCTCAAACTTGCGTTTTGCTTTTTTCTTAGCTCTTTTTCAATTTCTTCTTGTTCTTTTTTTGAATCATCCTCAAATATTTGATTCCATACCTCATTAATCTTTTTTTCGTATTCTTCTTTTGATACGTACTTAATCGGCTTACCATTAAATGCACTTGGACGCAATGTGAATCCGTACTTTTGTTTTATTTCTTCTAAATCTTTATCTGTCATTTTTATTCTTTATCCTTTCATCAACTTTTTCTAAGCAATATTCCGTACAATTATCGTATTTTAAACATTTGCCAAGCTTATACGCTACACATTTATTTTGTAAGCATTTATGTAGTACTGGTCTTGTAAATGTTCCTGTGCCAATCGTAATTGGTACAACTTCTTCTTTTGAAGTTAAGTCAGGACAAAATTTAATCATCTTCATCTTTTCTTTCTTTATCTTTTACATATTCCTCATATTTATCGGCTATAAATCCATCCAATTCTTGTTTTGTGAACCCTAGATTTAATAAGTCATCTTTATAATTCATTCCATAGGTCCATGAATCTATATTCAAATAATGCTCTAGTGAATATGCATCAACATCTAACCGTTTACAATTACGTTCTAGAATGTGTTGCTTATATTGGTCTATTTTTTCTGCCAAATCATTTATTTCTTTTTTTGCTTGTGCAATATCTTTATCATGTGATTCTTGTTCCTTTTTTAGCGCTCCTTTTAAATACTCAACATTAGACTTTAACGAATCATATGTTTTTAGTGACATTTGAACAAACCCTTCCATTAAAAATCATCCTCCTCATTTGAATCATCATTAATAATTGCGTTGTATAAGTATTCAATCCGCTCTCTGTATTCCTCTTTTGTAATCTCTGATAAAGGCTTTTTGAATGATGTAGGCAATAATTTAAATCCGAATTCTTTTTCAAATTCATCTAAATCTTTTTCTGTCATACTTCAACCTCTTAACACTCATAATAAACTTTCAAATACTTACCATTGTCTAATGGATAGTAGTAATGGCCCCAATAATTGTCATAACCATCTGTGCTTTGACTACAATATTCTCCATTATCCTGCTCAGTTCCTTGAGGTTTATCGACAATCTCTGCGTATTCCCAAAAGATTTCACCATATTGCACGCAAGAATTTTCACTAAGCCATTCTTTGATTTCTTTATCAATTTTTAGCTTTAGTTCAATTTTTTCTCTTATCTCTTTTGGAATCATAGTTCAACTTCCTCATCTTGTGGCATTTGGAACAAGGCATTTCCTGGATACATTGCAACTTTTTCAAGCATATCTAAAACTAACAATGCTTTTTCTTCTGTTGAGTATTTACCAATTAAATAACCATCTGCCCATATTTTTGTTTTGTCTTCAATACATACTTCATTTACTTTAACTAATACTGCTAAACTTTGACTTCTAATCCACATATCCTAGTACCCCTCCTTCAATCTTTGATAGTTGATTTTATTCTTTCCACAATAAGCTTCATATACTTGTTCAATTGTGAATCCAATATATTCAGTGATTGCGATTAACATCTCGATAATAGAGTTTCCATCACTTACTAACAAAGTTAATGCTATAGGCAAGGTTAAATATCCTTCTCTAAAGCGTTCTAAAAATCTATCTGAAATTTCTACTTCATCTAAAAAGCTAAGTAATGTTTCTTTACCGAAATTAAAATGATTTTGATAGTTTAATACAAAATGCCAAATATCAACTAACTCTCCTAAAACTTTTTTATCATCAACAGGTGCTTGAGTCTTTTTCCACCAACACCAATCTCCTTTAAGCTCGTGAGTTAATTCGCCCACTTCATCAAGGATAGCCATTCTTAAATTCTCTTTATTAATTTCAGTTAATCCATATGCACTCATAATTGATTTATCTAATTTAGCTTGCATTGGAAGCATTTCTTTAATTAATTCAAATTCTTTACTTGTCATTTGTTATCTCCTTTTATAATTCAACATTTTCAATTAATGCTCTTTTTTCGAGGATTAATAAATAAAATTTCATGTGCTTTTGTTGCTCTCTTAATAGTTCAAGTGGGCAATCATGTTTTGTTACTTCTTTGCCTAGCATTTCTTCAACTTCAATTTTGTTACAGAAATTCTTCAATTTCTCATATCTGATTTTTACTTGGTGATATTCTGCAATGAATCTTTCTTTGTAATCTTCAGAGTTCATTAACTCTACTGTTTCTTTTAATTCCATGTTGTTTTTCTCCTTTTTTCTTGTAATCCATTTATTTCACTTCATCAAAGTCCGAATAATATTCAACGCTTACGACTTCACCGTGCTTTGTTTGCAGTTCTATGATTCGTTTCTCTAGCTCTTTGTTTTGATATTCAAGTGTCCTAATCTTGCGTCTGTATTCTTCATATTTGAATATACATTTAGTTGCTTTATCCTGTTCTTCTTGAATCCTTTTTCCTACCATTATGCTATATAGAAGAAGTGTTGCACCACTTCCACATATAGCTCCACATACCCAATTAATCATTTAATCACCTTTCTACGCTCCAAATAATTGTGCTCTAAGCCTATTAAATTCATCTTGTACTTCTTTATCTGTCTTTGTGTTTTGCTCTGCATAAAACTTTGAATCAAGTGTGATAGGCTTATCTTTATTTCTTTTCATCCATTCATCATGAACCCATTTCTGAATCACTAATGAATGATTTTTATATTTTTTTCCACTCGTTTCAATATACTCATCCAATATCTTTATATGCTCATTTAATGAATCACCATATAAATCTAATAGGTGTTTGTGTTCTTTATCTGTAAGTAAAACGTGTGAATATTCGCCGTATTTGTGTTTGTGCGTACATACATTAATATTATTTTTATTTAATTCATTTTTAGTTGAATTATTATTTAATTTAATAGGGTTTAGATTTTCTATTTTTAGATTTTCTATTTTTAGATTTTCTAAATTCCGAGGACTGTCTATTAATGTATATTGCCAATCAACAATTAAATTACCTTCTCTAATAGGTTCACGAATTAAATATCCTTTATTCATTAATTCTTTTAAACCGGAACGAACACTTGATATTCCATCTGTAGCTAGTGCTTTAATACTGTTTTCTTTAAAGTCCCAATTATCCGGAAGGCTTAACATTTGGCAGAACAAACCTTTTGCTTTATAGGATAATTCTATATCATGGAATATCTCATTATTCACATGGGTGTAACCTCTTTGTAGGCTTTTCTTAAGTTCTGCTATTTTGCTCACCTCCAAGCACTACAACTTGCTTTAGAATTTCATCAATAATCTTGTCGGTGTATTTTAGATATTCTATAAATTGCGTATCGCTTATATATCCTTCTTCTTCAAGCCCTCTGTAAATACATATAACTCTTACTTCGTTTAATTTCTCACGTGTATACGAGCAGATTGTTTTAGCTCTTAATATAAACTGTTTCGTTATTTGTCTGAATATTTCTGCTTCGCCAAATAAATCATCTATGCTTGCGTTTTCATTTTGCTCATCTGCAATTTTGTAAAAATTCTCTATATTATCAAAGTAAACTTGCTTTGCTACGTTTACTGCCATTTCTTGTTCTCTCATAAGATTTCTACCTCTATTCTTGGATTTTCCTTATCTGTAAATACTGAATGATTCACTTGATTAATGTATTTTCTTGAATCATCTTCAAGTATTCCTGTTCTAACTAATGAATCTTGAATGAATTTAGTTGCAAATGTTACGTTATCAACATCACGCCTTGAATTTGGCTCATACCAATTAATATTTAATTTAATTGGATAGTTTTTAACCTCGTAAACCTCACCAAAGTTCACTGCTTGTAAGATGTACGCCATAACAAGACGCTCATTCTTTTTCTTCATTTCTGCTCCTTTGTAACGATTTGTTCTGCAAGCATTAATGTATTCATTCAATCCATCTAGTTTTCCTTTAATTACAAATTTTATTTTCTTCCACCTTGATTCCTTTATCTAAATAATATTGAGTACTGATTCCTAATTGTTCTGCATAATCTAATATGCAATCAATTAATACTCCCATTTGTTTCGTATTCATTTGTGAGCTACCTAGAAACAACCTACAATTCACAAATTCATTTCCATTGTCTCTTATCTCAGTACCCAATATTTGTACCGCCCTAACTCCATGTGCTTGAGCCAACGAATCAACACCATCTTTCAAAACTGAAACATATGTATATAACGCTTTTGCCATTCTCAAGAATTCGCAATACATATCCCATGTATCGTTATAACTAGCGTTTTCGTTTTCACTTATTTCCTTGATTAATGCCCACATAAGCAGATTCTGATTGTTAGTACGTAAATGCTTAACAGAATCAATAATCACGCTATATGCCCCTTTTTCGAGTGTCTGAGCGTATGATTCGTATATTGGCTCAGTTAATTCAAATGTTATTTCTAGGTTTCCATCTTCATTTCTTGATTTTCTTAAGTAATTGCCAATCAACTTTGTTTTCAAAATCTCATTTGCTCCATTTCTTCAAATTTCTGAAGTCTGAAAAGTTTTTTCTGTTCTTCTGTAATTCCCAATTCTTCCATTTTTTTTACATCCGTCCATGAATCTTGGTATGGATTAAAGTTTTCATCCATAATATAGTTTTCAAGCTCTTCAATCCTTTTAGCTTGCGAAAAATAGATTTCTCTAGGATATGATTCTTGATTCGTGATAACATTGTATGAATGCATATTTACCTCCTATAAATAATTCTTATGGAATATATCCATAAACTGCTTTCTTGTGTGTGCCTTCTCAAATGCCTGTTGGCATTCCTTTTTAAGTTTCATGTCTAATTTATGATTGAAATGTACTCCTTCACTGCTCATGTTGTGATGTCTAGCACATAATCTTACATAACACCCATGCTCAATTGATTTTTTTCGGTTTGCAGTGCCGAAATAAATTTCGTGCGTGTGCAAATCTAAAGTTGAACCACATACATAACATTTAGACATGTCTTTTTGTAAAATTGACTTATCTCGTTTTATTTCCAAGTTACCTTAACACTAGATTTCACTTGTGTTTCCTTTGATAATTGGTGCATAAGACCTAATTCGTTCACTAATTTTGTATCAATAGTTGTTCTTGTGTATGGTTCTACATATGCAATTTTCACAACATCATTTTCAAATGATTTGATACCGTTCTTTTCCATAGCTTCTAAGATATTTTTCTTAATATCTTTTTCTAATTTATCCATTTCTTTTTTGTATTCTTGAAATGATTTCAATTTGTTCAGTGCTTCCTTTTGGATTTTAATTTGTCCATTTGTTACGTTTACTAATTCCATTTTTCTTTCCTCCTTATGCTTTCGCATTCTCTTTGTAAATAGCTCCGTATGCCTTAATTAATCCCACTAGACCGTTTCCATTTAGATTAGGAATATCTTGTGAACTGATTTTATATTCGGCTTTTAAATGCTCACAAAACGCTTCTGAATGTGTATCAATACCTATCTTTTGCAATTCGTTTTGTGCTTTAAAACATCTCATACGAATTTCATCTAACTTGTCATTGTTTTCGGCTTTCTGTTGTTTTACTTGTGCATTTTGAATAACTTCATGTTGCTCATCCGTATCTGCGTCTTTTGTATCATCTAAGTTGAATAAACCGTTTAACGCATATTTTCTAGCATATGAACTGCATGAACCTGTTACTTGCGAAGCGTCCATTCCTTTTTTGTTTTCTTCTTCTCTAGCCATTGCTTTTACTTGAATTAATTCATTTGAATCCCAATCGTTTAAGATTGCATTTGCCACAACATAATATCTATCTTTAATAACTTCAATTTCATCTGTAAGAATCAAAGTCGCTCTATACTTAACGCAAATTTTTTTAGCTTCTGCTAAGATATCCTCTGCCGACCTATAACTATATTTACCAAACTTGTTATATTGATTCTTCCCCACTTTCATTTCGTTTTGTATATGAGATAGCTTTTCATATACATTCATTTTCTTTTCTTCCATTCTTCCGTTTTCCTCCTTTATCTGCTATAATGTATGTGTTCTTGATTTAAGAACGTCATTTCTTGTGTGTGCGTGCTTTGTCGAGTGCGCACCTCTTTTTTATAGAAATAACATTGCATACGACTTACCTAAACAAGCTATTGAAATAAGTAGAATCACGATTGTTGCGAATAACAGAATATTCACACAAGTTGTGATTCTTTTTTGATACGTCATTTCTCTGCGTATCTCTTTTTCTTCCTTGCTTAAATGTATTCGTTTTGGATTAAATGGATAAATGCTCAACTCCATATCATCCTCTTGAATAGCATTCATTCTTATATCTTGCATAATCTATCTCCTAAAGCTTTTTCTAAATTCCGGACAACATTTCAAAAATGTTTCTGTTGGGATTACATTCTGCGATACGTTCTTATAAATGAATGTATCTTTCCAATCAATTCCATTGTCTTTTTTGTACTGTTCACGAACTGATTTCATTACCTTGTGAGCATAGTTCCTTTGAGTTTGCTCTTGAAAAACATCCCAATCAAACAATGAAACTAAATCATCTTTATTAAGCAACGCTTTATAATCAATAATCACTTTCAAACACCTCCATTCTAGATTCGCAAGTGTTAATTTGATTTACTTCCTGTAAATCTCTAACATTCAATTGATTCGCAATCTCTTTCGCTTCTTCACTGTCATGTGCTTCAACCTCGAATGTGACGTTTGCAGTCACATCGAAGGTTACGAAATATGTTCTAGTCATCTTTCTCACCTCTTTTCGATTCATCAAGAATACAAGCGATATATCCTTGATAAAATTCTGAAAGCTCATAGCCTTTCTTTTTAAGCTCACTTAAGGCTTCAAAAATTCTCTTGTCTAGTATTGTTTCACCTCCATGACCTGTCATCATCAGTGCTAGTAGGTCATCTCTAGCAGATAAGCCTTTCGGCTTATTTCGACTAATTCATTAATTGTGGTTTGACTTTTGTTTCAATTCTTTCAACTTGATTCAAATTGAATAAGTAAGCTTTTGTTAAGAAGAAATTGTTTTCAACTTTTTCTTCACCATCATCATCTTTGTACTTCTTTTGTTTTGGCTTCCAAAGTTTTGTGCATGCGATTGCGTGCTCACCTTTTTTTTACTTTGAATCCCATTTCTTTCCATTTTTGGAAAGTGTGGAGAGGTTCAAACTCTCCCATTCCTAGTACCTTTTTTTCATTTTGGATAATTTCTTCGTTTGTCATTTCTTGTGCCCTCCTTATTAATCCAAGTTTGCTCTTAAAAGACTTAATGTCTTTTTTGATTCATTAATAATTGTTTTTAATCTGTTTAATTCAAAGCTATAATATTGAAGCGTTTCAAATTTATTCTCATTAACATCTAGAATTAAATCTTTCTTTAATGCTTCGATGTCGTTTTCTGCAAGCTTAATCTTTGTTTCTAACACCCAAATATAATTGTCTATGCCTTTTTCTTTTGGTTGTGTTGAGTAATCAATTTTGTTCATTTTTAAACCCTCCCATTCTCTTTAGAGCTTCTTTTTCTGCTTTTTCAAATTGCTCTTTTATGAACTTTTTTCGTACTTCTGAATAATTTGGATTGCAATTCAAGTTATCTTTCTCTGATTTCCAATAGGAGTAAGTAGCTAGTAATTCTTCATTTGTTAAATCTTTAATGCGTCTCATTTCTTGAATACAACTCATTTTTTTAAATCCTCCCATTTTAAAATTGCTTCTAATTCGTATTTGTATGTTTCGTGAATTAGTATTTCATCTTCAAGTTGTTTAATTCTTTCGCAAGATAGTTTTGCGCAATTTGTATTCACTCTTTGAGCTTGTTTAACAAGCCATTCTTTTTCTTGTTCAAGTGAACGCTTTTTGCTTTCAATTTGCCAATTCACTCTTACTAGAAACTTTTCAATTTCGCTTCTCATTATTTGCTTCTTCTCTTTCTTTTGATTTCTCTAAGTTCTTCAATAGTTCCGTTTGATGTATCAAGCCATTCATTATAAATGGATTTTTCTTCAACAATTCCTCTGTATGGATGATAGCCATTTGCATATAGCTCATTAATAAATGCTTTCTTTGTAGGGTATTCCATTTCAATGAATACCTTTCTACCTGTATATTTTTCAACTGCTAATGTTACGTATGTTTTCATTTCTTGTTCCTCCGTTTAGTACTCATTTGTACTTTACAAGTACATTATAGTACTTTTGAATGACATTGTAAAGTATTTTTTGTCCTTTTAATTTACAAGTTTATTCTTTGTGATATTATGAATATAGAGGAGGTTAAAAATTTGACTATAGGTGAAAGAATAAATGCGATTAGGTCTAGCTTGAACCTAAGCATGGAGAAATTCGGAAAAAAGATTGGTATAACTCGAAGTAGTGTCAATTCACTCGAAAAAGGTGTGAACAATCCTAGTGACCAAACAATCAAATTAATCTGTAAAGAATATAATGTTGATTACTTTTGGCTTACTGAAGGTATTGGAGATATGTTTTTAGATGTACCGGATAACACTATTGACGAACTCATAGAAGAATACCAAATCAACCCAAACCAAAAGCCACTTATAAAGGCTTACTTAAAATCAAGTGAAGAAACAAAGGAAAGGTTATTAGATTTCATTTATGGAATCATTAAGGAATTAGACAATGCGGAACAAAACTAAAACACCACCTATTCAAAAAGGTGGAAGTAAGAAGAAAAAGATATTATTATGGTGTGCAATTATTATTGTCGTTTTTTATGCAATTATTGCTATTATGCCTAGTGAACCTCAAAAAAAGCTTACATACACTGAAGAAATTGCAGAAAATTGGGATGTATCGGAAAAAGAAGTAAAATCTATCGTATCCGTTGCGAAAGAACTAGGAATCAAAAAATCAAAACTTCATATCACGTATTTAGATGATGATTCTTGCACAATTAAATATATAGATACTGATATTACCTTTAATATTAAAGATGATACTGTAAGCACTGTTAAAAAGGATAAAACAGTATTCTATGAAAATGGTTCAGTTACTAGAATGCCTAGAACCGTTATTATGACACAAGCAGAAAAAGAAGCTTTATATGATTGGGTAAAAATAGCAATCACATTGCATACAAATTTCAAAATAGATAAATTAGATAAAATTTCAAATTTTGATTGGATTAAACAAGATAATTCATATGCAGTAAAAGGATATGTATATGTCGACGATAAGAAACCGGGCTTTGTCATCACTTGTGATTGGACAGGGAACACTGATGATGTACCAACATTTAAAGAAATTCAATGGTTTCCAAACTAAAAAAGAGCGAAATTAATCGCTCTTTTCATCTGTGGAATTTATCCAAATCCGTTGAGTATACTCATATACCTTTGCCACTTCTTTTTCTTCTAATTCTTCTAACATTCTATTAATTAATACATACATTTCATACTTCGTCATGTGGCTTCCCCCTTTCCTTAGAATTAATAACTCTAACGTTATTACTTATCTAACTATTTTTCAAGGGTAATTTTTAGTGCCACTATTTGTTTTTCTCCATAAATTTGACAATGCCTTTGTCTGCTTGTGGTAGCCAATGAGCGTATACTGAAAGCACTGTATCAAGGTTATCACCTAATCTTTTTGCAATATCGTATACAGAGAAATTCACTGTTCCATCTGTAACCATATTGTTAATCATGTAAGAAGCGCAGGAGTGCCTTAAATCGTGTATTCTTATAATAGGTATCTGCTCATTTTGTTGTAGCTTGATATTCGTTCTCTTAATCGTTTCATTCATTTCTCTTCTAACCGTACTACGATAAAAAGGTATTGTCATGCCGAATATATAGTCATTCTCATTTGCGTGCATATTCTCTTTAAATATCTTGTATTCATCAGATAGAAACTTCGGCATAGTAATTAATCTATAACTATTATTTGTTTTTGGTGTTGTTGTTTTTCTCAATGTTTCTGCCCATGTCTTTTGTATATTAATAGTATTATTTACTAAATCAATATCTTTCCACTGTAAAGCTAATGTTTCGCCTATTCTCATGCCCATATAGAATTGATTCATAAATAATAAATGATATACCGGTTTATCTTCATTTGCTATAAACTTGTTGAATTGCTCAACTGTCCAATACATCATGTCTTTCTTTTTTTCGTTTGGATTTTTCTTCAAATCAATCTTATTACATGGATTCACTTGAATATATCCTTGTCTTACTGCATAGTTCAATACTGCTCTAAATTTTGTATAATAGTTAAGCACTGAATCAAATGCCATTGACTGCATTAATTTATTAATAGCTTTTTCAATATTATTTGATGTAAGCTTTTTTATTTCACATTCACCTAGCTCATCTTCCCAATATTTCAGAATTGCTCTTTGTGTAAAGTATGTACTTTCCTTAATTCTTTTTTCACTGTATACTTGATATTGATAAGATAGTTCTTTAAATGTGATGGTTGCGTTTGGTTCTTTTAAATTCTCTTTGAATAGAATCTCGGCTTTTATAGCGTCCTTCTTTTTTTCAAAGCCACGCTTCTTATATTGCTTGGTCTTTCCATTCAATTTGTATGAACCATAATACATCCATTTGCCTGTTGCTTCATCTTTCTTGACTGCCATTTCTTGCACCTCTTTTTCTAAATCATACACAAGAAAAAGGATAAAAAAAAGGCATAATTCATGAAAGAATATGCCAAAAATATGCCAATACTCCTATATATACTTTATATATAGGTTTTTATTTATTATATCAGAATCGAACAGGTATATTCCACTCTGTCATTGTGGTAATTTATAGTACTTTTGTGTACTCTAGAATACTGTAATTTTCAATATAAAATATGCCAAAAATTATGCCAATAAAAAATGCAGACTATTTTTTTTTAGTCTGCAAATCTTTTCTAATTAATTCTTTGATATATCCCATCTTAGAATCAACCTCATCTAATTTCTTTATGATGTCTGCGTCCGTGTTGTAACTTAAACGAACGCAAATCATCTTTGTATTAAGCTTATTTGATTTGTTGTTAGCTCTAATCTTTGCTTCAGAAGCCACTTACAATCCCTCCTAATACCACTCATCATCATCGTCAAATTCATTTGTAAATTCAAATATATGCCCATTATCTTCAAAGGTTGCATATTCATACTGCCCAACATATAGCTTATCAAGCTTCCAATTTCGTACAAATCTAAGCTCACAACTATTTCGATACGTTTCAACTAATTCAGAAATGTCCAAAATTTCATATCCACAATCAATAGCTTTCTGCTCATCTTCCATGTCCTCAATTATATAAATCTTGTGACATCCATCATATGCAAATTTATTTCCAACTACCTCAACATTATTAATTTTCATTTCTTGCGTCCTCCTATTCGCTATACATAAATGCGAAACTATCACTAATCTTTTCTTTTCTTTCAATGTAACCAATTAAGAAATCCCATTGTCTGCAAGATATTACATCTTCTTTGTAATATCTGTTTACAATACATTTCAATTCTTCTTCACTGATTACATCCATCTTTTCGTTAACTTCTTTACATACCTTTTGTAATTGTTTTAAATTTGTCATCTTGTGTTCCTCCTAAATTATTCAATTGTGATTTTCTTTCGTTGTATCAGTTACTACTAGAATACCACTTAATATATTACTTAACAAACCATACAATCAATATCGCAATTAATAATACAATAATAATTGTGTCTAAAATCATTTTAATTTTTTGCAGTCTTTCCATTTTTTATTTCTCCTTTTGTATGATACAATCAAGGTGAGCTAGGGAATCAATTCCCTAAGCTCTTAATGAATGTTATTATTAGCACTATAATCTCAATAACATTCTTAGCAATCTCTAAGTAGATGTTTACCCGTTCTGCTTTGTGATTGCTTTTTTTGTGGCTCATTGACCATCCTCCTTTCCTTTAATTCCTTGCCTTTATCTGACCACATATATAGTATAACATACAAGTATATACTTGTAAAGAACTTTTTTAGGAAAATAAAAAAAGCCCTGTATAAACAGAGCTACCATAAATTAATATCAAAATGTATATTAACCTCAAAGCCATATAAATTATAGCACATAAAAACAAAGACCGTACAAAATTATACGGTCTAATATACGAAAAATAGTTTAAGGTTTTATATGTAATTTATGCTACTTCAATTAATGGGTCACAATTTACCCAAATTCCACCGATTTTTGCAAGATTCTTTTGCACATTGACTTCATCAACACGAATTCTAGTTACATAGACAACGGCATTTGTTGTATGCAATACGTTATCATTATATCCATCAGAATAGCGAACTTTGTCAACCATACGAATTGGAAACCAACCGCCTAATTGTGGTAAATAAGCACAAGTATCGTTATTGATGTTTTTCAATCCTTGATTGCCAATCTTCATTTGAACTGATGTTACGTAACTTCCTGCGTGTAAGATTTGGTCGATTGCTTCCACAGGTTGTGGAATGCTTGGACTTGTAGCTCCACTATTTGCGAAACATTTAGGTCTAAATGCGGTATCAAACGTTGCGTAATAAGGCAATTTGCAAAGTGTAAATGCTCCATTCTTTCCACCTTGGTTCTGTCCTAAGAACCATCCAAATTTACCGTCAATATCTGAATCAAAAATAGCAATATGACTGTATGGCGTCCATCCTGCTACTTCTTTAAAGACGGCAATGTCTCCAGGTTGCATAATTGAAACTTCATTGCAGTAGTTTAAGATTCCGTTTGTCTTTCTGTTGTTCCAAATGTCCTTAACAAATTTACTCGTTGCGCAATGAATAGCTTGATAGCCTAAATCAATCATGTACTTTGCGAATCCGTCCCAACACTGCGCACCATAGTATCCGTCAATGTCGAATGCTTTGCCTAATACGGCTTCTTTGAAATTTTGATAATTTATTAAAAAAATCCTCCTTTATGTACCAATTATAGCACATAAAAGAGGTTTTTTTTTACTGATATACAGAGAACATTTCTCTTAATTTATCTCTGACCATTTCTCTTTCTTCTTGAAAGTCGCTAGATGTTTTCATTTCTTCTAAGATTCCATACATAGCATTCAAAAAAGCTTCTAACTCACGAATAGAATTTCGCTTATCTATTTCATTGTTATCTTTTCGATATTCTTTTTTCGCTTCTATGTATTTCCTAAAATGGTTATTCATCAATGCGATATTATCATCAATTTCTGTTCCTTCAATATCTGTATCATTTGTTCTTAATGCATTTATAGCCGTTCTTCCATCACTCATAGCTAGTATTGTATCAATGTCTTTGATATTGTCTAAAGCTTGACTCATAACTTTAAAGTCTAAATCATTGTATCCTCTTTCTAGTCCTCTCATTGCTTCTGTTAAGAGGTCTAGATTCCTTTTTCTAACCTCTTGCATGATACACCTACGCTAATTTCTTAATGATGATATTTGCATTTTGAACAGATAAATCTAAACCACTGTTATTTCCTAGCGTGATTGTGTAAGAAGCTCCACAAGGTACTTGAATCAATGTTGCGCCACTAACATTTCCATATGCACTTGCAGTAGCTACATTATATAGAGATTCTGTTCCTCCTACTGCTTCTCCATTCTGTTCTAGCTCTAAAGAAGCGACTCCTACTGTTGCACTTGTGATGTCTGCCGTATATTCTACTTCATAAATTCCTTGTTTCGTCAATGTAAATAGTCCACTTCCTACATCATGAGCAAGCCAACCTTTACAAGCACATTGACAAGATTTCGTTCTTACTCTGTCCGTTGGAAATAATACATTTTGTCCGTTTGCTACTGTCTGTACTGCCGTTGCTATACTATTAATCATTTTCTTTTCCTCCTATATAAAATAAATGGGTAGCCTTTCGACTACCCTATAATCCAAAGGCTATTGCCTAATCTCTTTCGAGCTAGATTTGGTTACATCCACAACCTGTCATATTATACGCATAATAAGGTGAGCAAGTAAGATATGCAGGTTTTGGCGTTGGTTGCAATGTATTGATGATATTTGCAGATTGCGCCTGTTGACTTAATTGGAAGTTCGCAGTCAATAAATCTCTATCTCTGTCTGCTAATTTATCACGCAATTCTTGCATTGTGTTAGCATTAATCAATGCTCTTGTTGCTTCACCTTCTGAGTGGATTGCAGTGGTAATATCACACGTGTTTTTAAAGCTCTGTGTATTTACACCATCAATCGCTCTTTGCGTTGCACAACAACATTCTTGGCTCTGTTGACCTAGATTCTGCAAACCTAATTGTGTCGTGTATCGGCTTTCTAGAATATCTCTTGAATTTTGATAGCCTTGGCTAGATACATTTTGGTTTGTGTTGAATAAATCACGTTTGATAAATTCTTGATTCATTAATTCGTCATTCTGTAGGTTGCCATTGTTACCCCAATTTCCACCAAATAATAAGAATAACAGGATAATCCAAATCCAATATCCTCCACCAAATTCATTGTTGTTTCTGTCTGCTAAATCGTACATTGGTTGAATACCATTCATGCTTTCCATTTATATTTCCTCCTTTCAACGCAATTAGCGTTTTAGCCCGTATTGACTAGCCACATTTTCAAATTGTTGTTTTTGTTGTGGCGTTAACTGCCCCATCATATTATTCAATAATACTTGGGGATTTTGCCCACATTGCATTAATTGTTGTAATTGATTAAATGCTTGTGGGTTTCTTTGTTGCAACATACCCATCAACATCTGTTGAGGGTTCATCATATTCATTAAAGGATTCACGCTTTAAGCTCCTTTCTAGGTGTTTCTTTCTCTGCCATTGTATTTATATTACTTCCGCCTTTTAGACCTAATATCATAGCTTCTAGCTTGTCTAAGCGTTGTTCTATGCCATCTTTCTTCGGTTCTGTTTCTTCTTGGAATCTGTATTTTTTGAAACTGCCGTCTAATGATTTCATGTAGAAGACTGAATCATTTCTATCTAGCATAATACTAGGCAAACCATTCACCATCATATTCCTTGCTTCTTGCTCATTATTTACCCATTTTCCGTTGAAATCATTCAATGCCATGTTAGGCGTGATTTGGTTGTTGATGTTAATAGGTGGAATATTTGCTAACTGTTGAATATTTTGTAACTGCGATTCAATCATCTGCTTTTGATTCATTAAATTGTTAATTCTGTCATTAATTGGATTATACATTTCGCTCACCTCTTTACACCTTTAATTATATTCATGAGCAATTTCAATTTGTTTCCACATTAATGTCAAATAAATGCCAAAAAAAGAGGTATTTCAACCTCTTAATTCTTATCTAGATACATTTCTTTTTCACTGCTTTTTCTTGGTGGTAGGACTGCGCTATACTTTTCTACTTCATCATACTTGTTCTTTATTTTTTTAATGATTCTGTTAACACTAGAAACACTCATATTCAATCTATCAGCTTGTTCTCTGACTGTCCATCCGTATATTCTTGTTCTTAAAATCATTTCTTCATCTTTAGTTAATAAAGCTAGATTAATGAACTCTTCTAAAATAATCTTATTCCAAGGTACTTGATTCGTCATTGTCTTGTTCTTCGTTAATGAGTTTATCTGCTACTTCTAATCCTTTAGTTAATGCCTTTGGTACATTGTAACCACATTGTAATAAATTCTCCATAACACTACGAGATTCATTAATACATAGCGAAGCTAACACAAACCAACCTAGCAATGTAGATACATGAAAATTAAGTCCTAGAATTTCTCCTACTTCTGCTAGAAATGCACTGAATGTGAACGCAACTACAATCATAATCCAATATCCTAGCTTTTTTAGGACTCCAATCCATCCCTTATTGCTATTGATTTTGTGATTAATCGCCGACTTCATACATCCCGTAATATAATCCACAACATTCATAAATAAGAAGAACGCAAATAAATACCAATGCTCACCTAATACATATGTTAATACGGCTACGGCAACACCACACATTGCATTAATCTTATCTAAAAAAAACATACTTCTTGCTATTTGTTTAAATCCTCCATTTTGTTTTTCTATTAAATTCACTCCTTACATGATTTTTAAATTATCAACCTCTAATTCTAAGGTTCTATATCCACTTTTAATGACTTCAAATATATTTCTAATTCTTGCCGTCATTACTAAACCGATATCTGCCACTATAACATCAACTTTATCACCTAAATCATAATCAACCTTGTATTCGTATGAATCCGTATTTAAATTGAAATTCACATTCTCTTCAATTTGACAGTCCGCTAGTTTTTCAATTCCTTTTTGAATCAATGCTTTCTTGTAATTCTCAAGTGTCACATCATCACCCATACGCTCAGAACGTGCGTCTACGAACAATTTTTTAATCCGTTCATTCTTATCTACCCTAGCGTCATATTCTACATAAATACGCTCTTCTGACTGTCCTTCACCACAAATGATTGCATAATTCTTGTATTTACTTGAGTCAATCATAACATCCGGCTCTTCGATGTTTCCGAACTCCGTTGAGAATGTAACAAAGTTGTTTCCATCTGAATTGTTTTGAGTTAAATCACGACCTCGATACAACACGAATGTGAACGTATTTGACACATAGTCATATTCTATACGGAAAGACAATTCTAACGGATATAATAACTCATATAACTTCTTATCAAGATTCTCTCCTGTTTCTTGAAAATCTACTCTATCTGTGATGGATTCATCATATCTATATCCCATTTTCCATGAGCAATACTTGTCTAATAACTTCTTGACTACTTCAACGATTTTTCCACTGGTAGAGAATGTAGGATAAATACAATCATCTGCTAAAATCTTTTCAAAGAAAGAACCTTTTAGTAACATTTGTTTCGTGTTATTTGAAACTGAATAATGTGGTATTTCTACGATTCCTAGCTCCTTATCCTCAGTCGAATAAATATATTTAATATCGCTAGAATACTGCCCTATATCAATATAAATCTCGAAATCTCCTGTTTCATAATATCGCCGATTCCACTGCACGTTATAAGGTGCTAGATGTGTGACGATATTGAAATTCTTATCTAATCCAAAGTAAGACATACTATAAACCTAAATACCTTTCATTGTAATAAACCGTACAAGCTAGGTTCGTATCTCCATTGTCTGCCGTGTATCCTATGATATTCTCGCCTAACTGAATAGTCATATCATTAAATGATGATGTTCTGTCAACTTTTCCAATACAATTCACACCGTTCTTTTTAATTGAAATAGGCTCAGAAACTAAATCAATTTCTAATACATCGCCATTGTGTAGCGTATCTAATACACGAATATATTTATCTTTATTAAAGAGTTTCGGATTTGTTACATCTCCAAACGCTTCAATAACGGCTCTGCAATATGTTTCTGTATCACCTTGATTGTCAATATAAATTTCTCTAGCGAATGTAAATGTTCCAAAGTTTACGCCTGTTTCTGGTATTTCAAAATTGAATGCTAAACCTTCACCAATTTCTGCGATATTCCTTGCAAAATCATCAAATGAAAGCAATAAAGGTTGTGTGCATAATATCGTAAAGTTAAGTTCTAATTCTTTGTAGATGTTAACAGTAGGCAAGCTATACGCATATAGTCTACCTCTGCAATATTTCTTTTCTCCCATGTACTCAACGATAACATCAAATAAATGAGAATATTGGAAGAAGCGTCTTAACTTCTCCCTTTCTTCTCTTTTTTCTTCTAACGAACCTTTAAAGATAGCTTTTACGCTTCTTTCTTTTGTGGGAATACGTGAACCGATTAATCTAGCACCATTTCCAAATGCATTGTCTTGGGTTGTGTATGAAGGTGCTACATAATCAAATCCATCTAAACCGTCACTAGATGGTATTCTCCATCTTTTGTTGTCGATTTCAAATTGTTCGCCATCATCCCTACGAACGATAACTCTTACCTTATTGATATCTATTGAACTACACCTCCATATCCATATCCATATCTTGCCTGCATTCGCAACATTCTAGCTATCTCATCCGGACTTTGAGCTTTATTGTAGAAGTTGATAGTCTGTCCGTTGTTATTCGTTGTAACACTAGGCATGATTTGAGCCATATCTTTAGCTACGGCACGAATCCATGCTTTATTTCTTTCTAAAGGTACGACTGCTTCTGCTCCATTACCTTCCAACAAACCAATTTGACCACGTTTCAATACACCACCACGCTCTAGTCTTGGAATCCTTCCAATGTGTACACCGGGAATCTTATTGATGATACCGATTGCGCCGTTAATGCCACCGATAACGCCATTTACCATTCCTTTTACACTTCCAACTAATGAACTAACTGCTCCTTCAATTCCACCAAATACACCACTTACAAATCCTTTTAAACCACTCCATGAATTTTGTATTCCTTGTAAAACATTTGAAATTTTATTCCCTACGTTATCCATTACACCTTGAACTTTAGCCCAAATGCCATTGAATACATCAGAAACCGTAGATTTGATATTATTGAAATATTTATTGATATTATCAATAACGCCTTGAACCTTGTCTCTTACCTTGTTCATGGAATCTTGAATTTTACTCCAAATTTTGTTTATGATATCCGAAACCGTCTTAAACAAATTGTTGACAAATCCAATAATTGCAGTAACCACTTCGCTAATCTTGCTCCAAATGTTTTGAGCTACGGTTAATATAACAGACCAAATATTTGCTACAATCGTAGAAATAATTTGAACTATAGGCATGATAAATCCCATTGCCGTTGCAATTTCCGTTCCAACATATGTGACTACCATATTTATAAATGAAATGATTCCACTTACTACACTTCCAACAACTTGAAGGATAGATGTTATTACAGGAATCATGCCGATAACTGTTTGAATAATCTTTTTAATAATAGCTAGAATCGGTGGGCCTACTACGCTAAGAATCTTTTGAGCTTGGTTTACTACATTTTGAATTGCACTGCCTATCTTGCCTAAAATTTCTTTTGCGATAGGTTCAAGTGCAACTTTCATTTGCTCAATCGCTTTTTTTACTTCATCAAATGCAGGCTTTAAAACTTTGGAAACTTGGTTAACGATATTTGTGATTCCACTTGTATCAATGCTACCAAATACACTTGAAATAACCTCACCAACTTTAGCAAACCCTTGTTGAATACCTTGTATAGCTAATGTAATTAATACAATGATACCGGAAAGAATAGGAGTAATAAGTTCGCCTATTGGAGTAAATGAATCAAGAAATGCACGCCCTAAGCCACTTAATGCGTTCTTTAAGCCACCATTTGCAATAGCTTTAACCTTATCCATTGTTCCGGCTACATTGTTATATTCATCACCTACAGATGATAAGGATGTAATAAACTTAAGGTTGAAATCTTCTCCCATTGTACCGAATGCAATACTTGCTTTATTTAATGCTTCTTGTTGATTTGTTGTTTCCTTAATATCTTGGATGATTGCGTCTTGCACATCTTTTTGTGTTGCGCCACCTTCTTTATATGCCTTAAAAACTTCTTTTGTCTTATCGTTGAAACTATCTAATGCTCCTTCAATAGTTCCGTCTGACATTCGTGTAGTAATTTCATTTACTGCGTCATGCGCTTTATCAAGGTTATAAGAACCACTTTTTACACCATTTGTAATAGTTTGTAAATATTCTTCTGCCGAATATCCTGCTTGCTTGAATTTACCTGCGTATTCTGCAATATTATCACCTAATTCACCGGAATAATTCAAACCATTCTGAGCACCTTTTGCTATAAGGTCAAAAGCTTTTTCGGAACTGATTCCAAACTGTTCCATTAATTGTTTCGCACCTCTTAAGGTCTCATTCTCATCCATTCCATAAGCGTCTCTTAATGTAATCAAATCCTCGGTCACGTTCTTTAGGTCAACATCACTTATGCCTTGCATTTGTTGTTTAACACGTGCCATCATATCGGCAACATCTGAAATATCTTCACCAAAATTATTAGACCAAACATCACGAGCAATGTTTTTAAATTTGCTCATTTCATTGCTTGAAGCGCCTGTCTGAGCTTGAAATTTAGCCATAGCGTCATCTAATTCAGTAGCTTGATTGACACCTGTCTTAATCGCTAATGCCATACCACCAATAGCTCCTGCTACGGCAGTAACACCAACAACACCTCCCACGCCTAATCCTGTTAAGGTTTCAGTGATTGCAGAAGCTTCCGGACTAATATTCTGAATCTTTCCTAATAGTCCATCAAATCCACCTTGAATTGATTCTAACGCACTGTTACCTACTTGCTTAAATACATCAAACTTTGAACCTGTTTCTTGCGTTTCGGTTTGTGTATTCTTTTGCTCTTCGTTTAAATCTTTAAGTTTTTCTTTAATTTTTGGCGGTGCTTTTGAACCATCAGAACCTAACTTGTCGATTGCTTTTGAAGTTTCTTTAATAGCATTTGTAGCTCCACTTGTGACTTCATGAACGGATTTTATGCCATTCTCTAAACCACTTGTATCAATCTTTGTATCAAACTTTAATGTTCCGTCCGATATTCAATTTGCCACCTCCTTTTCTAAACATCAAAATATGAATCAAATTCATCTTTCATTTTTTGTTCCTCTATTGTTAATTCGATTGGGAAAGACCACGCTTCTTTTGCTCTTTGATATGCTTTATCCTGTGTATCATTCTTTGAAGGTTTTTCATATCCTCTAACACTCTTTGCATATCCCCATAATGTAGAATCACCAACGATATTATTAGCTAGCGCTAGAAACTTATGCCAATGCATATCGCATTCCGTCAAATCAATACCGTAAAGTTGCATAAATGCCGAATAAATATATTCCCCATCTTGCACATAATCTAAAGTCTTAACGCCTGTAGAATCACTTCTAGGCGTACTAGAAGGGTTATTTAGGAATCGTTCTAGCTCTTTTAAAATATGCTCGTCTATGATAGGTGGTTCATCTACGAATAAATAAGAACAATCTACTTCATCAATAACATGATTATTAAATCTTTCTAATTCTTCATAGAATCTTATCCATAATCGAAAATCTGTATTTAATAAAATAGGCTCGCCATCTAGCGACTGAATGCTATTTGGAAAGCCTTTTATGCGTAAATCAATCATTTCTTCGCCGAAATGCTAGAAACAGTCTTGCTTGCGTCAAGAAATTGCTTCATTCCATTTGTTCCGAATGTTGTTTTTAATTTCTTTTCTAACTGTTCAACCGTTTTCTTTGAATACTCATCATCAATTAAATTGACAATATACAATACTTCCATCAAATCAACCTGTTCAAAGTCTGCACTGCCTAACATGCTTTCAATTTGTTCATCTGTTAATACTGTTTTAAGATAGTCGAATTTAGCTCGATATGCTTCTTCATGTGTAGCGTGAAATGCGTTACAAGCGTCCTCTGCTTTTAATACTTCAATAGTTTTGGGTTTGATTTCATACTGTTTTCCTTCATACGTGATTCTATTCATGATTTACCTCTTCTTTCTTTATACTTCTGATGTGCCTTCTGTGAAGGTTACTGTTCCATCTGCTACCTTTGCAGTACCGACACGAATATCACTTGCAAAGTTAATATTGAAGTTGATTTTTGAATCAACACCGCTTAATGTGTCGAAAATCAATTTAGCGTCAACTTCCCACGCCTTATAGCCTTTTGTTTTGTCTCCGTCAAACATGAATACAAGTAAAGCTTTTGTGTTTACTTCTTCGTTGTTTGGTACGGATTTCATCATTTGTTCGTAAATATATTCAAAGTCAGGCTCGCCTTTAATCATTGTTAAATCTTGCGAAATCTGAGGTGAATAACTCTTTAATGATTCTGTTGGGTTCTTATCTGCGATAAAGTCATACGTTTCAGTTTCACTGTTAAATGAAATGTCTAAAGTTGTAGACTTCTTAATTCGCTTGTAACCTGTTCCCATTTCTAAGAACAATCCAATCATATACTTCTTGACTGTCTGTCCTGTATTTACTTCAGTTCCTTGAGTTGCTATTAATTAAGCTCCTTTCTGTATTTAATTTGAATTGTCAACGCATATACTGCTTGACTATCCTCATTTGTGTATAGATATAAACCACTTGAAACGGAAACATCATCACAATATTTGTTTCCACTTAGTTGTGGTAATTCTCCATTTAAATTCTTTTCATCAATCCATTCTCCTAATTCTTCTAAGAATGAATTATTGTCTTGCCTTTCGGCTTCAATCTGTGTATTCCTACGTGCTAGAAAGGTGTAGTATTCAGTACGCATTTGAGAACCGTCAATGTATGTATCTACAATTGCATTAGGTTCTTTATACAATGCATAAGAAATAGCTTGTTGTGCTAAAACATCAGTTTCAATACGTTCATCTATCTGTATATTTCCATAACCGTATAGCCATTGAATCAATGCTTTTGATACTGTCATTCTCCGTCTCCTATCATTTGTTGTGCCTTCTTTAAGATTGTTTCTGCTCCACCATTTCGCATGGCTTTGTCAAACCAATGGTCTGTCTTACCTCCTACGAAATGAGCATTCTCTTTGTTGTAATACCACCGTCTAGCATATGGAGCACTTGGCCCACCTTGCTTTACTAATCCACTACCGATTTGAGTTAATCTTGTAGCCGAGTTAATTAATGCTCCTGTGTCTCTAGGCGTATAAGGGGTCATAAGCCTAATAACTTCGGTATCAATCATTTGTTGAACTCTGCCACGTTCTTCAAGTCCTCTTGATTGTTTGATTTTGGGGATTGATTCAACATCAAGTTTGACTTTCATTCCTATTGACCGACAACCTCCCAATGCTTCAACATATCGACATTCGTACAATCTGTTACGCTTTGAATTGTTGTCCATTTGTATTTCTTTTTAGCTTCATTTATTGCTTTAATACTAGATAAATCTTCTTCGACTTCTCCAAAGAACACGAAATCCGTTTTATCTGTATTTAATGTGAAGTGCTTTTGTTTCTCATCATTTGAAAGTTTTGCATATGCGTAAGGTTCAACATATCCCTCACGATATAGAATGGTAATATTTGTGGATGTGGCTATGCTCAGAATATTACCATTTGCCGTTCTAACAGTTGATTGTCTCCACATACATTTATCAAGAATATAAGCTTGAAACCTATCTTCTCTCGTCAATGTGTCGTAGTAGTGATTTACAAGTGTGATTGAATCTTCAAAGAATCCTATCATAATGCAATCCATCTTTCTTTCATTAAATCTGTATCGCCTAGCCAAAAGGCTATAATATCCTCAAGCGTGTTTCTTTTATCTGAGTGTGTAGTGTTTATAAAGCTTTTGGAATATCCACCATTTGAGATACTTGATACACCATCAATCGAATCTTGAAAGATTACATTGTTTAAGACATCACAGATACAATCTTTTAAAGTACTTTCATTCTGTTCGTTAATAGAATCAACATTCACATACTTCATTACCATTGCTTCTGCTTTGTAAGAATACTGATTGAATTGTTTTTCATCGAATTTAGGAAAATGGGAATTGTAATATTCCCAATCTAAAATATTGTTCATTTTACAACCCCCTTTTTATGCTATTTTTTCTTTTTATCTTGAGGTTTAGCTTCCTCTTTTTCTTCTGTGGGTTCTTCTTTTATTTCTTCATCATTTGAAAGTTTCACATATGCGTAAGGTTCAACCTTTTTATTGATAGAAGGATAACCCCATCCGATTTCTTTTGCCATTACTTCGCACTAGCAGATAAGTAAATACCTGCTACCTTATTTTCGTATACATCAACGATTCCATATTTACGATATTTTAGTACATCTGAATCTGATTCAATGTTATTGCTTGCAGGAATTACATTTGAAACGGTGTGTTTATCCCATTTCATAACGGCAGGTTTATGAACAATCAAGAAGTTGATTACGTGCCCATCTTCTGCCTTTTCGTATCCGCCCTCTAACTCTGTATCTTTTCCACTCAACAATTTGATTTTTGTATAGAAACGACTAGCAGGTACAGGAACAACCTTTGCAAATCCTTGTAAAGCTTCACGAGATTTGTAAGTGTCCAACGCCTTAACGCTATTTAATAATGTTGGTGTTGAATACAAGATACGTTGTTCGCTAGGAACTTCATCCTCATCCATTTTAGTGATAGCCGTTAATAATGCGCTCAAGAACTCTTCTGCACCTGTATAATCTTCTGAAACCTTTGTGATTCCTGTTGTTCCGGCAATTTTGGCGAATGTGTAAGCGTCTGCTTCCGGTGCAACCTTTGTACGCATTAATTCTGCTCCTGCCATACCGAATGCAATATTCATTGATTCTGCGTTATCTTGTGTATCAACTGAGATTTTAGTTCCTCGGTCATAGTCGAATGTAGCAGTTTTCCATTCTAACTTAACTGAGTTACCTGTATAACCACTGTTTCTGTCATAGTTTCCTAAACCTTTAACAGAAATTTGTGGATAGATGATTTCTTTTGCGTTTGCTCCTGCTCGTACCATTGTAGCGTCTGCATTTAAATCACCTGTTACTGAAGCTAATTTGTAAACCTCATCAAGATTTGAGACATACGTTTTAGCTAATGCAATTTGATTTGGTATTAATTAAATCCTCCTTATTTCTTTTCTGTAGTTAAACCCATTGCCTGTCGTAATAATAAATCTTCGGCATTTGGGTTCTCCCCTTGACCACTGCTTCCAACGATACTTCCTGTTGCAGTAGGCTTTTTCTGTTCTTCTTCAAATAAGATTGGCTTATTCTCTTTTAATGTTTTAAAAGCTTTGTCAATGTCATTTGTTTGGTCTTTTGAATTTAGTAAATCATCATAGTTGAATTGTGATTTCGCTAATTCGAAATCTTTACATCCGTATTCTTTAGCTTTTGCGCTTAATACAGAATCAAGATTCATTTTGCTAATCTGAGTTTCGTATGTAGTTTTTTGAGTATCAATATCATTCGTCAATGTATTGATTTTATTTTTCAATTCTTCTACATCAACTCCATCATAGCTTTTCTTGAAATTATCAAACTTTGTTTGAATTTCCTTTGCGTTGTTCTCTGCTAAAGATAGCTTTTCTTTTTGCTTGTCGAACTCCGCAATCGTCTTATAGTTGTCATTTACTAGCTTTGTAATTGACTCCTCTTGTTCTTTGGTTAATTCAATGTTTGATTCTTTTAAAATTTCAATAATGTTTTTCATGTGCCCTCCTAAAGTCTTTTATAAACCGAATCTTCTCCGGTATGGTTTTGGCTAACTATATTTTAGCTTACATAATAGCTCACAATGTGAGCGTTTTAGCCGATTCTAAGCCTATCGTTGTGAACTCTGTCTCCCATTTCAGAACTGAAAGCTTTATACATTGCATTTGCGTGTTTTAGCTTGATTTTGGATTCTGTACTGCTTAATCCTTGATTGTCCAATAAGATTACTTCCCTCTTTAATGCTCTGATGTTTCTTTCTAATTCTCTTTGATACTGCCTAGCTTCATATCCTTCATATTTTTTCCCTTGGAATGTGAAAGGCTTTGTATCAATATTCTTTAACTGCTCTTTTGTGTAGGCATAAGGCATATCAATATCCCACACAGGTTGCGCAAAGTGCCTACATCCATAATCTTTTTCTTCTCCATGTGTTAACTCATACAAGCTAGGATATAGCTTCCCTTGCGTGTCGTATCGTTTCCCTTGCCACTTCTTATGACTTGGACGTGCGTTTGCGTGAGCGTCAAACTCAAATACAGTAACTCCCATATCTTTAGCGCATTTATTGTTAATTTCTTGTGATGATTCCTTTTCTGCGTACTGCATTTGTTGCCTTACCCATACATCCACATTTCTTTTAACGCCTGTATCATATTCCACAATCTTTACTCCACTGTATGCTAATTTTGAGATAGCTTTTCTACAAGAATCATCAATTGTGGATTTACCACCTACTACATTCTTAACTTCTTCTTGAACTACCTTCGTAAAGAATACCGGTAGTTTGTCTTTACCGATTGCATACGTGTTTGCACTTGTCTTGATATACTTCTTCCAACGCTTTGCAGTATCTTTCTGTGGATTTACATAAGCAATATGTTTTGCAATGCTTCCATCCATCTTTTTTTTAGTTGCTTCTTGAATTAATTCTAATGTTCCATTCTTATTTTCTTCAAAATCCTTTTTAGATTCCTTGATTACATCTTTTTTTAGGCTTTTTGATTCTTTTTTTGTGAATTTACGCAAATCTACGAGTGATTTTGCTAATATCTCATTAAATTTTGCATTTTCTTCGGTGCTTTTTTCCAAAACTTCACGAATTTTATTAGATACAAATATCATCATTCCTAATTCAAATGCACTAGCACGCTTTACACTTTTTCTTTCTCTTTCTTCAAGCTTTCTTCTTTTCTCAATCTGCTTTTGCAGTCGTTCTTGTTTCCTTTCTTCTTGCCTTTTTTCACGTTCTTGCTCTCTTTGTTCTTCTTCGCTTAACATTTATATACCCCCTATATAAAAAGGGCATTTAAGCCCTTTAAAACGCTTTTAAAGCCTATTTAATTAATTCTTTTCTCTGAGTGTCTGTAATCCAACCGATAGAAGCAAAGATTTCTAAATCGCTCTTTGTAAATAAGCCTAATTCATAATACGATTTAATTAATTCATAACTCATACTATTTCACCCCATTCATCTGAGCTTTTAATTGAGCGATTTGTAGCATTAATTGTGCATTAATCTTTTCTTGCTCTGTAGGCTCTGCTTTTGGTTCTTCGATTGTCGGTTTATCTTCTTCTGCAACTTCAACCACTTTACCTTCTACATATTTGTAGTTATATCTTCCGTGTTCGTCAACTAATCCTTTTTCTAGATATTGGCTTTGAGCATGAGCGTATTTATCGCCTTGTCCTTGGTCAATTTCTGTCATTGTTGCGATTTCTTCGTTTGATAAAAAGATTTCTGAATTAATAGATGTGATGTATCCGTCTTGTAAGGATACGTATACTTTATATTCGTTGTTCATGATTCCTCCTAGTAAATTTCTGCGTCTAGCAATAATCTATTATCAAACGAAACTAACCCAAATGCACCTGCATTAATTCCTGTACCTGTATTGACTAGAACCGCTTCATGTTTTGAATCTATAAAAGTTGTCCAATTGTTAGCTTTTAGAGCTAAATATGCTTTCCCTCCTGTAATAGACGCAAAATTAAATTGATTCGCCGTTCCGCTTTTCAATGTTAAATAAGAAACAGTTGGCTTTGTTCTCATTTTGCGTTGAGTATCTATATTAATGGTGTTACTGTCTGTATCTGCACTTAATAAAGTTCTCCACGGTTCAAATACAATAGCGTAATATTGACACTTAGTAAGTTCTTCCACATGGTTCGGAGTAATAAATGAAGTTGCCGCCGTACCTTGTTCTACCTTTGCGTATTTCAAGGTTATAGATGAACCACTTGCAATACTTATAAAGAAACTTTTAAATCCATCATCTGCGGATGTAAATGTATTTAACCCTTGCTTTAAAGTTCCTAATTCAACATCTTTTGCGTCTTTACTTTTGTAAAAAGCTTTTACTGTTCCTGTAATTGCTTGAACGTAAATTGAATACGTATGCTTTCCGTATGAAATGCTTTCTTCGTGTTGCGTATAATATCCTATGCCACTTAATGAAGATACAGATACCGTACCGTCTGAGTTTACAACTGCTTTTGTGTTTGTTCCTAACCATCTATCAACTGTAGCACCTGCTCCTGTAGAACTGTAAGTACTTTGTCCTCTTTGATTGATTTTAAAATCCGGATTAATCAATAAATTCGGATTACTGAATTTATTTCCTAGATAGTTTACCAATTGCGATAATGTCCCTTTTTTTAATCCTGCTCCGTTATGCACAGGCAATAGACTTGTATCGGTAAAGCTAGGCAATGCGTCTAATTCTGTCACTTGTTTCCCTGCTATTCTCTATTCCTCCTTGACTTTATATGTCCAATCCGTGCCGACTTCTCCACTCGCTACTTCATAAGACCAATCGGCTAAGATTGTATTTCCTTTTTCATCAACTAATTCTTGAGCGCTTGTTGCGTTCAAATTCGTGGTAAAGTGGTTGTTCATAACCATTTGATTCAATGCGTTATGTGATGTGGTTACAGACTTTATTTTCGAGACAAGCCACTGTATAGAAGCTTTGTCTTTGAATACGAAAACCATATACTAACCCCACATTGTATTTAAATCATTTGTAGTAATTGCAGTTAATTCTGAACTCTTAACATATGCTGATAAATCAATGTCTGTATTACCAATCTTTTCAAATGTTTTACTTTCTGCAAGCCAAATATACTCATCATAGATATCTTGCGTTCCATGTGAATGTGCTACCAAATAAATCACACCATTTGAACCTGTAGCAGGCAATGAGCTTACCTTTTCATATCTAATAGATGTAATATTACCTACTGCCGAATTAATCAACGATTGTACTTGTGATTGCGTCTGATACCCTTTACCTGTAACGATTGAGTCTACATTTGCTTTTGTCTGATATCCACTGTCATTTGTTAATTGTGATGTCTTTGTCGGCACTGTAACATCCACGGCTTTTGAGCTTGGCGTTAATTTCGTACCATTTACCTTTACAGACTCAATCACATTCGCTTGAGCACCGCTTGCGATACCACTTAACTTTTGCTTTTCTGCGCTTGTGTAGTCATTTGTCGACAAGCCTTTACCACTTACAACATCAACTTTCCCACCCAATGCAGATTTAATTTTGCTAATCAAGAGCGTTAGTCCACTCTTATCTAAATATTCAATAGCTATTCTTTTTCCTCCTATAGACTATTCCATAATTCATCTAGTTCGGTTGTTGATACAGATGTTACAGAACCTTCTGCCATAGCTCCAATATCTTCCGGTGTATATACCGGTCTTGTTTCTGCTTTCGCCCACGTTGGAACTGTTGGGTCTATTTCTTCAACCTCTCCAATGATTTCATTACCATTTAATTTAGGCTTGTTCTTTAGCTTGTTGTAATCACTTGTACCTTCAACAAACTTCTCATCTAAGCCTAAAGTTAATGTTTCTTTATCTTCATTGATTTCAATTTGAAGCTTGTCTGATTCATCTTGTATATTCATTTGAATATCTTGCATTAGAATCATGTAATCACTTCCTTATTCAATACTCTATATACTTTTGTTGTCTTGATAGGAGAAGCAATAGCAACTCCTCCTTTTGTAATCATTCTTAATTGAATATTACAAGTACCCTCTTTGAAATTGAGCGTTTCTTCTTGACTTAACGAAACTGAAATAGTATTTCCTTCAATGTCTAAATCACTTGATTCTTTTTTCAAGATATATCCGTTCTGTTCAAATACCACATAGATATTCTGCATTTCATTTAAATCAATATCATTTATTGTTATTTGAATTGTTGGCGTAGTTCCTTGTCTCATGCTTTCACCTTGTAAGTCCAATTTGTACCGACTTCACCTTCATCAACTTCATACGCCCAATCGGCTATAATCTCATGACCGTTCTCATCTACTAGCGTTCCATCTTCTGTTAATAGAATTGTAGTAAAATGATTCTCCATAATCATCTTTTCAATGTTTGAAATTCTGTTAGATAGTTTTCCTGCCGTATTTGCGTCTAACGTATCCTTTACAGTTTCAAACCAATCATTGAACTCTGTTCTGTTTGCGTTCATTTCAGATTCATTTTGGGCCTTAATTTCTTTGAATAACTCAGTTACTTGAGTAAATAAATCCAACGATTGTACGCTCTTAATTGCGCTTGTAACTGCTCCACAACGTGTAGAATCTAGTCTTGTATCAGTAATATCCGAGCCTTTAACTTCGCTTGCGTTACCTGTAACCGTGACTGTAGCTAGTACTAAATCGTAAATAGAATTATTTCTTGTAATTCCATCATTGATATCACTTGCTAATAAGGTGATGTTTCTGTATGCGTCATTATCATTCAGTCTAAGAATAATATTGTAGCTTTTAGTTGCAGTATTCTTTTCTAGTGTGATGGTTTCGTCATCTTTCTGCCAATAGAACGCTCCATTAATATTTGCTCGTCCTGCTTTAATTGTTAAGGTTAAGCCTTGAGCTTTCTCAACTCTCAAATGGTCCGAGCTAGAATCGTCAACAAACACGCCATTTGTAAAGTAGCTTGAGAATAGCTTTCTGAAAGCGTCATATAATACTAATCTATCGCCATTTCTTGAGACGAATGGAAAATATGTTGTTGCTATTCTTCGTCATCCCCCTCTCCATCATCTTGAATTTCTTCATTTAATAACTCAGTTGCTTCTTCTTCAGTGAATCCGTATTGTTTCATGAAATACATAATCTTTAATCTTGGAATATCAAATGTAAGTGCGTCATTTCTTAACGCTTGTGCAGTGCTTTGCTTATCCTCGATGTATGTATCGTCATAATCAATAGCAATGTCTAATGAATTAATATTAAGCTTTCTGCCTTGTGTTAATTCGTAGAAGTATGCTATTGCTTGAATAATATCTTGAATATATGCAGTAGATTCTTTACGTTGTGCATTCACTTCTTTAATTGCATCTTGATTCTCACCAATATATTCGGTAGCAGTGACAATCCTTCCACTTTCAAAGGTGTATTTCTTTGTACCGAATCCAAACATCATTGATAAGATACTTAACGCCGTTTCTAGTGACTGAACAACCTCTGCCGTCCTAACTGTTGGATTGTATTCTTGCCATAAAGCTTTTTCTTCCGGTAACTTGTCTCTACCTAACTGAACGAATATCTTTTTCATTTGTGGATTCATTTTAATCTTTCCATTCTCGTCCTTTTGCATTAATGCTTCATTTACAAGAACGATTTTATCCGATTTCAATAAATCTCGATTCCACATTGTCATTGTTAAATCAATTGTTTTTAAAGGAGCAATTGCACTCCAAATTTTAGGTAAGCCGTAACCTTGCATTTGTAAGTTGTTCACCTTTGCATTTCTCATAATTGCAAACGGCTTAACCACATCTAATTGAACAATCTGTGCACGGCCTTTTATTTCTTCGCCTGTATCTTTGAAGTAATGTGTTTCTGCAATATATCTTTCGTCTTGTCCTTTTAAGAACATAACCATCACATATACTTTTTTCAGTTTCTCATAATTTACTCCAACGAAAGCAACTTCCACAATTTCATCATTGATAACAGTTAATGGGAGGATATTCATTGAATCACAATAATTGATTCTAATTTCTCCTCCACTAAACGTACCATCTTCATAAATTTCGGCATTTGATACCGTCACATAAGCTCCTACTGTACCATTTGCAGACATTTGCTCAACTTGTTTTCTATACATTACATCAAATCTATTCTTTGTTAGAATGTCTGAGATAATATCATTTGTAGTACTGTCCTCTGTAGCGTTTATATCCAAGATTTCAATAAGGTTTGCGTCATCCTCGCATAAACGCTTTGCAAAATCTGTTTTATCTAACGTGTATTCCTCGTTATTTAATGTGTATGCCGTATGAAATTCTGTTTCGGTATTTGTGTACCACTTATTGCACAATTCAATAATCTCAATTGCGTTTGTATCTACATAATACCCTCTATCGTTTAGGTAATTCTGAAACCACGGATTACGTGTGTTAGATGTTTCTATTTCTTACCTCCTTAAATCTATATATCCACTATGTGTGATAAATGTGTAGCAGAACGAATCCCAATCATCATTAATGTTGTTTACGTTCTCATCTTTTGGGATGTCTTTCTTTTCATCCCATACTAATTCGCTCAATGCGTTTATTAAATTCTTACAATGTTCTTCTATCTTCAATCGTCCTGTAACAAGTAAGCTATCAACCGTTATAGGACGGTCTGTAAGCTCATTCTTTTTAACTGGTGCAATTATACTTCCGTCTAATCCTTCGGCGTAGAAATAAGCTCTAAGCGTGTTTATCAACGTATTAGAAGAACTGTCCGGAAATATCCATTCAACATATCCGTAACATTCAATACATCGCTTATAGAACCTTACAAACGCCTTACAGAACTTTGTTGCGTCAATTGAGTTTGACTTTGCCATGTCTCCCTCGTCAAGTGCCCACATATAATCCCAATCATTTGTGAATCCTGTTAAGTGCCATGAATATTTCGACCCATTGTCTCCAAAGTCAACACCTATGATTAGATGACTAAATCTTTTTCCTTGTTCTTTCATCTTCTCTTTTAAATGTTGATATTTGAATAGGTAAGGTTTGCAGTCGTTAGCAAAATAAGGGAATACAAGTCCTTCGGCTTCTTCCCTTTGTCCTTTTATATCTCTTTTATAATAAACGCTATTCTTATCGTATGATTTCAAGACCGTTCTTATCTGCTCATCACTTAAAGAATAATTATCAACTAAGGTGGTATGCCCATAGTTATAACCATATGTAGAATCTTTATTCTGTTGCTCCTCATGATATTTCAAGAAATCTGTGTAATACCAATGATTCTTGCCTTTAGGGTTTAAATCATGAAATATCTTTCGATTGCTTGACGCTATCGTTCTATCCATTACTTCTTGTAAGAATTCAATGCAACATAAATTTGCTTCGGTAATGTAAGCCATGCCGTATGAATATCCATGTATCGCATTCTCTGAGCCTTTCTTCGCACCACCGGCAAAGAATACAACCTTTTCTCCCACCTTTGTGTTGATGTAATAACAATCTTTACCTTCATACTTCCCTACTTTGAATCTATTCGCAAAGTAGTTTTGCAAACCATATCCATTACAATCTCCAATGTTTACACGTGCAGATGATGTATCTGTTCCTGCTATTAAATGAAACTTATCCGGATGTGTTTCTAGTGCTATACAGAAAGCGTATGTGTTGAGTACGTTTTTTCCTCCACGCTTACCACCTTCTAAAACATTAAGCCATGAATCAAATGTTCTTTTAAGATAAGTTAATTGTTTTTGATTGAAAGACGCAGGCTTATTCAAAGTCTTCAATTCTTCTTTCTTTTGCTACATCTGTAATCATAGCTTTATTAATTGCATTTACTTCTGAAGCGTCAAAATGTGTTTCTACCTTATCTGCTTGACCTAGGAATTGTTTTCCTAAGAAAATAGCCATTGCAGGACTCTTTGAAGCAAGTTTAAATTGCGCTCTTCGTAACGAAATTCTTCCATGTGCGCCGAACCTTTTTAAACATTCGGAGAAATCAGTTCCATATGTACGTTTACACCAATTTGATAATGTCTTATCTGTCGTGTTAAAAAAGTAGCATACTTCTGCTTGTGTGCATTGAATAGCTAACAATTTTTCAAATTCTTCTTTGTCGAAATCCTTATTAGGCCTTCCAACTTTTCCATTCGCTATTATTACATCCCCTTTCTATATTTATCACTCAATATTTTTGGTGTACAATGTTCCAAATCAACTTTGTGGTGCATTCTTTTCGTAATGTGCGATGTCATCAATCTTTAATCTAATAGTTTCTGTTTTATCACCCTTGTATTCATCAACGTATAATTCATTTTTATCGCCGTTATACGTTACTTCATAATAATCATCCGTGCTATGAGCACTAATTAATACTTTATTGTTTTGAAGCACTTTAACCATCCATACAACGAACATTTCACTGATTGCAATATATGGATTCACTCGAAATACTGCATTCATTGCTAATTCTTGAAATTCTTTTGAGCCCATATTCTCCTCCTTATTATTAAAAGAACCGAGACAAACGCTCGGTAATATATCAAAGCCTAATTGTATGCCATTGTTGGTATTTAATATCTAATTTGGGAAGGACTTACTGATAGGCTTTGTAAACATGGTTGCAGGAGAAGGATTTGCACCATTCGACCTCTAGCTAATAAGACTAGTGAGCTACTACTGCTCTATCCTGCTAAAACAATTATTACATGAAAAAATGCTCACATTGTGAGCACTTTCTTTAAGTTCTTATTTATTTTTCTTGGAATCTCTTCTCGTGCATAACCTACAATATTAGATGTTTTTTCTGCACTGAATCCCTTTATATATCTATACTCAATCATGGCTCGAGTCGTATCATCAAGTTGGCTTAATTTGTCTTTTACATAGTTCATTCTTCTTGCATAATCTGCATGAGCCAAGAATAGCTCGGCTTTTAAAGGATAAATTGCTTCATCCCTTTGTAGCTCTGCTATTTTTTGCTCATAATATGTGTACGATTGGCATTCACACAAGAAGTGTCTCTTTATATCTTCATATGTACTCATGAACTGTATACCTTATACAATCTATCTTTTAATTCGCCAACTTCACTTCTTAATTTCTTAATTTCTTTAGCTTGATTATGAATTGTTGCGTTTCTTTCTTTTATAGTCTGCTCCAATTCAATATTCTTCCTTCCTAATCTGTTATTCTTAGAAATTAACTCTTTAATCCTTTCTTCATAATTCATTTTTATTAGTGTCACCTCCGTATTAATTTAATGTCTTTATAAAATCACAATATCGTTTTATATAGCTCCATTTGTTTGAATATTTGTAATATTTGCTAGAATGCTCTCCTACACTTATTTGACTTATCCCTATAACATCTTTACTAGGAATTACTAATACATCTAAAACTTTTTCATCATCACTAAGTATGTACAAGATATATATGTCGCAAGTTGGATATGTTTTTTCTAAATTGAATGTATAAAAGCTACCATTCCTACCTCTGTATAAAGTGCTCGCTTTCACATCAACTTTTACACTTTCATTAACTAAAATATCATACGGATGTTTTGTAGACATTTTAATAGCTTCATATCCTTTGTTCTCTATATAATCCATAAATTTCAATTCATATTTTCTTCCGAAATTTGTTCTACTTGGCTTTGATTCTAAATGTAATTCTTTTGCTAAAGGAAACCATAAATTTCTTTTTGAAATTGCATTGCCTAATTTTGAATCTCCATAGTATTCTTCAACTTCTCTTCTTGTAGGCATTCTGTTTAATCCTGTATCAATAATCATTTCTTTGATTTGTGATTTTATCTTTTCTTCTGTCCAATGTTCTCTTATTAGTTACCTCCATTTTTTGACAATTTTATTCTATAGTTCGTCAAGCTATAGAATTACTTAAAAGGTAAATCATCTGAAGCAATATTTAATCCGCTTTCAGTATATTCTTGTTGTGCGATTTGTTGTGTCAAACTTGGTTGTGTATATGTGTTTTGAACGCCGTAATTGTTGTTATTTGCTTGATTTGGTTGTTGATATGTATTTACATTAGGATTGTAATTCTGCCCATTAGAAGCGTTTTTAGGCGACAATTGTACGCTACTACATACAACTTCAGTGATATATATTCTTTGTCCTTGTTGATTATCATAATTTCTAACACTGATTCTTCCTTCTACTGTTACTAAATCACCTTTCTTGCAATACATATTTACGATATCTGCCAATTTATTCCATGCCACACAATTAATAAAATCTGTAGTGTCATTGTATCCATTTACTGCTACCGTAAACTTTGCTACGCTATTTCCATTTTGTGTTTTTGATAATTCGACATCTTTTGTTAATCTTCCACAAATTATACATACATTTATACTCATTCAATTAAACCTTCTTTCTTTAAACTGTGCTTCCATACTCCTATTAATTGTCTTGAACAATTATACTTCTTTGCTATGTCAACATTTCTTTTTCCTGCTTTTATATCTTCAAGTACATCATATTTTGTTATTGTGTTTTTTGTTTTTTTATTTGCTTTTATCCCATATTTTTTTCTAATATCATACAATTCTTGTGTTGTTAGATTATGTTTTTTCATTGTATAATTTTTTCCAAATTTTCTATAAGAATAAATAATTTCTTTTAAATCTTCTCTGTTTGTTGCACATTTTTTTAATTTATTCTCGATTGCATGTTGTGCGTTTTGCTTTGGCGTACACCATTCCAAATTAGAAACATAATTATTTAACGAATTTCCATCAATGTGATTAATTACATTGTAATTATTCGGATTATCAATAAATGCTTTTGCTACCAATATATGTACTTTAAACATTTTCTTTTCACCTTTACAATTTGTTAAATTTACAACTCTTCTTACATACGGCTTACGTGCAGTTTGTACATATCCGTTTATGATATGCTCTTTATATATATACTTATGACCATTCCATTTATAAAAACTCTTTACTCTTCCAAATGATGATACTTGATATAGTCCTTCATATCCTTCTACATCTCTTCATTCTTCTATTACTGCTACATTAATCATTTTTTATTACCTCACAATTCTCTAGAATATCTTTAATTAATTCATTTTTATCCACATTTTTGAAATATCCTTTTTCTTTCAAACTTTTTAATTGATAACAACCATTAAATTTACATCTATCATCGACATGCCTGTATGTATTTATTAAGTCGTATTCAAATTGTGTAAATTTATATTTCGGCTTTTTTCGTTGACTTAACAACCACGTAATCCTATCTTTACTACAATCTTTCTTTTTAAATTGACATTTATCGCATGGTACATATAAACACGGCTTAATTTTTCCGTTAACAACGGCAAAATCACTGAATCCTTCTTCTAACAAATCATCGTAATAAAATTCTAGATTTGTTTTTGATTTTTCTTCAAAATGTTTATCTTTTTCTTCAAAATGCTCATTTACTAATTCACGTAAAAGATTTAAGTTGTCGTCAAATCTTCTCGTTTGACTGTTTAAAAAAGTAATACCGTAAAAAGCGTCATTCATTTCTTTTAATGCTTTTTCATATTCTTCTTTTGTTGTCATTAAATCCACCCCAATTCTTCAACCTGTTTGTTAACTGCTTTTAATGTATTGTCAAAAGCACGTTTTTTATACCCTAGCTTTTTAAACATTTCTCTAGCAGTCATCTTTATCTTCCTCCATTAACTTCTGCCCACAGAATGGACAACGAGGGTAATATTTGTTTCCATTATAAGTTGGAATAGGCACAACTCCATGCTCACATGTTGGACAACATAACATCAAATCTCCGCATGGTCCAATTTCAACATCTATTGGTTTCTTTGGTGTTTCTTTATCCGTAAGGTCACCCAACAATCGAAAATATAACTTGGCACGGTCAGTCTCTTCTATCCCTGCTACATCACACGTAACTTGATATTCCTTTTCAAGAACTTGCAAAACTTTTTGATATTCATTCATACGCTTTTATCTCCCTTTTTAAATCATCAATAGAGTT
>ERZ1034842.137-NODE-137-length-38813-cov-16.011894_pt1 | contig 38813 bp, 32 predicted proteins | sample MGYA00520634_ERZ1034842 | MGnify/ENA primary metagenome ERZ1034842 (study PRJEB33766, sample SAMN09781734) | gut metagenome | biome: gut microbiome | host: Homo sapiens | place: Madagascar | study: EMG produced TPA metagenomics assembly of the PRJNA485056 data... | reverse complement strand
GGTACTGCACAACAGAGTGTGGGAGAGTAGTTCGATGCCGGGATTTTTTTCGTTTTAAAACAAAGAGATTTTTGAGAAAGTTCGGGGAGGGATGGTAGTGAGGATGAGAAAAGCAAAAAGATGAATTTGATTTTCAAGAATCTTATATTATATTGTAAAATAAAACTGGAGGCGTTGATCCTATGGAAAATTTGCGTTTCTTGGATGAGGCGGAAAAACGTAAATATAAATTAAAACGATGGTTGGTTCGACCGCAGGCAATCGCAAAAGCTGCGCGTGATCCGGAGGCTTGGCAGGGATGGAAAATTATTCCGAAAAAAGACTCTGTATATAATTTTCTGAAAAAAACATTCCGGCGGGGTGACTGGTTTATCCTGGACTTCGGAGAAGAGTTCGTTGGACGGCTGAAGTTGAAGCTCTCAACTGCATCAAATTATAATGATGCCCCTGTTCGCTTGCGTTTGATTTTTGCTGAATTCCCGCTTGAGATCGGGGAACGCAACCGCAAATACGGATCTGCTCTTTCTGAGTCATGGCTTCAGGAAGAAATCGTGACGCTGGACGATTTGCCGCAGACTTACACGCTGCCGCGCACCTATGCAATGCGTTATCTTTATGTGGAAGTGATCGGCGCGCCGGAAAAACTTTTATTTCAGGATATCGCTTTTGTGGCTCAATCTGCTGTGCGAAAATTTATTCCGCCACACGAAATATTTGATGCTGAGGCGGTTGAACTGGATCGTGCTGCTCAGCGAACTCTCCGGAATTGTCTTCAGGAGGTTGTTCTCGATGGACCGAAGCGCGACCGCCGTCTCTGGCTCGGCGATTTGAGGCTGGAGGCGCAGGTTAATTCCGTGACATTCCGTAATTTCGATTTGATCGAACGCTGCATTTATCTGCTTGCTGCATTCCCGCTTGAAAACGGGCAGATTCCTGCCTGCATTTTCGATAAGCCGCATCCATACGGAACAAGGTGCGCCATTTCCGATTATTCATTTCTTTTTGCCGATCTTCTGCTCTTTCACTATCAGCAGACCGGCAACCTCGCTTTGTTGAAAGATATGTATTCCCTTGCAGCTCAGCAATTTGCAATATTCCGTCCGTACTACCGCAACGGTATTGCGGAGCAGGAACTGCCCGGATGGAATTTTATCGACTGGTGCGAACTGGACCGCCGAACCGCCACCGAGGGAACTTATATTCTCGGACTGCGCGCTCTTGCGGAAATCGCGGGGATTCTTGGACTCAAAACGGATCAGAAAAATTTCAGTCAGGAAGCGGATTTTCTTTCATCCCGGTTGCGGGAAGAGGCTTTCGACCGGGAACTCGGATTGTTTACGAGCGGTCCGATGCGGGAAATTTCGTATGCGTCGCAAATCTGGATGATTCTTGCGGATGTCGTATCTGTTAATGAAGCTAAGGAGATTCTGGAACGGCTGGAACAGACTCCGGAAGCGATCCGGCCGGTAACTCCGTATCTGCATCATCACCTGCTTTCTGCGTATGAACATGCCGGGGAAAAAGAGAAAATGGATCGTCATTTGCGCGCTTACTGGGGTGAAATGCTCCGGAAGGGAATGAATGTGTTCCCCGAAGTTTTTGTCCCGGAAAACGAACGTCTGACTCCGTACGGAACGGATCCGCGCATCAACAGCGCATGTCACGGTTGGAGCTGTGCTCCCGCGTATTTCCTGCGAAAGATGTAAAGCCGCCGGAATGCAATGAAAAAAAGTTTCCAGATCGGCTCCGCTCTTCTTGTCCTTTTCGGGATCTGCTGCTTTCTTGTGCCGTATATTCAGAAAAAGTATTCAAAATATTCGACCGAAGTGGCGAGAGCTGTTTTGCGCAGGCAGATGGGGGAGCTGAATCTCAAGTATAATGAGGATTGCGGAAGACTTTTATCTGCATTTTCCGAGGCGCTGGAAGAAAAAATTTCACCGGATTTTGACAGAGCAGCCGATTCGGTTCCTCAAGTCGTCGGGGAACTCTGCCGGTTCAAGGTCTGCATGAAACTCTGCTACAAGGCGGCAAAAGATAAACTGCGGGGAACGCATGATTTCGCGGATGCTTATATGAGTGTGCTGGACAAACCCGTCATCCAGCCCTGTCTCCATGCAAATGCGGTTGCGGAGGATATGCTGCAGAATCTTCAGCAACGGCTGAAGGAGAGACACGCGCAGTACGCAATGGAACTTGCGGCAGTGTGCAAAAACACTCAGGACGATGCCCGGCTGTCTGAAAGTCAGAAGGAGCTCCTGAATAAACTCTGTGAATTTTCCGGAAGCGTTCAGAGTGCGGCTTTGAAGACGACTCTGGCGGGTGTGGGAGTCGTCTTTGAGGTGATTTTCATCCGGGAAACCTGCAGGTATGCTGTAAAGTTTTTTGCGAAGCCCGTAGTTAGAATTTGTGCTTCTCTTGGAATCGGCGGGATTTGCGCCGCGGCCGACGGTCCGCTTCCGGTCGGCGATATTGCCGGGGCGGTGCTTGCGGTCGGCGGGCTGGCATGGACTGCGTGGGATGTTTATGATGTGAGCCGCATTATGCCGGAAAAACTGAAATCGGAACTGTACAGCAATATCAGCTCTGCAAAAATGAAGCTGGTGGAGGAATCTTGTGAAAGGGCGGGAACGTTGGTGTCGCTCTATCTGCAGGAAGGCAAGCGGCTGGATTCCGAATTGAAAAATTATCTGGAAACGGAGGAGATCAAATGATTTTGCGAAAAATTCTTTTTGCGGTGGCTCTTGGATTCATGTTTCTTTCGGCGGATGCCGCCGGAACGAAGCTTCTGGCAAAGGCGATCGATGAAACACTCGAATTCGCGGCCAAACGAAGCGGGCGGACTTTGGCGGAGGGAACAAAGATTACATTGAGCCGCGAGATGCTGAAAATCTCTGCGCGGTACGGCGATGATGTTCTGCCGCTGGTCAGGAACGGCGGGCTGGAGGTGCTGGAACAGGGAATCAAGCACGGGGATGATTTCTGGCTGCTCTGCAAAGCTGTCCCGGAAGCTTCACGGAGCCTCGCTCTGCATTCGGAGCAGCTGCTTCCGCTGGCGAAGAAGATGGGACCGGACATCCTGAAGATTGAGGCTCGGGCTCCCGGGCTTTCGGTCCGGTTTGCGGAGGAGTTCGGAGAGAGCGGCGTGCATTACATTGCTCAGCATTCGCCGGAAGAGGTGCCCCGGCTGCTCGGATATATGGCGAAAGCGGATTCCCCGGCGACGAAAAAGCTGTTTGTCGAAACGGTCATGAAATCGAAAGAGCCTTCCGTTTTTCTGCGCGCGCTGAACTGGAAGAACATTATGGCGGGCGGACTCACGACCGCCGCGATCATTTCCGCCTACAAGGTCTCGGACGGTCTGCAGGAGGGGTTGAAAAATCCGGAAGCGGCGGAGCATGTAACCAATACCGCGCTGGCGCCGTTCCGGTACGGATTGTATCTGCTGTTTGCGATTCTTCTGATTCCGCTTGGCGTCAAAAGCATCGGCTGGAGCATTGCAATCTGGAGAAAAAGCAAATCAAAAAATAAACCTGAATGAGGGGAATCAACGGTGTTGCGCACGCTGCATTCCCCCGTTATTGTCCTAAAGGGGACATAAAACCGCCCGGAACGGATCCGGGCGGGGTGTGTTACCACTGATGGAAGGCGTCTCCATCGTAGAAATCAAGATTGTCGATGTAGGGAGACCTCGAAGGGGCGGTCGCTTTTTTCGCCGTGAGCTTCAGCGGACCGACGATGCCTCCGCCGGACCAACGGTCGAATACGCGAATCTCAATGACATTCTTTTCTCCGAATTTCACAATTTCCTGCGGAATCGGATAATGACGTATCGCCGACCACGGAGCTTTGCTGTTACGGAGAGTCGTTTCACCGATGGCTTTTCCGTTGAACCAGGTCCAGTCGAAATCGTCGATCGGGCCGCCGTCCAGAGTGAGCGTGGCGCCTTTCCAGGATTCCGGAATGAAGACTTCCATGCGATACCACGCATAACCGTCGTATGGATTGTTGCGATACTGCTTCGGCGTCTCCTTCGGAAGCGTGTAGAACGGATTCTTCTGCGTGAATCCCTGTTCTTCCCACGATTTGCCGAGCAGAACCGGCTTGAAGCCGCCCGTTTGTCCGGGCTTGCCTTCGTTGCGGAAATCCAGTTTGAGCTTGACGTTTTCCGGAACGGCTTCCCCGAGGTGCGGAATGATCGTGTTGTGACGCATCCGTTCTCCGCCGAAGAGGAGGATTCCGCGGCTGAGTCCGATATTCAGATTGTTGAAGATTGTGGACCAGACGCGGGAGATTTTTTCCCCGTTCCAGAATCCTTCGACCATGCCGGGTGCGATATTGAAGATGATGTATGGCCGGGCATTGATTTTCACTTTTGCGAAAAGCGCCGGTTCCGTTGCAGCGGTCCACTGCGGTTTCGCGGTCAGAACGGGAAGTTTGCTGGCGTTGCGGAAGTAGAGATCTGCGTCCGGAATGCCTTCAAACAGCGGATCGTCTTTGGGGGCGGAAGCGCGGAAGATGTCCTGAACCGTATTGCGCAGTGTCACTCCGGAGAGCGTTTCGAGCGGGAAGCCGGGCAGGAGAATGACCGGTTTCCGTCCGGATATCAGATGCAGCGCATCCTTGCCGCCTGCGTCCAGAATGATTGCTTGCGCGGCATTGAGTCTGATTGCATCGTTCGGGGAGACCCGGGTGTATTCCACGCCCATGCGCTCGAGAATTTTTGCTCCGGAGTCGCTTCCGGCGAACGCGGTGCGGACTGGACCTGCGGGGATGTGCGGACTGCTCATCTGTTCCAGAATGTTGTCGGCAAGTCTGGTCGCCGCAGGGTCTTTCAGATAACGGCTCGTGACATCCAGCTGACAGAAGAGGATCGTTCCGTGCTGTTTCCGCAGTTCCATCAGCGAGGCGAAGCCGAGGTTGAAGCCTGAGTCGACGATGATTTTGAAGTTGCCGTAATCGGGTTTGCAGATAACGTTTCCGCTGACGATTCCGCCGTTGCCCCATTTCCATTTGGAGCGGGGATAGTGCGGAGTCTCTTCGGCGGAGTTCGAGTCCGCTTCCGTTTGCCCCTGGAACGAATTTGAGTTTCCCCTTGACAAATCCTTCCGCGCACTTTTCCCCTTTTTCATTCAGAATGTCCGTGTTCTTTTCAAACGGGATTTTGAATTCCGCGGCGGTTATGGTTCCGGCTGTCAGGGCGGCGATCATGGTGAGAAATGCTGTTTTCATTGCTGTTCCTTTATGTTATTGTGTTGGCAGTTCAGTTTTCATTTGTCCAGAAAATATTTCCGGAAAAACGCGGAATCGCTGTGAATTTCGCATAGCCGACGTGGTAGTCGAGATACAGCAGATTGGTTCCGTTTTCGTGCGGGATATTTGCCGGACTGGAGGCGTCGTGGTACATCCAGCTCTGCATGTTCGGGTTGCTGTAAAAGCACTCCATAACGAGACAGGTTTGCGAGATCGATTTTCCCGTTTTGCGTTTTTTGCTGATGAAATTGCTGTTGATGGCGTAACGGTAAGTGTCGTTTCCGGTGTTTTTCGGGTTCAGAGTCGTTCCGGACGGGATGGTTGCGATCGGGGCTTTGCACCAGAATACCGTTGATTCGCGCCAGGCTTTCCCCTGAGAGTATTTGTCTCTGCACAGATCGGGATTCAGCCCGATGTAGGCGGTAAGCGCCCATTGCCAGTCGAGAAATTCATAATTGCCTCCGCCGACGTCAACCGCACCTTTGCTCGGGGGAATATAACTGTCGAAATCCGCCTCGTATCCGGCGAACGCCAGCCCTTGCTGTTTGAGATTCGAGCGGCAGACTGCGGCCTGTCCGGCGGCTCTTGCCTTGTTCAGCGCCGGCAGGAGCATCGCCGCAAGGATTGCGATGATCGCAATGACGACCAGAAGTTCTGCAAGCGTAAATTCTCTGCCTTTGTGCTTTCCTGACCGGTTGGAACTCTGTTTTTCTTTTTTCATTGTGCTGATCCTTTCTTTTTTGGTTAAAGATTATTTGATAATCATTTTCATGGGGATTTTTCGAATGTCCATTCCGGCTTTATCTCCGGCAAACTGGAGGCGGAGCAGTTCCGCGGTCTCTTCCGCGATCTGCTCGAAGGGAATTTCATAACAGATTTCATGAAAGCCGGAATTCTGCGGCGCAGAGAAGGCGTTGTGTACGAGCGCGCAGGTTTTCACAAGTTCCGGATTGTCCGCCATGAGAATCTCCGCGACTTCGTTGTTTACCCAGAGCGTGTCGACAACGGCGTCGATCTGCACGCCGTAATGAACCATATTTTTCAGCTCGGTCAGAGAAGAGCGGTAATCTTTCAGGAAGAATTTTTCGTTCAGCGGAACTCCGGCTTCGCGGAATGCGCGGCGGAAGCCGTTGTAGGGAGCGTTCCACGGTTCTTCGTCGTGCAGGAACACGATGTTCCGGCGATTCTCTTTCAGAAGCTGCTTTCCGCAGAGATATCCCCATGCGTCATAGTCCGGAGAGACCGAGCCCGGTGCGAGCCGATGAGTTTCTGTGGTCGTGACCACTTTCAAACCCTTCTTGCGCAAGTCGCTGACAAATGAATTTCCATCGACGACAACCAGAGCGTTGAGTTGTTCATTCATAATATCGCAGATGATTTGCTTTTTATCGGAACCTCCGGTTGAAACGAGATGAACGATCGCAGGCATTGCAACGATTTTTTTCAGGAGTTCCGCAAGAATATTGCCGTAATACTTGTCCAGGTGAACCATCAGCCCGTTGCCGAGGGAAATTCCGATCAGCGGCAGTTGCCGTCCGAACGATGAAGGGGATATTTTGGCGGGATTGGTGAACGATCCGATTCCGCGCCGGCCGATGATGTAGCCTTCCGACGTAAGTTCCTTCATGGCTTTGCTGACCGTCGGGCGGCTCACACCGAATTTTTCCGACAGTTCGTTTATCGTCGGTATCTGAACCGGGTCTTTCCCCGCACGGAGAATCAGGTTCATCACATGCCGCCGGATCTTCATGTATTCCGATGTTCCAATCGCTGACATAGACTCTTTCTTAGTATTTGTTTGTAAAGTTTTGCTTCTATTAACAGAGCCTCAAAAAGTTAAGTCCCTTTTCTGGAAGAAAAAGTTAAAAAATATTCATTTTTTTTTGATTTGCGTTTTGAATATATTTTGATTATTTTGGTTTCTGTATCTATTCGGTTTCTCGATTGCTTCTCTGGGGTGTGTTGGAGTTTTGGTAAATTGTTTTTGTTCGGAGGAATGGAGGTTATCTCTTCAATTCGCGTTTGGGAGAGCTGAACAGCGTTCCAAGTCCTTTATGCATCTTCCGTCAGTTTGCGCATGTCTTCGGGGAGGGGGGCGGTGATGCGGAGTTCGGTTCCGCGGCAAGGCATGTGAAGCTCCGAGGCGTGGAGCGCCTGGCGCGGAAGAAGCAGACGCGCACGGTCGGTGTCGGTCAGCTTGTCTTCAATGAATTTTGTGAAAAAAGAATCATCCAGCCCGTAAAGCTTGTCGCCGACCATCGGATAGCCGAGCGAGCAGAGCGTGGCGCGGATCTGGTGCAGCCGTCCCGTGCGCGGAAAAACTTCCACTTCGCTGAGTCCGTTCCGGCGACGGAGAAGACGGAAGGAGGTCTCCGAGCGTTCTCCGCCGGGAACCTGTTCAAAGGTGAAACGGCGTTTCTTGCGGATCGCCGCGGCGGGGTCATAGGAAAGCCAGCCGTCGGCCGTCAGTTCGTCGGGAAAATCGCCGTGGACGAACGCGATGTAACGTTTGTGTACGCCGGTTCCGGTCAGCGCGCGGGTGAATGCGGCGGCGGTCTCGGGATTCCGGGCGACAAGAACCACCCCTGAAGTTTCGCGGTCGAGACGCGTCGCGATGTGGATGTTTTCGCCGTACTGCTCGCGCAGGACGCTCCAGAGGGTGTTGCGGAAGAATGCGCCCGCGGGGTGACACGGCAGGTTTCCTGGCTTCGCAACCGCCAGCCAGTCCGGAGTCTCTTCCAGAAGTTCAAACGAGCGGTCGACGGGCGGCTCTTCGGCTGGCTTCGGAATGAACGCGACTTTTTCGCCCGTCTGAAGAATGCGCGAGGGACGCGTGCGGCGTCCGTTGAGCAGGATTTCACCCTCTTCGATGCTGCGCTGCCATTCGGTTCGGGAGCGGTAGGTGAAGCGTTTCCGCAGATACAAGTCGAGCCGGAGACCATTGGCTTCCGGCTCGACGAGCGTTTCCGCGATTCTAGTTTCGGAATTGCGGTCCATTATTTTCCGACGCGGAGGACTCCGCCTGTATCGGCGCTGGTTGCGAGGCTTGCATACTTCGCAAGGTAGCCGGTTTTGATTTTCGGTTCGCGCGGCTTCCAGGTTTTGCGGCGTTCCGCGAGAACGTCGTCGGAAACCTCAAGCGTGACGGAGCGGTTCGGAATGTCGATGGAGATGATGTCTCCCGGTTCCACGAGTCCGATGAGTCCGCCGGCGGCGGCTTCCGGGCTGACGTGTCCGATGCAGGCGCCGTGCGTCGCGCCGGAGAAACGGCCGTCGGTGATCAGCGCCACGGAGGAGCCGAGACCGCGTCCCATGATGTACGAGGTCGGGGCTAACATTTCCTGCATGCCGGGGCCGCCCTTCGGACCTTCATAACGGATGACGACCACATCGCCCTCTTTGACTTTTCCGCCGAGGATGCCTTCGCATGCCTCTTCCTGGCTTTCAAAGATGACTGCGGGGCCCTTGTGGACGAGCATTTTCGGGTCGACGCCCGCGGCCTTGACGACGCATCCGTTGGCTGCGAGGTTGCCGAAGAGAATGGCGAGTCCGCCGACTTTGCTGTAGGCGTTTTCAAGCGGGCGGATGACTGTGCCGTCCGGATCGGGGGCGGCGGAGTACTCTTCCGCGAGCGTCTTTCCGGAGATCGTGGGAGCGGAGCCGTCGATGAGTCCCGGAACCTTTGCGATTTCCTTGAGGATCGCCATGATTCCGCCGACTCTGCGGCAGTCTTCCGCGATGTGGAATTCGCCTTTGGAGGGGGCGAGCTTGCAGATGTTCGGGGTCATTCTGGAGATGCGGTCGAGCTCCTTCAGGTCAACCTTGAGACCGGCCTCGTTCGCGATGGCGAGAGTGTGGAGAACGGTGTTGGAGGAGCCGCCCATAGCCATGTCGAGCACGAGCGCGTTCTGAAAGGATTTCGCGGTGACGAAATCTTTGGCGCGCGGCGGATTTTCCATTTTCGCGAGTTCGACGATGCGGAACGCCGCTTTGCGCCAGAGCTCGACGCGTGCGGGATCGTCGGCTGCGATGGTTCCGTTGCCGGGAAGCGCGATTCCGAGAGCTTCGCAGAGACAGTTCATGCTGTTTGCCGTGAACATGCCGGAGCAGGAGCCGGGGCCGGGGCAGGCGGTGCATTCGAGAGCTTCAAGCTGAGCGTCGTCAATCTTGTCGATGACGCGTGCGGCAACGCCTTCAAAGATGGAGTTGAGGTCGGTGTCGTGAGGAGCGCCCGGAGTTTTCCCTGCGCGCATCGGTCCGCCGGAAGCGAAGATTGTGGGGATGTTCAGACGCATGGCGCCCATGAGCATTCCCGGGACGATTTTGTCGCAGTTCGGGATGCAGATCATGGCGTCGAAGGGGTGTGCGGAACCCATGGTTTCCACGCTGTCCGCGATGATTTCACGGCTGGCGAGGGAGTATTTCATGCCGGTGTGTCCCATGGCGATGCCGTCGCAGACCGCGATGGTGTTGAATTCGTAGGGAACGCCGCCGGCTTCGCGGATGGCATCGCAGACGATTTCACCGACCTTCTTGAGGTGGCAGTGTCCGGGGACGATGTTGGTGTAGGAGTTGCAGACTCCGATAAAGGGTTTTGAGATATCGGAGCGTTTGATGCCGGTGGCCATCATCAGCCCGCGGTGGGGTGCGCGCTCCAATCCTTTCTTCATAATGTCGCTTCTCATGGTGTTCCTCCCATCTTTTTTTAGAAAATTATTGAAACCATGGTTGAAATTTCGCGGTTCACTGCCATAATATAGGGGTAGCAAAACTGCGATTATCCGGTAATATAACACTGGAATTGCATTTACTCAAGCAGGAGAAGAATAAATATGTTCAATAATCTGACCGACAAGCTCCAGGAGGCGCTGCGGAAACTGCGCGGCGTCGCGTCCCTTTCGGAGTCGAATATCGCGGAGCCGATGAAGGAAGTGCTGAACGCGCTGCTCGAAGCGGACGTCAACCGGGAGGTCGCAGAGGAGTTCGTCGCAAACGTTTCAAAGGAATGTCTCGGCGAAAATGTGCTCAAAAGCGTTACGCCCGGACAGATGGCGATCAAGATCGTCAACGACAAACTCGCCGAATTCATGGGGGAGGCCGAAGCCCCGCTCGCATGGAATTCCTCAATCCGTCCGAATGTCATTATGATGGTCGGTCTGCACGGCGGCGGAAAAACAACTTCCAGCGCGAAACTTGCCGCCAACATCCGGAAGCGTGGAAAACGTGTCCTCCTCGCCGCGTGCGACGTTTACCGTCCCGCCGCGATTGATCAGCTCGAGATCCTCGGCAAAGAAGTCGGCGTTGAAGTCTATTCCGAACGCGGAAACATGGACGTCTGCGAAATCTCGCGCAATGCCGCGAAACGCGCGGTCGCGGACAACTGCGATTACCTCATTATCGACACGGCGGGCCGTCTCCAGATCGACACATCGATGGTACAGGAGCTTGTCCGCCTGAAAGAAGCCGTTTCCCCCGCTGAAATTCTGCTCGTTGCGGATGCCGCTCTCGGCCAGCAGGCTGTTTCGGTCGCGAAACACTTCCACGATGCGCTCGGAATCACCGGTGTCGTTCTGACGAAACTCGACGGCGATGCGCGCGGCGGCGCGGCTCTTTCGATCCGAAAAGTCACGGGCTGCCCGATCAAATTTGTCGGTGTCGGCGAAAAAGTGGAAGATCTGCAGGTATTTCATCCCGACCGCATGGCGTCGCGCATTCTCGGCATGGGCGATATCGTCTCCCTTGTTGAAAAGGCTGCGGAAGAGATCGACAAAGAAGAGGCTGAAAAGCTTCAGGAAAAGCTCAAAAAGAACAAATTCGACTTCAACGACTTTCTCAGCCAGCTCCGCCAGATGACAAAGATGGGCGGAGTTGAAGCGATTCTGAAAATGCTCCCGGGCGGCGGCAAGCTCGCCGAAATTCCCGGTTTCGACGCCAGCCAGTTCCGCCGCATGGAGGCGATTATCTGCTCCATGAACAAGAAGGAACGCGAGAATCCGGATATCATCGATATGTCCCGCCGCCGCCGTATCGCAAAGGGCAGCGGAACGACTGTGGAGCAGGTCAGCCAGCTGATCAAGCAGTTTGGCAATATGCGCAAGATGATGAAGAACGTCGGTCTGTTCGGACACGCTTTCCGCGGCGGCAAGCTCGGTTCGATGGATATGGGCGCGCTCTCCGCCGGAGCCCGTATGCCGAGCTTCGGACGCGGTTCCAACTATACTCCGCCGAAAAAGAAACGCAAGAAACGGTGATTGCCCATGAATCGCGGCAGAAAAGAGATCTGGATCATTGCGGGTGAGGCGTCCGGCGACCTTTACGGTGCGCGGATCGCCTCGGAAATCCGTCGCCGCCGTCCGGATGTTGTTGTCTGCGGAATGGGCGGCGTTGAGATGCGCAAGGCCGGAGTCGAGCTCCTGGTGGATTCCAGCGAGCTCGGCGTGATCGGTCTGATCGAGGTCCTGGAGAACATTTTCAAATTCATCCGGATCTTTCTGTACCTCATCCGCGAGGCGAAGAAGCGGCGTCCGCTGGAAGTGATTCTGATTGATTATCCCGGCTTCAACATCCGTTTTGCAAAAGCCATGTGGAAAGCCGGAATCCCTGTGGTCTGGTACATCAGTCCGCAGGTGTGGGTCTGGCGCCGCGGAAACATCAGGAAGCTTGCGAAATACTGCCGCAAACTCATGGTCATTTTCCCGTTTGAGCCGGAAGTCTACGAAGGTTCCGGGCTTGATGTGGAATTCGTCGGGCATCCGCTCGTGGATATCGTGAAGGGACGCGCCGATGCGACGATTGAGCGCGATCCGAATACGGTTCTTCTGCTTCCCGGCAGCCGCAAGAAAGAGATTGAGTTTCTGCTGGAACCCTTCCTGAAAACGGCGGCGATTCTGAAGTCTCGCAACCCGAAACTCCAGTTTGTCGTGGCGTCTCCGCGCGAACGGATTCTTCAGATGGTGCGGGACGGCATTCAGGCTTTCATGACGAAGCATCCCGATTATCCGCTTCCGAAGATAGAGCTGACGCGCGGCAAAACCGCATTCTGGATGCAGCGCTGCACTGCCGGACTCGCCGCTTCTGGAACGGTTACGGTGGAGTGTGCGATTGCTGGAATTCCGCTGGTTGTTGCGTACCGGTTGAATCAGATCACCTTCCTGCTGGCGCGTCTGATTATCGGCAAACTGTTCCGCGGATTTTTCACCATGCCGAACATCATTCTGAACCGCTGTGCGTTTGAGGAATTCCTTCAGTTCCAGGTGGTTCCGGAGGATCTTGCGGATGCGATGGAGCGGATTCTGCCCGGCGGTTCTCGCCGTGCGCAGGTGGAACAGGATATGAACGACGTCGTTGTTCAGCTCAGCGGCGGTGCTTCCGGCGCGATTGTCAAAGCCGCAGCCTGTGCGCTCTCTGCGATTCCTGCGGAAAAATAATTTTACCGTCCGGCGATGAAGCGTTCATCCGCCGGATTTTTTGCAAAAAAACGCCTTCCGCCGTTTTGTGATGGCGGAAGGCGTTTCAGTTTCAGCAGAAAATCCGGTTCGGAATCAGTAGTTTTCCGCTTCGATCTGGAAGTAGGCTTTCGGGTGCTTGCAGGTCGGGCACATTTCCGGAGCTTTTTCGCCGATGTAGACGTGTCCGCAGTTCAGACAGATCCATTTCTGCGGAGCGACGCGGGCGAAAACTTCACCTTTTCTGATGTTTTCGACGAGCTTGCGGTAACGCTCTTCATGATGCTTTTCGATGGCGCCGACGCGTTCGAATTCGCGGGCGATGTCATCGTAGCCCTCTTCACGGGCCTCTTTTGCGAAATCCGCATACATGGAGGTCCACTCTTCGTGTTCGCCGGCGGCCGCGGCTTCGAGGTTTGCAACCGTATCGCCGATGCCGTTCAGATGTTTGAACCAGAGCTTGGCGTGCTCTTTTTCATTTCCGGCGGTTTCTTCAAAAATCGCGGCAATCTGGTTGTAGCCTTCCTTGCGCGCCACGCTTGCAAAGTAAGTGTACTTGTTGCGTGCCTGGGATTCTCCCGCAAATGCGAATGCGAGATTCTTTGCGGTCTTGCTTTCCATGAAATCAGCCATTGTTTTCCTCCTGATGTTTTAATGAATGTGAATCAAGCGTTTCCGCTTTTCTTCTTGAGAATTTCCTTCAGAAACGTCGCGAGCTGGTCGGGACACGAGGTAGGTTTTGCACCGCAGCGGACGCCTTCAAGCAGGTTTGCAACCTCTTCCGCCTTGCGTCCGCGGACGAGGCAGGAGATTCCGGCGGTGTTGCCGGGACAGCCTCCGTGGAACTGCACGGTCTTGATGGTGTCTCCGTCCATGGTGACGGTGATTCCGCGGCAGCAGACGAGCGGCGACGGTGTGAAATTATAGGTTTCCGGCATAGTTTTCCTCCTTGAAACTTGTTTCCCCTGTATCTTACCCCGCTTTTTGAAAAAATCAAGGGCTGTTTCTGTTTTTCAGCAGCTTTCGCGGAGAACGAAGCGGGTCGGGAAGGTCTTGTGGACTTTTTCCGCAGGGGGATTGGTGATGATGGAGACGATTTCCGTGTTGATTTCCGCGATCGGGTGTGCGACCGAGCTCAGGGCGGGGGCGGACATGCGGCAGATGAGGTCATCGTCGAATCCCACAACTGCAACATCGCGCGGGATCGGCACGGCGTGTTCGGCGGCGTACTTGAGGAAACCTGCGGCCATGCGGTCGGTATCGAAAAACAGCGCATCCGGCGCATGGTTCAGAATGACCGGACCGAGCGAATAGCCGTCGTCGAATTCCGCGTTGCTTTCCAGAAACATCGGTTCCGCGCCGAACTCCTTGCCGAGCTCTTCAAACGCGCGCAGCACGCCGGTTTTTCGCGACGGGTTCATGCCGCAGTGCAGAATCCGGCGGCGTCCCGTGCGGATCAGGTGTTCGATGGCTTCGCAGACTCCGCTTGCACGGTCGATCATCAGACAGTGATGATCCGGGTGCAGTCCACGGTCGACAAGAATGAAATCAAGCGGGAAACTGCGTAAATCCAGTTCGCTGTGGTGCGGGGGCAGTTCGAAGACAACGACGTAGTCCATCACGCCCGACCAGTCCTGCATCATCTTGTGGAAATCGGAGGAAAAGTTGTCCGGCCGTCCGAGAATCGGATAGAATCCGGCGGAGAAAAGCCGCCGTTCCAGATCATTGACCTTCTGGAGGAAAACCTCCGTCTGGAAATTGGAGGAGAGAATGCCGACGAAGCTTTTCTTCTGCAGTCGCAGATTCCGTGCGGCCATATTGGGCTGGTAGTGGTACTTCCTTGCGAGTTCGAGGACGAGTTCCCGTTTTTCCGGGATCACATTTGCCTGATCCTTGAGGACTCTGCTCACGGTGCGGATGGAGAGTCCGGAAAGCTCCGCCAGTTTTTTGAGTGTAATCTGCGCCATATTCCCGTTTCCTCTGAATCGGTAATTTAAATTCATTTTGCGATTTTTCAATAGCCGATGCCGTTTTTTCTGCGGAATTCGCGCGGAGAACAACCGTGCAGACGGCGGAATTCTTCGGAAAAATGGAGCGGATTGTTGTATCCGCAAAGGGCGGCAATTTCCTTGATTGAACCGGAACCGCTGCAAAGCAGGTTTTCCGCCTTGTGCATCCGCAGGGAGATGAGATGCTGGAAAACGGAGATATGCATGGTTTCGCGGAATTTGCGGTTGAGAGTCGGCTGGCTCATTCCGTGCATGGCGGCAATTTCCCGCATGGTCAGATGTTCCTGAAGATGCGTTTCCAGAAAATCAAGAAGATTTCGGATGTCCTCCGGCATCGGGTCCGAATGAATCAGATCGGACAGGGTCTGGAGAAATTGAAACGTCACTCCCGCGTTTTCCGCGCAGCTCCTCTGCGGAGAACCGTCGCGCAGAAGTTCGACAAGGCGGTCCAGCAGCGGTTCGAGCGGCGCAACGTCCGGCAGGTGCACGGCGCGGCACGATTCCAGCCCCAGCTGTTTCAGAAGCTCCGGAAGAAGGCGTCCGGCAATGATGAGTCCGAACTTCCGGCATTTCCCGTTCTCCGGAAGAAACAGCAGGTCATGGTCCATTCCGGGGTGCAGGAAGAAGAGGTCGCCGGGTTCGCCCTCGTAGCCTTCGGAACCGTTGCGGATGTGGAAGGTTCCGGAATAGATGTATTCAATGGAGAGGTTGCTCTGACGAAGGCGGCGCATAAGGAAAAATTTGCGCATTTCGCTGCGTCCCGCCCATCTTGTATAGAGCAGAACATCTCTGCCGACATCTCCGGAGAATGCGATTTCTGCCGGTGAGGGCGGCGTGCCGGATTCATAGGTGCTCTGTCCGTTGCCTTGACGCTGGAATTGCGCGGTGTGCGAAAGAAAGAGTGAAATGTCGTTCAATTTCTTCATTTTTTATTTTTCCGATATATTTTCTCTTTTTCCGATGATATTTTAGCATCTTGTTTATGTTTTTCAAGTTTTCTGTGCTATAATTTCTGCAGAACCTCAGAAAAAACAAAAGAGGCAAAAACAAATGAAAGGCAGGTATTCCATGAAACTTCATCCGACCGGAAGAAACAGCTCCCGTAACAAATGCAAATTCAGAAAGTTCACGCTTATAGAACTCCTCGTGGTAATTGCTATCATTGCTATCTTTGCCGGAATGCTGCTGCCGGCTCTGAATTCGGCACGGGATAAGGCACGGCAGATTTCCTGCACAAACAATCTGAAACAGCTCGGCATTTACGCAATTCATTATACTGACAATTACGATGGTTTTCTGTTCAAAGCAATGATGCCGAGCACGCTTGTTTCCGGCGAGCGTTTCTGGGTGCGTTACGACGCCAATCCGCTGATTTATGGAGGCGGCGCGCAAAAGGAGGTGATGAAACGTCTGCTGCTCTGTCCGATGGACGGCGATCCAGCGCGGGACGGTTCGGCGGAGAACAACGCTTACAGCTACGGTTACAACAGCACTCTGAATTACCGGAAGGTTTCAAGTCTGAAGAATATTTCGCGGATTTGTCTTCTGGCTGACTCCGCGCGTCCGAGCGTTACGGAAACTGCCGCATATACGCTTCATTTCTCCGCTGATTACCGGAAATATCTGTTTGCGGCACGTCTGCGGCATCACCTTAAACCGAACGTCCTGTTTGTCGACGGACATGTCGGTGTTCAGGGCGGAATTGAGGCTTTGGCGGGGACGGAGGTAAATTCAAATTCCCAGGAGTTCCGCATGTTCTGGTATTATAAAATGGATTGACACATGAAGACTTTTGATGTAGAAACACTGATCCTCGGCGCGACCTTTTACGGATGCGGACTCGCTGTGCGCATCCGGGATTCGCTGCTGGTGGAAAGTTCCATCATCCCCGGCTCCGATGATGTTCTCGCTTTTTCTCCCGGCTCAGGCTGGGAGAATCCTTTTGCGCATCCTCTGGCGGAGGAATTGCGGCGGGCTCTGCTTGCGTGTCATGCTCTGAACGGAGGAAAATTGTGGACTGGGGCGCTGGCTCCGGTTTTTGCCGAATGGCTGGAGAAGAACTGTGTGCAGCCGCTGTTCGGGCTGACTCCGGTTGAATGTTCCGGAAACAGCATTCGCTTTTCGGATTTGTGCGGCTCGGAAGTGATCGTCCATGCAAAGCGGATTCTTGACGCCCGCGCGCGAGTGACGGATGAGAAGTTCCTGACCGCTCTGATCCGTTCTCCGGATGAAATAGGGGAGTGCGCATGCGGACCTTTGCGGATCTCGTATTCCGGTCTGCCCGGCTGGTATTACATTGCTCTTCCGCTTCCGGAGACTGTGTCGTGGCAGACGGCGCGGAGAGAGCTTCACCGCGTTTGGCGGGAGCGTCCGGATGCACTGCGCGGAGCGCGTCTGCTGGTGACCGCATCGCGTTTTTCGCGTCCGCGTTTCCGCAATGCCGGAGCCGCACTGGAAGCCGGATTGTGCGGAGATGCGCCTGCTGATTTCCTTCCGCCGGATCGCCCGGAGCAGGCGGATTTCTGCGATGTTCTAGTCGTTGGATTCGGTACGGCCGGAAGCGCGGCTGCGGTTGCGGCTGCTCAGCGCGGAGCGCGGGTGAAAGTCATCGAACGCGGAAGCTGTGCCGGTGGAATCTGGACAGGCGGATTCGTTCCGAAATGTTATCTTCAGAAAACAACCGGCATGGCGGCTGCCTGGCAGAAAGAGGCGCTGGAGGATGCTGAGTGCATTGGAACGACGGAACCGCTCAAACGAGTCATGGAAGAGTCGGCGGAAGCCTCCGGAGCGGAGATTCACTATGAAGCTTGTGCATTCGCCGTGGAGACGGAGAACCGCACCGTGAAAAGTGTCCTCTGGACGGATGAGTCCGGGGTGCGCCGCCGGACGACCGCGCGCGTGGTGATCGACGCCACAGCCGAAGGTTCTGCCTGCCGGCTTGCCGGCTGCGAAATGATCTGCGGAAGAACATCGGATGGAGAGTGCAACACCTATACGAATTCCATGGGGGTATGGCGCAGCAGCTCATTCGGAGTCGCGAACTTCGACGCCGGGCGCATGACTCAGCGGAGCTTCACGGATTTTTCCCGCAATTATCTTCATACTTTGCGGTTGCATCTCCGCGATGATTTCCGCACGGAACCGCTCTGCATTATCCCGTCGGAATTTCCCGGCGTCCGTGAAGGCTCCCGCATCGTTCCGGAAAAGCGGTACACCATCGATGATTTCTTTGCTTCGCACGGGCAGGCTCCGGAAACGCTGTTCCGGGTGCTTTCGAATCTTGACACCCATACGAACGGAACTGCACTGGAAGACGGCATTTTTCAGGACTGGCTGGTTGTCGCATCGCTCTGGGAGACGCGTCTTTCGATTCCGGTTCCGCGCAGTGCTCTGTTTCCCCGCGGTTTTTCCGGGATTATCGCCGCCGGACGTCATCTGGGAGTGGATCATGCGCTCGGCTGTGCAATCCGCATGATTCCGGCAATGGCGGCTCTTGGAGAAATTTCCGGAATGATTGCCGCCCGTTCCATTGCGGCCGGATGCGCTCCGGCGGACTTGCCGTATGATTCTTATGCGCCGGAACTGCCGGTCCCGCAGGATGCGCCGGAGTCGCTGAATTACGCATGGTTCACCATGACGGAAGAGGATATTTTGCGCGGGCTTGCAAGCGATTCCCCGGGGCTTGCCGTCTGGAATGCGCGGATGCGGAACCTTTCCGGTCTGCTGAGAAAATTTCTTGCGGAATCTGCGCCGGATTCTCTTTTGCGGATCCATTCCGCCCTGGCGCTCGGGATGCTCGGCGATGAGTCGGCTGTTCCGGAGCTGATGCGTATTGCCGCTCGACGGGATTCCGCCGTCCCGAATCCGGGATTCCGGCACGCGTGCCCGCGCGATGCGGCGGCGATCTGTCTGCTCGGAAAGCTGCATGTGGAAAATGCGGTTCCTCTGATGCTTTCGCTTTTGACGGAACCGGATTGCGGCGATATCCGTAAAGCTCATCTGACTGCCGCGCTGATCCGCATCGGCGATCATCGGCCGGAAACGCGTTCGCGGATTGCTTCCGTCCTGCGGCTCTGCGGAGAGAATGCCGCGTGGCGCATTGACGAACCGCTCAACTGCAGCGGACGCACGGTGCGGGTGGACGGTCTGTTCCGCGTGCATATCGCCGGAGCTCTCGGACGCTGGGGCGTTCCGCACCGGGTCACGGAGATCCTTCCCGATGACCTGCACGACCAATGGATGATGAACCGGCTGAATGAAAGGAAAACGTTATGTTGAAATCTGCCGTCTGTATTTTTTTGTTCTCGGTATCCGCTCTTCTCTGTGCGGATACGCTCTATGTGGATTGCCGCGCGGAAGGTGAGGGCGACGGTTCCGCAGCGCATCCCTTCCGCACGATTCAGGCCGCCGCCGATGTGGTGAATCTGGGGGATACCGTGGTGATTGCTCCGGGAATCTATTTCGAAACGGTTCGTCTCCGCCGTTTCGGAACCGAAAAGAAACCGGTGACGTTCCGTGCGGATCGGATTCAGAAGAACCGGGTTGTGATTTCCGGCGCGGATCCCGCGATCCGGCGGGGAGAGAAACGCTGGAAACTCTTCAGCGCAAAACATCAGATTTACGAAATCCCGCATCCGGAAGCTCCTGCGCGGATTCTCTGCGGCGGAGTTGATCTCTTTCCGTATCAGAACATGAATGCGTTGAGCCGTTTTGAAGCCAAGCCGGGAATTCCCGGACCGCGTCACGGTTTTTATTATCAGAAACAGAGCGGACGCCTCTTCGTCCGTCTGCGCGCAGACGGCAAGTACGGTTCTCCGGATCCCAATGAGCAGATCATGGCGGTTTCCCCGCCGGTCCGTCCGCAGGGCGATGAGGAGAAAGCGGATTCGCGCTCGTTCAACTTCGGCCTTTTCGGCAAACCCGGCGAAGCTCTGCACGTTGTCCTGGATGGTTTGACATTTGAGACGCCCGGCGCATCTGCTGTTTATGTTTCGGGCAGTCATGTGACGGTGCGGAATTCGCTTTTTCTCGGCTGCCGCGCGGGCGGAGTCTGCGGACGCTCCAACCCTGACGGAACGCAGCCCGTCAGCGATTTTATCACGGTGGAGTTCTGCGAGTGGCATTCATTTCCGGTCTTCGATGACATGAAGGAGCTGTTCCGCGGAGTACGCGATGGGATGATTCCGGTAGCTCCGGAGCAGAAGCGTTTCCATTTCTGGGTTCACAAGAGCCGCGTGAACGGTGCGGCGAGTTCTTACGAAACGGGTGTCATCCGCCGCGTCGGCAGAGGCTGGACTTTGCGGAACTGCTTCATTCACGACTGTTTCGACGGCATCGCCAATCTCAATTACGCGCGGGACACGGTGATTGAAAACAACCGTTTCATCCGCTGTATCGACAATGCCGTCGAGACGGAGAACCATGCCTCCGGCTGTCACATCCGCGCCAACCGTTTCGAGGATATCTTCCAGAGTGTTTCTCTGCAGCCGCTGGGCGGACTTCCCTGGCCGGGTCCGGTCTATGTTTACCGGAATCTGTTCAGCCGCACACCGGAAAATTCGGATTTGTGGGGCGGTGCGAAAAGCCCGTTCAAACTCGGAGTGCAGCTCCGTCAGTGGAAGTTCGCACACCTGAAAGAGCAGCTCGCAAATGTCGATCCGGAGCGGATTGAACTGCCCGGTTTGCTGATTTACAACAATACGGTCATTGAGCCGCAAAGTCTTCTGATGATGTTCCTCGGCGGACCGGAACAGGTTTTGACGAACACCGGATTTTACAACAATCTTGTCGTCGCGGGAAATCTTTGCGCGCGCCATATTCTGTCCGGCTCCGGCGGACCTGCGGCGTTTTCATGGGCGGGCAACCGTCTGGCGTTGACTTCGACGTCCCCGCTGAGTCCGCCCTTCCTGACCGGACAGTTCTTCGCTCCGGCGGAGGTGCTCCCCGGATGGAAACAGAATGATTTTCTCCCGGCACACTGGATTCCATCCGTTCCAGTTCCGGGTGCGCCGCGGCAGTTCCGGTTTGCCGGAGCTTTGCAATCCGCGGAAGATGAAATCGCCGTGAAAACCGGCGTTCAGGAGGAGCCGCAGTGATGCGGCGTCCTCCGATTGCGATGACAGTTATTGTCAACGCTTTTTGACATTTTCCCTGTTTTACCTGTTGTTTTTTCCGGAAAATCTAGTATAATGTAAGAAGACAACGGAAGAACTTTATGAAAAAAACAGGTTACAAAGAATTGGCAAAAGAGGCCGGTGTGAGTTTCAAGACCGTTTACCGGGTTTTGAATCATGAGGCGAATGTGCGTAAAGAGACGCGCGACCGCGTGCTCGAAGTGCTCAGCCGCAACGGCCGGCTCGATTATTTTCCAGCCCGCAGCGGTTCCGTTGTGATTATTGCGAATCTCCTCATACCGTATTATGCGCTGCGCGGAACGGAATTGCTGGGACTGCTTTCCACGGAATTCAACTGCTTCATTTTTGACAGTCTCCGAAACCGCAAAAAAATCGTCCGCTCAATGGAAGTTTCGGATATTGTCGTCTGTTTCGGTGCGATTCCGGATGGGCTGGAAACGGAATTGCGGAATGCGAATCCGGCAGTGCGCATTGTCAATGCGTATGGGCGCGGCGGGGATATTTCCATTCTTGTCGACGAATGCGAGCTCGGATGCACTGCGGCAAAATATCTTGCGGAACGCGGACACCGGAAAATTTGGATTCCGATGCAGAAACGGACGGATTGTCTGGAAAGCATTCCGCGCACCTGGATGTTCAAATCGTACATGCAGGAACACTTCCCGGAGACGGATGTGCGGTTTGTGAACTATGAGGATTTCGATGAAATTCTGACCGCTTCTCCGTTCCCGGATGCAATTTGGGCGCCGCGGTCCGGTGATGCGGATTTTGCCTGCTCAAGACTCCGTGAGCTGGGAATCCGCGTTCCGGAACAACTGTCGTTTCTGAGCACCGATCTTCCGACGGATCTGCCGTATCAAAAATTGTCAAACCTTGACACAGTCTATTTTTCAACCGGTCAGGTTGCGGAGCTGATCCGCTACTGCATTCTCAAACAGCCGATTCAGAGGACGACCGGGCATATTACGATGTCGACGGAAATCCGCATCTCATCATGCGGTTCCGTAAAAAATATAAACACAAAAGGAAAAGGATGAAAACGATGAAAATGACACTGTTTCTGGCCGCTGCGGCCGCCGCGCTGACTCTCTCGGCACAGGAAGCAACCTTCCGCGTGGACGTTGACGGAATGCGGCAGAAAATCGCACTGGAAGGCGAGCCGAGCGACACGATGAGCGCGGAGCCGATGAGCTGGATTTCGGATGCGGACAAACAGGCCTGCACGGTTCTTGCACAGGGACTCGGAGTCGCTCCGGAAGAGTGGGAGGAATACAGCTTTTCTTTCACTCCGGAAAAGGCGGGCACTGTTTTTCTGCTGGTGAAGTCGCAGAATGATCCGGGCGAGCCGCGCTGGGTTCTTGTCAACAGCATCAAGATGAACGGCGCTCTTGTTCCGAACGGAGATTTCAAGGTGACAACGAAGAAAAAAGGCGGAAAACTTATGCCCCGCGGCTTTGTGACAGGCGTGAAGGCGACTTATCTTCCGACTGCCGGAGCGAACGGAACTCCCGCAATGCTTCTCAGCCATGACAACTATCTCGGATTCAATCTTCCGGTCGAAGCCGGCAAGAGCTACAAGCTGAGCTTCCAGATCAAAGACGGATCCGCAGAACTCGCAAAATAAAAAACGAAAGGCAGGCAACGCTATGAGACTTTTTTACCAAAGGAATATTCCGTATCCAAATTCCCAAAGCAGATTCCGGATGTTCACGCTTATAGAGCTCCTTGTGGTAATTGCGATCATCGCAATCCTTGCCGGCATGCTTTTGCCTGCCCTGAATTCGGCCCGACAGAAAGCAAAAGCGATAAGCTGCACGGGAAATCTGCGTCAGATCGGACAGATGATGCAGGCCTATACAGATGCCGCAAACGGAATGTACATGAACGACTTCTTCAATCAGAGCTCGTATGTCCCCGGCGGAGACGCGGGAAACTGGGCGTGGTGGCTGCTGACGGGAAAATATGCAACCTCTGGAAAAGTGCTCTGCTGTCCCGGAGCTTTGGATAAAAATGCAGCCGGCAGCAAGTACATGTCAACACTGACACCGCAAAAGTTGGCAGATGATCCATGGGGAACTTGGAACTGTACATACGGCGGTTACGGATTGAATCCGCATCTTTCAAGTTTCCGGCAGAGTTCGATAAAAACTCCGTCGGCGGTAGTCATGCTTGCGGAAAACCGTGCAAACGCGAAAAATGAAGCAGACAACGGGGGAAAGATTCTTGCTTGTTCGCATCTTTATGATACGTATGAAATCAATTGGGGCGAAGGCGGAATTATTTATGCATGGAATGGAAATGCGGCGAATATTACATTTGCCGACGGCCATGTCGGGAGCATCAAAGGAGGTCTTCCGGGCGGAATTGCCGATCTCTTTTCCAAGCCCGTTTACAACGTCCTGAGCAACCGGAGACTCCACTGGTACCCCGGCGGAACGGATGCTTCGTCGTACCGTGTCCGTCTGACAAACAACTCAAATCCATAATAGAAAGGTATAATGATGAACAAACTCACATTGGGCGCATTGCTGTTTTCCGCCGCGATGCTGGTTTCTGGGGCTCCCGGAAAATCAAAGACGTACACGGTGACTGCAGATGCCGAATGGCATCCGCTTGTCTATGATATGACAAAAACGGTTATTCCGGGATCCGCCCTGGATTTGAGCCGCGACGGAGTGAAGCCGATCGAACGCGTTGTCATCCGGAATGGACAGTTTTACCGGGAATCCGAGCCGGATCGCCCGATCCGCTTTTACTCCACAACTCTCGGCTTCGGCTTTCCCTACCGCATTCCTGTTCCGTTTTCCAGAAATCTGCTGGATTATCTGAAGGGAAAAATAACGCGGGAGCAGTGGAGGGAGATTCTCCGCACTCATGCAAAGGAATTGCGGAGACGCGGATTCAATATGATCCGCATTGAGCGTCCGTTTTATTCCCGCGGCGGAATTGTCAGATTCAACGATGAATATTTCCAGCACACCTTGAAACTGCTGATTGACGGCGCAGAGGCTCAGGGCAAGCCGCTGGGAGAGGTCGAACATTACAATCCGGCGGAGCTGAACCCCGAATACACCAAACAGATTCAGGACGATTTGGATTTTTTCTACGCCGAATGTGCAAAACAGGGAATCTGGATTCATGCGACTCTGGACAACAACCCTTATCTCTGCCTGCGCTGGATTGAACAATTCAAAAAAGATCCGAATCAGGGGTTCCTCCTGCATTACAATGAGATGGCACGCAAGGACTGGATCCGCGCGGTTGACGCTTATATGAATCATGTGAACCCGTATACCGGATTCGCTGTGAAAGACGATCCCCAGGTGCTTTTCTGCATCGGTTACAATGAACAGGATTTCGCGTTCCTACGTCCGCAGGACTGGACTCCGCTGAAAGAGGAATGGAAAAAATACACAAAATCGGATATTCCGGCTCCTTCCTACCGGGATTACCAGAAACGCGGAAAGAACTTCGATCTGATTCAGAAGTTCATTTTCCATAAAGAGTCTGAAATCACCCGTTTCTTCCACGAAAACCTGCGCAAAACCGGATATAAAGGCTACTATGCGAATTACGATGTGGCATGCACCATGCGCTATACCGAACTTCGCAAAGAAGGTGATTTGACGGTCTTCCACCGTTATTTCGACCATCCGGGTGACGGCGGGCGCGCAGTTGCGCAGAGAAGCGTCTTTCAGGTCAACGGGAACGAGTATTTCAACCTTTCCGTCGGAACAAAGTTCCGGAACAGCCCGATGTTCATCGGTGAATATGACCTCTGCTATCCCGACAAGTACCGCAGTCAGAGCCCGTTCCTGCTTTCCGCTTATGCAGCATTCCAGAGCTTTTCCGGTTTGACTCCGTGGGGCTCGACGGTTGCAACGACCAAGAGTCCGTACGTTTCCCCGTTCGTTCACGGCGAAGATCCGGTCGCGGCAGCCGGAGATGTGCAGACATATCTGATGTTTATGCGCGAGGATGTTTCCCCCGCAAAGAACGATATTTATCTGACTTATTCGCCGGAGAACCTGACTTCCCGGATGATGGAAAACTGCATTGATGCGAAACAGGCGAATCTTTCGCTCGTCTCCCGCGTTCAACTGGATGATTCACAGAACGGCAAACCGGAAGCCGGCGCAAAAAATGTGCAGATGGCAATTCCTCTGAAAGTCGGCGGACGTCTCGTCGATGCAAACGGCGGCGCCGATGGCGAGATTGCTCCGGAAGGCGGCTCTGTCTCCGTGGTTTACGACAATTCCGGCAAATTCGACGCCAATTCCCTTTTGCGGAATCGCGGTCTGATCGGCAAAGAGAACCGCACGAATATTCCCCATGCGTATGAAAGCGATACAAAGGAGCTCTACTACAGCAAGAAGGAACGGTTTATGACCGTCAACACTCCGCGTTTCCAGGGGTTCTGCACCGACTTTGCACGCAAGGAGAAATTCCGTGACATTGAACTGGAAACCGCAGTTTCCCCGTCTGCCCTTTCCGCATCCGCTTATCACAAGAATTCGGATCTGGCGAACGATGACCGCATTCTCTTCATCTTCACAACCAATGCTCTGGGAAGCAATATGGTTTTCAAAGACAAGACAATGACGCGAATCATCGGCGAAGGCGTTCACGGCCCCTGGGGTGCAATGCCGGTTCTGGTTCGCTGCGGCGTGTTCAAGTTCTCTCTGAAAAACCGCAATGCGGCGAAGATGAAACTTTATGCGCTCGACTTCACCGGAGCACACCGCGAGGAGATTCCCGTAACGGTCAGCGGCGACACGGTTTCCGCCGTCGTGGATACGGCAAAGCTCAAATCGCCGACGGTTTACTTCGAGCTGGTGACAGAAAAGTAAACGGAAAAACAAAAATCGAAAACAGAAACTCCGGCGGGGAACGCCCGGTCGGAGTTTCTGTTTTTCAGTCGCTGATGATGCGGTCGAAGTCCGCACGGGTGCCGAGACGGAACAGGCCGGAGCGGTTGAACTTGCTGCGGTCGGCAAGGAGATAACGTTTTTTCGCGACCTCCAGAACTTTCAGCAGAAGCGTGGAGTGATACTCGTGATTCGTCGTAACCAGATTGCCGTCGATTCCGAAGGCGGAGATGAACGCTTTGGAAACGGAGAGCCGTTCCAGCTCCCGGATTGCCGCCTGGCCGAGGAACGCATTGAGCTGAAGATCAAACGTTCCGCCGAGCGAAATCAGCACGTAATGAGGCGGGAATTTATGGAAGTTCTGGATGATCATCGCGGAGTTCGTGACAATCGTCAGATTGGAAAACGAGGATTCCAGCAGCCGTTCCGCAAGGAAGAAAACCGTGGTGGAGGAGTCGAGAAAGACAATGTCGCCTTCGGCAATCTCCTGCATCGCCAGCTCGGAAATCTTGAGCTTGAGCTTCTGATTCCAGTTGATGCGGTCCTGAAAGGTGGAGGAGAGCACCGTCATTTTGTCGGTCGCTTCGACGGGATCGACATATGCCACGCCGCCGTGTACCTTGCGCAGCTGATTGTTTTTGACAAGGCTGGCGATATCGCGGTGAATGGTTGCCGGAGAGACGTGAAAATGTTCCATGAGTTCATTGACCGAGCAGTATTTTTTCTCTTTCAGATAGTCAATGATTGCAAAAGTTCTCAGATTTTTCATCCGTCCCGTCTCCTTTCTCATGCGTTTCCGTTACTGTAGCGCATAAAAGAGAATTTTGCAAATGAGAAGAAATGAGATTTTCTCAAAAAATCTCAAAAAGACGGATGTTTTCCGGGTTTACCGCCAGTCCTGACTGTGTCTGCTCTTGATACGGCATTTTTGACGCCTGAGCCTTCTGTCGAAAGAGGAATTCACGTGGTCGGAGGCGGATTGCAGCTGCTGTCTGGTTCTTGAAATGCTGACGGGCGGAACATGGTTCGGATATTCGTCATCGCTCTGTGCTGGGCAGGTTCCTGTCCGGCAGCCCGATGTCGTCCTTCCGCAGGTTCGCGCTTTTTGCGGAAAACACTGCCGGTCCTCTCTTCCGGAACAGAGAACGGCGAGAAAAGCAATTGCAAAAATACCGAAAACTTTTTTCATTTATAAATATCTCCGCTGTTTTTGTTTTTTAATATACTTGATGTATTGATCTTATTCAAGTGCCCATGTCCGTTTTTTTGCGTTTTTATCAGATTTGGAGCATGGCGGTTCCGAATAAAAAATCAGAATCTTTTGCTTTTTGCTCTTGAAAAGTTTCTTTTACGCTATATTTTACTGTAAAAAATAGCGTCAGAAAAACATGAGGAGGTTTTTTATGAACGTATTGGTTACCGGCGGCGCGCGAGGAATCGGCGCGGGAATTGTAAGCGAACTGGCAAAAAAGGGACACAGTGTCGCGTTCTGCGGACGCGGTGAAGCGGAAAAGTGCGCGGAGCGTCTTGCGGAATTGCGCGGCGCGTTTCCGAACGGCAAATTCCAGTACTACCAGTGCGACATTTCCAAAGACGAGGACCGCAAAAGACTTCTGGATTCCTTCATTGCCGATTTCGGATCGATCGACATGCTCGTCAACAACGCCGGCGTCGCCCCGGACGTCCGCGCCGACCTTCTTGAGATGAGTGAAGAGAGCTTCGACCGTGTGCTCGGCATCAATCTGCGCGGACCCTTCTTTCTGACTCAGATGGCGGCAAAGCGGATCATGGAAAACCAAAACGGCGCGTTTCACTGCATCGTGAACATCGGCTCCGTTTCCGCCGACTACGCCAGCATCAACCGCGGCGAATACTGCCTTTCCAAAGCGGGCGTTGCAATGGCGACCAAGCTCTGGGCGGTGCGGCTTGCGGATGAGGGAATTCCGGTTTATGAAATCCGTCCGGGCGTCATCAAGAGCGATATGACGAGCGTCGTTTCCGCAAAATACGACAAGATGATTGCGGACGGGCTCACGCTTCAGCGCCGCTGGGGGTATCCGGAAGACATCGGACGTGCAGTCGCGGCGCTCGCCGACGGTTCGTTCGCCTACTCCACCGGACAGGTCGTCAACGTCGACGGCGGACTTACCGTTGAGCGTTTCTGATGAAGACTCTGAACACGCTCATCATCGGCAGCGGAGCGGCGGGGCTCGCCGCCGCGGTCCGGCTGAACGCGCTCGGCGTGGAGGACATCGCGATCTACACGGAAGGACTCAAAATGGGAACCTCCATCAACACCGGAAGCGACAAGCAGACTTATTACAAGCTCGGCATGTACGGCGCGGAACCCGATTCCCCGCATCTCCTTGCGGAGGATCTGATGCGCGGCGGTTCGGTGCACGGCGATATCGCGCTGGTTGAAGCCGCGCTCTCTCCGCTTGCATTTCATCATCTCGCCGCGCTCGGCGTGCCGTTCCCGCATGACGAATTCGGACAGTTCATCGGCTACAAGACCGACCACGACCCGAAGCGCCGCGCCACCAGCTGCGGTCCCTACACCTCCCGCGACATGTGCCGCGCGCTCATCCGCGAAGTTCACCAGCGCGGAATCGAAGTCTGCGAAAAACGAGTCGCAGTGAAACTCCTGACCTCTTCCGGCGCGGACGGCGGAACGGTCTGCCGGGGTGCGGTCTTCCTGGATACAACCTCCGAACGCCCGGTGTTCGAGACCGTTTTTGCGGAGAACGTCGTCTTTGCCGTCGGCGGGCCCGGCGGATTCTATGCGCGGAGTGTTTATCCGGCCGTTCACACGGGGGCGATAGGACTTGCGATTGAGGCGGGGGCGAAAACCCGGAATCTTCCGGAATTCCAGTACGGCATGGCGTCGACGAAGTTCCGCTGGAATGTTTCGGGCAGTTACATGCAAGTGCTTCCGCGCATCGTTTCGCGTGCGGCGGACGGCGTTTCGGATGAGCGCGAGTTCCTGCGGGAGTATTTCGATTCCGCCGCCTCCATGTACGATTCCATCTTTCTGAAGGGGTATCAGTGGCCGTTTGCGGCGGGACACATCCCCGGCTCGTCGCTGATTGACATCTTCGTCGACATCGAGATTTCCAGGCGCGGACGCCGCGTGTTTCTTGATTACCGCACCGATCCGGCGGATTTCCGGTTCGAGGCGCTCAATGCCGAAACGCGCGAATATCTCACCAAATCCGCCGCCGTTGCGGATTCGCCGCTGAAGCGTCTGGAACTGCTCAACGCGCCCGCAATTGAACTTTACCGTCAGCACGGCATCGATCTTGCGGCGGAGGCTCTGGAGATTGCTGTCTGCGCGCAGCACAACAACGGCGGGCTTGCCGCGAACATCTGGTGGGAATCGGAGAACATCAAAGGTCTTTTCCCGGTCGGCGAGGTCAACGGATCCCATGGCGTGACGCGTCCGGGCGGAACCGCACTGAACGCCGGACAGGTCGGCGCGTTCCGCGCGGCGGAATTCATCGCGGCGATGCGGCAGTATGAACCTGTCTGCATCGAAGACGCCGCGTGGCTTGCGAACTCTCAGCTGGAGGTGTTCCGCAAACGGATGCTTGTTCCCGCAAAGCTCAACTGGCGCGAGGAGCGCCGCAAGTTTCAGACCCGCATGAGCGAATCCGCCGCATTCGTCCGGGAAGGACGGATGCTCGCGAAGGCGCTCGCCGAAACGCGTGAACAGCTCGCCCTGTTGAACGCGGACGGTCTCGGCGGACTCGATTCCCGCGCGCTTGCGGAGACACTGCGGAACGGTCAGCTCCTGACCGCGCAGGTCCTTTATCTGGAAACCATGCGGAAACAGGTCGGCGACGGCGTCGGTTCGCGCGGAAGCTCGATTGTCATTGCGGAGCGCGGCGAATATATCCACCCGTCGCTGCCGCCGTACTGGCAGATAGAAAAAGAGGATGCTTCGTTCCGCGGCAAGGTTCTGACCGCGCGTCTGAATGCCGCCGGCGAGGCGGAAATGGCATGGGAGCCGTGCCGCGGACTGCCCGTCACCGACGGCTGGTTCGAGAACGTCTGGCGCGCATGCCGGGAAAAGAAAATTTACGGGGAGGCATGATGGACGAAGAGAAAATCTGCGACTTCCGGATTCTGCGCGAACTGCGCCGGAGCCATGATCTGAGCATTGCCGATCTCTCCGCGCAGAGCGGGGTTTCGGCGAGTGTCATTTCAAAACTCGAACGCAATCAGACCAAAGCCGAACTGGATACGCTGTACCGTCTGGCCCGCGTCTTCCGCCTTTCGCTCGGCGACCTGATTTCGCTTGCGGAGAACAAAGCGCCGCATCAGGTCAACGAGGAGAGCTACCGTTCGGGTGATTTCTCGTTCCGCCGCGTCAGCTACGGCAACATGCGCTGCATGCACGGATTCGCAAAGAAGAGCGGCGCGCTTTCCAAGCCGGAACTGCACGGCGACGACTTTGAGACGTGCTGGCTGCTGAGCGGGAAACTGCGCATCGTTCTTCCGAATGAAGTCTGCCTGCTCGAACCCGGCATGTCCGTCCAGTTCGATGCGCTTTTACCCCACACCTATGAAGTCCTGGAGGACTGCGAGGTGTTCATTGTTCATCTGAAAAAAGGAAACCGCTTTTAAGGAGATACAGTCATGGCATTCCGCAAAGTAACTGAATTCAAAACACCGGAAGCGTTCGCAGAATACGTTCGAAGCGAAAACTTCCATATCGGCGTCGCGCCTGAAGTGAAGGCCGACGGTTCCGCCGCGCTCGCTCAGCCCGTTCCGTACAAAGGCCGTGTGATCGGCAACCGCTGGGCGGTTCTTCCGATGGAAGGCTGGGACTGCATGGATGACGGTACACCGAGCGACTTCACCATGCGCCGCTGGCTCCGTTTCGCCCAAAGCGGTGCAAAACTCATTTACGGCACTGAAGCCGGCGCCGTCATGCATACCGGACGCAGCAATCCGCAGCAGCTCCTCGTCGCGCCGCACACCGGAGCGGTGCTCAAGCATATCGTTTCCGAGATGCGCCGCGTTCACCGTGAAAAGTTCGGGAAGGACGACGATCTGGTCATCGGCATTCAGCTCACTCATTCCGGACGCTATTCGCATCCGAACAAAGCGGACGTGCTCGAACCGGTGACCGCGTATCAGCATCCGCTCCTCGACAAAAAATTCCATTGCTCCGCCGCGAACGTTGTGACGGATGAAGAGGTTGGAAACATCGTTCAGCACTTCATCACCGCCGCGAAAGTCGCTCAGGACGCGGGATTCGATTTCGTCGACATCAAGTCCGCGCACGGTTATCTCGGACACGAATTCCTGACAGCTTACGACCGTCCGGGCAAGTACGGCGGATCTTTTGAAAACCGCACGCGTTTCTTCCGTGAAATTGCGGAAGGCATTCAGAAAAATGTTCCGGGACTCGACATTTCCGCACGCGTCAGCCTGTTCGACATCTTCCCGTTCGTCAAAGGCGACGACGGCGTCGGTCATCCGATGGAATGGCCTGCCGGCACGCGCTATCCCTATGCGTTCGGCGGTGACGGAACCGGCATGGATATGGATCCTGATCTCAAGGAAACCGTTCAGTTCATTGATATGCTCAGGGAATTCGGCGTCGGCATGATCTGCGCGACGATCGGCAGCCCGTATTACAACGTCCACATGCAGCGTCCCGCGTATTATCCGGTCAGTGACGGTTATGCGATGCCGGAGCCGCCGCTCTACAATGTCGGCCGTCACCTGAAAGCGGTGAAACGGCTGAAGGAACTGCGCCCTGACATGCTCGTTGTCGCTTCCGGTCTGACATGTCTTCAGGAGTATCTCCCGAATGTTGCGGAATACGCGGTTGCGCACGGCTGGGCGGATTTTGCCGGAATCGGGCGCATGGTGCTTTCGTATCCGGAGATCTGCGCGGATGCGCTTGCCGGGAAACCGCTGGACCGCCGCCATATCTGCCGTACCTTCGGCGACTGCACGAACGCGCCGCGCGCCGGCATGATTTCCGGCTGTTATCCGCTCGACGAGTTCTACAAGAAGCGTCCCGAAGCGGTGAAGCTCCGCGAGCTGAAGAAAAATGCATGAGGTGAATCATGAATCCCAACGATTATCTGATTTCATTTCTGCCGCAGGATTTTTTTCAGAAGATTGAGGCAGGCAGGATCAACCGTCAGCTTTTCCCGCCGTTTTCGGATCGCGCCGCGTGGGAGGCGCTGAAGACTCAGCCTTCAAAGCGTACCGTCATCCGGGAACTGCTGGATGAGGCGGAACAGCTCCGCACCGTTCCGCCTCCGGTTCTGCTTTATTCCTCTTACTGTGAGTACGGAATCAACGGCAACCGCATCAACTTCGAGGCTCCGTATTTTGACCGCCGCAATCATCTCGGAACGCTTGTTCTTGCGCTCTGTCTGACCGGGAACCGCGACCGCTGGCTGATGCCGGTGCTGGATTACCTGTTTGCGATTCTGGAAGAGCAGTCGTGGTGCATGCCTGCCCATGCGCGCTGGAACGGCGCGTTTCCGAATCCCCTGCGCTGCCAGTCCGATCTTTTCGCATCGGAGACTGCAGCTCAGCTTGGCGCAACGGTGAATCTGCTCGGCGATGTTTTCGAAGAGGTCTGTCCGGGGCTTGTCGAGCGCATCCGCACGGAAACGCTTGAACGCACGGTCCGCAAAGCGCTGGATCCCGCGATTTCGTGGATGCAGTTCTGGTTCCATTCGGAAGTTCCGGGAAACTGGACGCCGTGGTGCAGTTACAATCTCCTCTTCGCGGCGGTCTGCCTGGAAAACAATCCGCAGAAACTTTCGGACTGTTTCCATGCGTATCTCCAGCCGGTCTCCCGCTTCGCGTATCACTACGCCGATGACGGCTACTGTGCGGAAGGTCCTTCCTACTACAGCAAGGCGGGCGGAATGCTCTTCAAGCTTACCGACGTCATGGATAAGATGCTTCCCGGTTGTATGGACAAGTATTACGCGGAGCCGAAGACCCGCGCAATTTTCGAGTTCATCACAAAGCTCCGCATCGGAAACGACCAGGTTTCGTTCGGCGATTCGCAGCCGCATCAGCTTCCGCTCCTCTCGCTTATGCTCCCTTGCGGCGAACGCTTCCACTCTCCTGCGCTTCTGGATTACGGACGCAACCAGGTTCTGCATATCCAGTCCTGGTGCGGCGACGAGCTGTGTGAAACGCTCGCTCTGCTCTTCGATGCTCCCGCGGAGTTCTCGACGGAACCTGTGAAGCTGCCTGCGGTCTCCACGTTCCATGACCGTCTCTCCGTTCTGCGTTCCGCGCACTTCTCCGCGACGCTGAAAGGCGGATACAACAAGGAACCGCACAACCACAACGATCTCGGACACTTCACGCTTTACAACGGAACGAAGCCGGTCATCGTCGACGCCGGAAGCGGACTTTACACCAAACTCAATTTTTCGCCGCTCCGCTACACCATCTGGTATACGCGCGGAAGCGGACACAATGCGCCTGTCTTCGATGGGCTTGAACAGCCGGAAGGCACGGAACGGGCGGTTCTCGGCGACCCGGAGGTTACGCCGGAGGGGACGCGCTTGGTCTGCGATCTCTCCAAAGTCTATCCAGCCGAAGCCGGTGTCCGTTCTCTGAAGCGTGTGATGCTCTATTCGGAAAACAAGGTTGTCATTGAAGATTCGTTTGAGCTTGCCGCTCCGCGCACGGCGTATATCAACCTCATCACGGCGGAAACTCCGGTCGTCGAGGGCAGCGCAATCCGTCTCGGCGATACGCTGCTGACGCTTGACGGCATTGAATTCTCCGGAACGGAGGCGCTGCCGGATCTGCTGCATGACCGCAGCCGGAAGCGCGCCTGGTCCTCCCCGCTGACCCGCATCGTGCTGAAGACGGCAAACACTCACTACAAGATGATCTTTACGACAGGAGAAGCAAAATGATTTATTTCTTTGCAGACGACCATTACGGCGTTCATCCCGGCAAGGTGATTTTTGAAAATCTGCCGGAGAAACTCAAAGGAAACATCCGTTTCGTGGAAAACGACTGGACTCTTCTTGAATCCGGCGACTGGCTTGCAGACTGCGATCTGCTGGTTCTGAACATGATCGGAACCACATGCAAGCTGCCGCATCCGGGCGAGGGCGCGGAACGCGCGGTCCGCTCCTATTGCGAACGCGGCGGAAACGTTCTGCTGCTTCACGGTTCCAGCGCCGCTTTCTGGGAGTGGGACTGGTGGCGGAAAATCGTCGGATACCGCTGGGTCCGCGGAAACGATCCCGACGGCGTTCCCGCATCCACGCACCCGACGAAGCCCTATTCGCTCCGTCTTGCCAAGACGCGTCATCCTCTGATGAAGCAGCTTGCCACGTTCGATCTCCCCGCGGATGAAATCTACACCGAACTCGAACAGGTCTGTCCCTCAATGGTTCTGATGGATACGATGATTGAAGAGGGCGTTTTCCCGCAGTGCACGGAGACGCTGACTCCCTGGGGCGGAAAGTTCATCGGATTCCTCCCCGGTCATGCCCCCGCCGTCACCTCCAATCCCGATCTGATCCGCACCGTTGCGGTTCTGATGAACTATTTACTGAAAGGAAATTGACCCATGAAGCGTTTCAAATCCATTTTCCTGAGCAACAACCCGAAACAGATTGATTACGTTTATTCCGCGGAACAGCAGAAGCGCATTGCGGAACTGACCGATCTCATCCCCGGCGTTCTCACGGCGGAAAACTTCGATTCCACGGATCTTTCGGAGCTGGAAGTTATTTTCTCCACCTGGGGAATGATGAACTTTACGGAAGAGCAGTTCGCAAAAATGCCGAACCTGAAAGCCGTCTTTTACGCAGCGGGTGCAACGGATGCGTTTGCGCGTCCGCTCCTTGCGCACAAAGTCAAACTTTCGAGCGCATGGAAGGCAAACGCAATCCCCGTCGCGGAAGTCGTGGTTGCGCAGATTATTCTTTCTCTGAAAAATTATTTCACGAATACGGCGGAATGCAAGAGCTTCGAGGGCTGGCGTTCCGCGCGCCGCGGTCCCGGCATCTACGGGGAAACGGTTGCCCTGATCGGCGCCGGCGCAATCTCCGCCCGCGTGCAGGAGATGCTCAAGGCGTACAATCTGAACGTCATTGTCATCCCGTCGCGTCCCGAACGCCGCACGGTTTCACTGGAAGAGGCGTTCCGCACGGCGTATGTGGTCAGCAACCACCTTCCGAACCGCGAGGACAACAAACATGTTCTCTCGAAGGAGATGTTCGCCTCCATGCGCGAAGGAGCAACGTTCATCAACACCGGACGCGGCGCGCAGGTTGATGAAGCGGGTCTCTGCGAGGTTATGAAGAACCGTCCGGATCTCACCGCTCTGCTCGACGTCACCTGTCCCGAACCCCCGGAGAACGGATCGGAGCTTTATACGCTTCCGAACATTCATCTTACTTCGCATATCGCCGGATCGCTGAACGATGAAGTTCACCGCATGGCGGATTACGCAATCTCCGACTTCGTGCGCTTCGCCGACGGCAAGCCGCTCGAAAACGAAGTCACCGAAGAGATTCTCATGACCCATTGAGTCTCCTTCCTCCTGTCGGTTGACACCTCTGCACGGGCAGACAACCGACAGGAGGTTTTATGTTTTACGCAGACATTGACAAAAAACGTTTTTCCGCGTACGAAAACAGCGCGGCATTCCGCCCCTCGTTCCGTCATTCGGAAACGGCGGAGTTTGAAATCTGTTTTCAGAATCCGGATGGCTCCCCGTTCAATTTGAGCGGCTGTACCCTGCAGATCGCACTTGACGATGATTTTGATCACCGTTTCCCGATGATTTCCCACCCCGCGGATAATACGGTTCATATCGTGGATGCCGCCGCAGGAACTGCCCGTTTCTCCGTTTCCTGTTCCTCCCGCAAGTTTGAACGCGTCGTCCGTCATGGTCCCGCCGTCTGTTCGCTGGAAATCATCCGTACCGTCAACGGCAGTGCGGAAGGTTCAGTGATTCTGCAGGAGGAGAATATCGCTCTTCTGCCCCGTCTTTACACCGATGAAAACGCTCCAACGGCTCCGGAGAAGGATTATTACTACACCAAACCGCAGGTCGATGCGATGATCCGCGAGAACCTGACCGTCCGTCTCGGCGCTTGCGGCGGACTCGGCATTCAATACGGGGAGACCGGCTGCATTCTCTCCTGGACGGATCCCGACGACGTCGTTGTCAACGGCGCAGAACTTGCCCGCTGGAAGCAGACGGTTCTGATCCGCAAACTCAACAAGTATCCCGCAAGCGTGTTCGACGGGGAGCCTGTTGCGCGGACGGAGCGTGCGGGTGGTACGAAGAATGCATACCGCAGCGGTTTTCATGATACTGCGCCGGAAGCGGGAAATGTCTATTGCTACAAGCTTTTTTCGGAGACGGAGAATGGAGCATGGAATGATCTTGCCGCCAACTGTTTTCCAGGAGCAACGGCGTATTCGTGGAATTTGGTTCAGAGCATGGTCCGTGCGGGCGCCGCTCCCCGTATCTGGCCGGTTGGAACGGTGTTCGAGGTTCCGCATGGGGAGTATTCGCACAGCGACGGTTCCGGTCTGCTGTTCCGTGTCGCCGGCTATGATCAGGTTCCCGCCGCGGATGAGGCACTGACCCACACGATGTGTCTGGAGATGACCGACTGTCTGATTTCCGCCCCGATGGACTGCGCGGAAAACGAGTACGCCCTGACCGCTGATGCGGCGGCGCGTGCGGGGAAAACCTATTACGAATTCACCGGTTCCGCCTACCGCGCTCTTTCCGCCGGAACGGATTATGAGATCGGGGATCCCGTGCCTGCCGCGAAGTGGTTCGAGAAGAACATCGTGAACCGCGAGTCGATGGGCAACAGCCGCTTTTCGCAGTCGAATCTCCTCCAGTGGCTGAATTCGGACGGCGCGGCGTTCGGCTGGTTTGCAAAACAGAACATCTGGGACAAATGCCCGAATGCATATCTGAGCAGAAACGGTTTCTGTCGTTATCTTGATCCGGAGTTTCTCTCTGTGGTTCAGCCCGCGCGGATCACAACCGCTCTGGTTCCTCAGGACGGCGGCGGTTATGAGCTGACGAACGCGAAATTCTGGCTTCTCTCCGCATCGCAGATTGACGGATCGCAGTCGAACGGTGTTACGGAAAACATACAGCTTTCGTTTTATGCGGATGGCGGAAGCCCTGTCAAAATGATGCTGAACGGTTCCGGAACGGAGCTCCAGTGGCTGCGTACCGCGTATGAACAGGATGTCTTCCGCAACCGGGTGGTTCCGCTTTCGCGCTACACCTATTCCGGAAATCCCGCCCCTGGGATCTCGCCCGCATGCATTATCGCCTGAAGAAAGGAGTGGAAAATGAACATTATTGACCGTGAAACGTTTGCTGCAATGGAAGCCGTCCGGAAAGCCGGTGCGCGTCCGGCGGTGAAAAAGTACAGCACTCTCAAAATCATCCGCGCGCTCGGCGACGAGTGGCCTGCGTACCGGGAACAGCTGGAATCGGGCGGATATGCCGACCAGTTTTTCGCCGCGAACTATCTGGCGGGAGACGACCCCGTTTTTGTTTCGTTCCTTGCGAAGGTTCCGGATTCGGTGAAAGCGAAGCTCGCCGAATGCGAATGGAGCGCGGAGTAATTTTCAATTCGCCTGTTCTGCACTGTCTTGCGGTGCAGAACAGATTGCTTTTTTTGCCTCTCTCTGGAATGACCGTTTGATTTCCAGCAATTGTCTCCGGTATTCGGCGATTTCCGGGTTTCCCCGATCCAGATCCCAGATGAAATTCGCTTTGCCGAGCAGAACGTTCAGGGAATGTTCATCGAGCTTCCGCCATTCATGTTCCCAGTGCTTGTTGAGGTAATACATCTGCTGACGCAGCCGCCGGCGGTCTTCGCGCGGGGCGTTCATTTTTGCATTGACGACGATTCCGGTTACTTCCTGTCTCATGCCCTTGCGCATAATTTTGATTTTATCGTTGTTCAGCCGCAGTCCGGATTTCCGGAGTTCCTGCCGGCAGGTTTGAATCAGTGCGGAGATTTCCCCGTTGTCCGGGTTTCCGGAAAAGGTGAGGTCATCGGCATATCTTGTAAATTCGAGTCCGTGGTCCAGCGCATAGAGCTTGAGGGTGAAATCAAGATCATGCAGCAGGAGATTGGAGATGTGCGGACTGGTCACCGCACCTTGCGGAAGATGCCCGTACAGCGTGCAGAGTTTCGCAAGCATGACCGCGGCATTTTCCGTTTCCGTATATCTTCGGAAAAGAGCAAGAACACGACTGTATTTCAGAGACGGAAAGAAATCCTTGACGTCGAGTGCAATGACGACCGGTCGGCCGCAATGGTTTTCCGCATTGTCCTTTATGGAAGTCCCCGGTTCAAATGCGGTTGCCGCAGACATTAAACTGGTGATTTCATTTCTGGTGACGTCCGCTTCCGGATCCTGGCGCCGGATGCTTTGGAGCGCTTTTGTGCAGCGGGTGGCGCCCAGCGAAATTTTATCCGGAAGAACAAAGCGGAGGATGTACTGCTGAATCCGTTTCAGAATAGCGCAGGGGGCTTCGATTGTGCGGAACTTCCCGTTCTTTTTCGGAATCCGGTAGATCTTATAGAATTCCGGTGTGCGGTTGCTCAACAGATAAAGGAATTTTACATTGATTCCTAAATCTTCTGCCATTTTTTGTATTGTAAAAGTGTTCTGTTCCATAAATACCTTTAAAAAATCCGGAGACGGCAGTCTTATCACTGAAAACAAATCGACCAGCGCACGGAACAGATACTCCGAGGCTTTGCGACAGAGCGACTTGGAATTGACGGCGGCGGACTTAACTTGCGCACAGCGCAAGGCGGGTCCGCCTAGGAAATTCCATGGCGAAATGGCGCAAATGATCGGGGTAGATGTCCGGGCGAGGGGCGTGGAATGTGGAAAAACAAGTTGTTTGTCCAGACATTCCTTTCCGGCAGCTGCCAGTCAGGGAAAGCGACTCGCCATCCCTGTTCATTCCGGTTAAGGAAGAACATAGAACTGATAAAACTGCCGCTCCGGATACATATCCTGTCAAATTTTGACCAGTATAACTCTGTGTTTTGAACACATGAGTTAAAATATTATATAATGTACTAT
>ERZ1034842.135-NODE-135-length-39274-cov-68.315459_pt1 | contig 39274 bp, 42 predicted proteins | sample MGYA00520634_ERZ1034842 | MGnify/ENA primary metagenome ERZ1034842 (study PRJEB33766, sample SAMN09781734) | gut metagenome | biome: gut microbiome | host: Homo sapiens | place: Madagascar | study: EMG produced TPA metagenomics assembly of the PRJNA485056 data... | reverse complement strand
ACGCAACCCCCGAAGAGACGGCTGCACCCGAGGAGAACGCAACCCCCGAAGAGACCACAACCACCGAAGAGGCTACTGCGCCCGAGGAGCAGAAAGAACCCACGGAGAAAATCTTTCTCTTTAAGGACGACGGTGCATACAAAGATGATCTGTTTGTTTCGGTCAACGGCAGGAATTTTCAGATCCAGCGTGGCGTAGAAGTCGAAGTGCCCGCCTGCGTCGCAGAGGTTATACGCAATTCCGACAGACAGAAGCAGCTGGCGGAGCAGCGCCTTGAGAAGCTGGTAGAGCAGTATATCAAAGAGAGATAAGGACACACCGGGAGGGCGCATTTTGCGCCCTCTTTTACTTTCAGGAGGTTTATATGAAAATATGCGAAGCAATAAGACAGACCGATGAGCTAAAGCCCAATCAGTATTCGGACGAGCAGAAAATAAGATGGCTTTCCGAGCTTGACGGGAAGATAGTAAAAGAGCTGATAGACGCGAAGAGCGGGGAGAAATCAACGGTGTTTGAAGGCTATAATGAAGACACAGACACGAACACAGAACTGCTTGTGCCGGAGTCTTACAGCAACCTATATGTTCTTTGGCTGATGTCAAAAATTGACTTTTTCAACGCCGAATACGACCGATACAACAATTCGGCAATGGCTTTCAACGAGGCATACGAGGGCTACTGGGGATATTACAGCAGAACGCACGCGGCTCCGGCGGGCGGAATATTTATGAGGTGAACCGATGAGACTGCCTATTCTTAACACGGTCAGTAAAAACAGGGAAATGATGAGCGCGTTCGGAGGATATCACCATGACCTTGTTATAAGTGACAATGAATTTTACGACGAAGAGAATCTTTCGTCAGACAGCTATCCTGCCCTGACGCCGAGAGAGCAGCGGAAAAAAATTCGCGATTTCACACGCCTTGACGGCTTTTGCGTGAACAACGGTCTGTGTTGGGTGGACAATGGCAAAGTGTTCTACAACGGCGATCAGGTCAGCGGCGATGTCGAGAAAAGCCGCAAACAAATGCTGAGCATGGGTGCGTATGTCCTCATCTGGCCGGACAAAAAATATATCAACACCGAGAAAGTGAGCGAGGGCGTAGGCAGTTTGGAAAAATCGTTTACGACAACTGCGGCGGTATCATTTACGCTGACGCGAGTAACCGGAGATGATTATAACCCGACAGTCTCGGCCACGGCGCCGGAAGAGCCGACAAACGGCGACAGCTGGCTTGATACTTCCTCAAAGCCGCATACTCTCAAGATATATGCCGCAGCAACAAAGATGTGGAATGCGGTGGCGACGACATTCGTCAAAATCTCTTCGGCCGGAATAGGCGAAGGATTCTCGGAATATGACGGAGTGACTATAAGCGGCTGCAAGGACGAACAGTTCAACACAAACATGATACTCTATGCGGTCAGCAAGGATTACATAGTCGTGACCGGATTCATAGATGAAGTATCGAGTCAGCAGGAAGCGGTGACTGTAAAAAGAACCGTGCCGGATATGGACTTCGTGACCGAAAGCGAAAACCGCATCTGGGGATGTTCTTCCGATAAGCATGAGATATATTGCTGCAAAATAGGCGATCCATTTAACTGGAATTGTTTTCTCGGATTGGCGAGCGACAGTTACGCCGTGACAGTCGGAACGCACGGTAAGTTTACTGGCGCGTTTACGATGCGGGGATATATCCTGTTTTTTAAGGAAGACTGCGTCCACAAGGTCTACGGCTCGAAGCCCTCAAATTTTCAGGTTACGAACGAATCTATAAGGGGCGTCCAAAACGGCAGTGAGCGAAGCCTCGCACTGTGCAACGAAACACTATACTACAAGAGCCGCAACGGTATATGCGCCTATGACGGCGGAACCCCGGTCAATGTTTCCGAGGCGTTCGGTGCAAACGCATATAGAAATGCCGTAGCGGGAGCAATCGACAACAAATATTATGTGTCGATGTCGGACGAGAACGGCAAATACAGCCTGTTCACATACGATGAGCGCACAAAAATATGGCATAGGGAGAGCGGGCTGAAAATCGATGCTTTCGCGCCGCTGGACGGGGAATTGTATTTCACGGTTGGAAACAGCCTGTGGACGATGCACGGCACGACGCGATACAGCGTAACAGATCAGACGTATGACGAAAAGCCGGTTGAATGGATGGCCGAAAGCGGACCTATTGGAGTGACAAGCCCCGATAATAAATATATTTCAAAACTGCAGTTTCGCCTGAGCGTCGAACGCGGGGCGCAGTTCCGGGTGCAGATCCAGTATGACTCTATGGGCGATTACGAGGAAGTGCTGCACATCGATGCTGTAAACAATCGCACAATCACTATTCCGATTATAGTCAGGCGCTGCGACCACATGAAAATCCGAATGCGGGGCAGGGGCAAGTTCATCTTGTACAGCATCGCAAAGGTAACGGAACAAGGGAGTGAAATCTGATGCCGACGCTAAATCTGAATCTGCCGACGAATCTTGGCGGAGATCAGAAAACTCAAAGCTATCTCTATCAACTTAACGAACAGCTTCGGTATATTCTCAACAATCTTGACGGAGACAATTTTTCGCCGACTTATCTGAAAACGGTGGAGCAGACGCGGTCAATGGCGGAGCTGGCGAGCGGCGCCGTTGAGCAATTAGAAGCGGGCAGAAAGATTGATTATAACGAGCTCAACGATAAAATCATAGCGCAGGCGGAAGAGATAAATCAGACATTTCACACCGAGATAGAGCAGAACAATGACAACATAATGACAACGGTGCGCGAAGAGCTTAGCGCGAAGGCGTCAATTGCAGAGCTTAATGCAACACTCGAGTCCTATGTTACACAGACTTCAAGGGAAATTCAGCTGAATTTCGACCAGAATTATCTCTATACAACAGAGGTTGACGGCAGACTCGAAGAGTTTCAGGAGCTAATAAGAACATATTTCCGCTTCACGGCGGAGGGAATGGAGCTCGGCAAGGCGGACAGTCCGTTCAAATCTATGCTGACAAATGAAAAATTAAGCTTCACACAGAACGGCACGGAGATAGCCTATATCTCCAACCGCTGCCTTTATGTTACGGATGTTGAAGTTCTTAACCGACTGAGGATAGGCAACTGGGAGTTCACGCCCAGGAGTAATGGCAATCTTAGCTTTATATGGAGGGAATAAACAATGGCAATAACAACAATCAAAACATATCCGAAGAATATCACCGTAGGTGTCAGCAAAATAAATGGCCTTGGTAATATTCTGATTGAAGTCGAGGATGCGAATGACGGGAAGTCATACACCCATAAGATGTATTTCACTTGCGGCAATTACAGCTACGAGAGCGGGTATTTTTCAACAAACAATGCAGTTATGACGGCATATGAGTTCCCACTCGAATGGGCTAATGCCATTACGAGCGGAAGCATCAGAACCGGCACGCTGAAGATTGAAACATACAAGAAGTTAGGACTGATCCCGACGACGCTCGTTGAGACGAACACGAAGACTGTTACTTTTTCGGTTCCGGACAATGTGAAACCCACAATGCCGGAACTGACAATAGAGCGCATAGACGGCAGCGTTCCGACCGAATGGGGAATATATGTGCAGGACTATTCAAAATGCAGGATTACTGCCGCTGCGCAGGGGGCATACAGCTCAACGATAAAGAACTATCGGTTTGCCGTGAACGGTGCAGTTCTGTCAAATCAGACCGGCGGGGTTTATACCTACACTTGCTATCTGTCGGGTGAGCTGAACTTTACGGTCACGGCGACAGACAGCAGAGGCAGAACGGTCAGCCATACGGCGAGCATATCGGTTGAAAAGTATGACAGTCCGATGATAAATGAAGTCACATGCTTCAGATGCACGCAGGACGGCACGGAAAACGACAAGGGCACATATGCGGCCGGAAAGGTAAACTATAGCTTCTCGGCGTTGTCAGGCAAGAATATAGCGGTTTGCAAAGCAAGCTACAAGACAGATACGATGGATGCCTGGTCTGATGAGACGGCGATGAGCAATGATGTGCAGGCGATCCTCTTTGACGGTCTCAGTGAGAATGTCTCGTATAAGATAAAATTCAAAGTTACCGATAGCCTTGCTTCCGCGGAATATGTTTATGAGCTTTCGACGAGCTTCGTGCTGATGGACTTCCTGCGCGGCGGCAAAGGAATAGCTTTCGGCAAGGTTGCGGAACTCGCCAATACGATGGACGTCAACATGCTGCTGCTCCTCAGAAAGGGACTGCAGGCAGGAGAACAAACTTTTCCGCTGAAAGACACAGGCTGGCAGGAGTTAGAGCTTACGGACGGAATAACTCCGGGCGCGAATGGACTGACACCCAAAGGCCGCAGACTCGGAAACTCGGTCAACATCGTCGGAGATGTGCAGGGGATAACGGCGGGCGGGAAAACCATATGCACGCTGCCGGAGGATCTGCGTCCGCAGAGCAGGATATTTACAATCTGTGCGGCGAACGATACCAACCTTGCCCGGTGGTCGGTATTTCCGGATGGAAGAGTGGTGCTTGATTGGTGCTTCAATCTTGAGACAAAAGCTTATAAATACAATCTGACTTCATATAAGCTGAACATAAATTATCTGATCTGAGGAGGTAAAAGCAAATGGCATACACGACAAAAGACCTTGAAAAGCAGAAAAAGCAGCAGGGCATATCAAAGGACAAACTGTCATACGCCGTGGCGCAGGGCGGAAATGCGGCGGCGCTCGCCGGTGGAATGGCAAAGCAGGGAATAAACGCCGCGAAGCAGGTCGGATACGGTATAGGCACGATAAAAACGCTGCTCAACAAGCCAAAGGACTACGAGGAATCCGACGAAGTTAAGCAGGCTCAGGAGGATCTGAAGAACCATTACAACTCAAAGCCCGGGGACTATCAGAGCAATTATGCAGATCAGATACAGGGACTTCTGAAGGACTACGAAAACACCAAAGATTTTCAGTATGATTTCAATGCCGATCCGCTCTATCAGCAGTATAAGGATCAGTATATTCAGCAGGGCAAGATGGCGATGCAGGACACTATGGGGAATGCCGCGGCGCTCACCGGCGGTTACGGCAGTTCTTATGCTTCGACTGCCGGAAACCAGGCATACCAGTCAAGCCTCAACGATTTGAACAATGTCATTCCGTCACTGTATGACCGGGCATATAGCAAATATCGTGACGACAAGAGCGATAAATTGCAGCATATGCAGGTCCTGCAGAACCTCGACGATTCAGACTATAAAAAATATCAGGACACGCTGAGCGACTACTATAACACACTCAATTATCTACAGAGCCAGTCACAGTATCTCTCGGAAAGTGATTACAACCGTTACCTCAATCAGCTTGCGCAGTGGCAGTATGAGCTTGAATATTATACAGGACGCGCAGACGCCGCACAGCAGCAGTCGAATTGGCAGAGCGAGCAGAACCGCCAGTATATGCAGGACTATGTCAATCAGCGCAACTGGCAGAATCAGTTTGATTATCAGAAGGAGCAGGACGCCCTTGCACAGAATAACTGGCAGCAGCAGTTCGACTACGGAAAGGAGCAGGATGCGCTTGCACAGAACAATTGGCAGAAACAGTTCGATTACGGAAAGGAGCAGGATGCGCTTGCACAGAACAACTGGCAGCAGCAGTTTGATTACGGCAAGCAGCAGGACGCGCTTGCGCAGAGCAACTGGCAGAAACAGTTTGACTACGGCAAGCAGCAGGACTCAAGGGATTATAATCTCAAAAAGCAGCAGTTTGAGCACGACAAATATATGGACTCTCTCAAGGCTCAGAGCTATTCAACCTCTTCATCGTCCTCATCGGGCGGGAGCGGGTATAGCGGTTCTTCGACCGGGAGCAGCGGAAAACAGACTGCTACAAAATCAAAGGCAGCCAGTGAGTTTATAGGTGCACAGCCGACTCGGTATGAGTTTGGTGTAAGACCGGCACTGAAAAACCAATACGGAAGCTACGAGAATTATATAAAAACGAAGATGAGCCAGAACAAGAACCTGACCGACGAGGATATTTATATACTCAGTCAGCATTACGGACTTTCATAAGCGGAGGATAAAATGGAAACAATTGACGACAGAATAAAGCGTGTAAATTCGAAATACGAGGCTCCTGAGTCAATAGACGAAAGAATCAAAAGAGCAAATGATAAATATCAGTGGGATTCGAGCGACAAGGAAATGCATGACTGGTTTGAATCAACCGGTCGTACCACCAGAAGCGCAAACAGCAGGCTGCAAAACAGTTCATATGCGAATTGGAAACGCGACAGCGAAAATACAAAGAGCGCGGTAAACAATGATCTTGAAAAGGCGGACAGAATCAAATCCTACCTCGACTCGCAGCGTGAGCAGCTGGGGGAAGAACGCTACAACACATTCATGGCACGGTACGAGGAATACAAGAATGCTCTGCAGCAGACTTCGCAGAATCTGCAGAAGGAGTCCGACTATTACTCCGATACGCGTAATTCCGGCGTTATGGACACCATGACCGAGGATGATATGAAAGGACGTCTTGACGATATCAAGAACGAGAAAAAGAAGAACCGCAGTGAATCATTCAAAAATCGGGTTTGGGCGTTCCTTAGCACGATGCAAGGAAATACAGCGGATTATGAAAAGTACACTGAAGAAGCCAAGGCGGCAAAAAACAAGCTCAATAATCTGAAGAGTGAGTCCGCTGCATTGGAGTCGGAGATATACAACAGGGATATATCCGAAAAACTCAGCCAGTTTGACGAGGCAACGCTCAAGGAAATACAGTCTATCCCCGAGCTCAAGGACAGAATAAAGCTCGAAGAGTCAGTCGGCACGAGCGGAAACAACAAGAATGTCTATGAATATAATCAGAGACTCAAGGAAATAGAGGATAAGGTTCGTGCAAAGGGAATGAATCCCGATGAGCTTGAGAATTATTTTGCGTATGAGTATAACCGCCGCAAAAATGAAGACGTACAGAACGCAGTTCGCGATTTCAGTAAGGATCATCAGGTGCTTGCCAGCGCACTGAGTGTACCGGTAAATGTGGCGATGAGTTTGCCGATAGATGCAGAAAACAATGGCTATTTGAATGCGGCTACCCAGTGGGTTGGAAAAAAGCTTACAGGCAGTTATGCGCCGGTAGACTATAACAGAGACGCCGGAATAGCAAGTCAGCTGAGCGATACGGCCCGCGGTGCGGTTATGGATGAGCATGACTGGAAGCTTGGCGACCGGGATGTCTTCGACTTCTTATATGGAACAGGAATGTCCGCGCTCGATTCGGCTGCATCTGCAGCCGCGGGCAATCTTGCCGGCGGAGCACTTGCGAATACCGGGGCGGGAATAAAAGCAGCGGGGAAAGTTGCCGAAGCTGTCGGCGGCGGAATACTTGGTCTTTCTGCTGCGAACTCAACAATGCGTGATATAAAAGCTCGCGGCGGCAACGACGACCAAGCGGTTATCGGCGGAGCTGTTTCCGGCATATTTGAAGGTCTCTTCGAAAAAGTTTCGATAGGTAATTTCAACAAGCTCAAAGAGGTTGACCCGAGAAGTATGCGCGATGTCGCGATGAACATACTCAAATCAACCGGGGTAAACTTTTCGGAAGAAGCCGCGACGGAAATAGCAAACATAGCCTATGATACCATAGCAAACGGCGATATTTCCAATTATAAGCTCATGATAGCTGCATATGAGAAGCAGGGATTGAGCGAGGCTGAAGCAAAGAAAAAGGTTGCCGGAGATCTTGCACTGCAAGTCGTCGAAGCGGGAGCGGGCGGAGCACTTATGGGCGCCGGCTTTGGTGTAGTGGGTTCCGGGCTTGGATATCTCAACCACAGAAAACAGGGTACGAACATCACGGGAAAGACGGTTGCAGGTTTTGCAGGCGGAGAGCAGACGCAGATTGCACAGCGGCTTGAAAGCCTCGGCGAGAACACGCAGGACGCAGTCAGATTGTCCGCTGTGGTGCAGAAACAGGCTGAGGGTGATAAACTTACCCGCGCAGAAAAACGGCTTTTCCGGGGCTCTGAGAACGCTCAGAACGTGGCTGCTGAAATAAAAAACGGCACATCAGATGCCGCGGAAGACTCTCAGCTGTCGTTAAAGAAGGACATAGAGACAATAAAGCAGGAATATAAAAAGGCGGTAAATCCGAAGATCGTTGACTTTGTAGAGCGAGTTCGCAACCTTAAAGATAAAAATGTTGCAGGTAAGATTAAAATAGAACTTAGCTCTGTAAATGAGCGCGAGGTGCAAGATATAAAAAAACTCACCGGTATAGATACCAGTGAGTATAAGCGCGATATGGACGGAAACACGGTTATCCATGTAGAAAACCGCCACGGGGAGAATGGAGCAGCAGACCACTCAATGTCTGATGTTAACGATCTGGCGAGAATAGAATATGTTCTCGAAAATTATGACAATATTGAATCGGCAAAAGACGACAATGGCCGTTATAGAGATTCTGATAATAAACTGTCAAAGTCAGTTGTTTACAGTAAACGAGTAAACGGAAATTATTATGTCGTCGAAGCTGTGCCTGACTCAAAAGCAAAAACTTTACATGTTGTAAGTGCATATAAAACAAAAGCAGAAGGGGTCTCGCAAGTACTGAACATGTCCGAAGACCTGCAGTCTACGTCCAAGACGCCTCATGCGCTCGCCCCTTCCGATAACAATATATCACAGAAGAAAAGTTATGTCAACGCTGTTCCGGCAACGATTGACGGACAGAGCGTAACAATCAACGGCATAGACCGTATCGAAAAGGACGGAAGTCGGGCGCAGATGTATGTCAAAACGCAGGACGGCGGCAGCGTTGCGCTGAGCGATGTGCGGTTTGACAGCCGCGAGACCGAAGCTTTGTACAATGTCGCACAGGGCTTTGACAGCACCGACACGGCACGGGCCTTTATTTCAGGATATAAGCAGGGCGATTCGGCAAGCGAATATATGAATGCGTTTCTCGACTTCCGCCGCGCCGGTCAGCTCGGGCAGGACTTTGACAGCGTTTTGCAGTCGAATGCAAATAAATACGCAGGGCTTGAAGAAAGTCAGCTCAGACAGGCGTATTATGCCGGAGTTAATGAAAAAAATAATGCGCCGAAGCATTACAGCGCGAAAGAGGAAAAGAGGGCAGAAAAGAACGGAGGTCTGCTGAGAAACTATACAAAAAAACTCAACGCGGAGCAGGCGGGCTCGGTATATGTCCTTGAAGCTCTTGCAAAAAAATACGGCTTTGTCGTTGAAGTGTGCGACACGCTTGCAGACGGAATGGCGAACGGCGAGTACGATCCCAAGACCGGCAGAATAAAAATAGCGCTCGACGCGGAGGAAAACGCATATCTCAGAACTGCCGGACATGAACTGTATCATTATATCGAGGACTGGAACTCGACGGCCGCAGGCGAGCTGCGCGAATATGTCATAGGCAAGCTCAAAGAAAGCGAAAACTATGACTATGAGGGCAGAGTGAAAGAGCTGCAGAAGCTTTACGAAGGTTTCGGAAAAGCGGACATAGAGGCGGAAATCGTTGCCGAGAGCATGTTCGATGTGTTCGACGAGAAAACTATCAGAGAGCTTGTCAACGAGAACAGACCTCTTGCTGTAAAAATACAGAGCTGGATAAGGGGCTTCCTCGAAAGCATAGAAAAAGCCCTGACTGCTATCGGACTGAAAAGCCCGGAGGTCAGAGCACTTGAGGGAGATGCGGAGGCACTGGAAAAAATCAGCGGCATGTTCAAATCAGCTCTTGAGGACGCAAAGGAAAATAAGAGCGAAAAAACCTCTAAAACAAACGATGTGAAATACAGCATAAATCCGGAGTTTGCACACCGTTATGACGAATGGAACAAGAACGAAATCGGAGGATACTTCTTCCTTGGCACAACGTCAGAACCATTACAAAGTATCGGAATAAATCCGGCTGAAATATATTGGGATAAGTCGAAAATAAAAGCGATAAAGAAAAAGCATCCGACTATGACCGACAGCATAATAAAGCAGGTTCCCAACGTGCTTGAAAATCCAGTTTTGATAACGCAGTCCATGACGTCAACTAACCGTGTTGTTGTTTTGGGCGAACTGTATGACGAAAACGGGCATCCTATTGTGGCGGCTTTGGAACTCAAACCTAACGGAAGAGTTGAAAACTTTGTGAAGGTCGCGAGCGCGTATTCTAAGGATTCTTTACAGAATTTCATAAGACAGAGCGATATACTCTATATCGATCCCAATAAAAAAAGAACCGATACTTGGTTTCAAGCCCTGAGGCTCCAATTGCCGGCGGGGGTAACCAAGTATGGTTCTATCGGTATGGTAACATATGTTGAGAAAGATGTCAACGGTAAAATCAGTTTTAGTGATAAAAAATCTGAAAAAACCGCTATGCAGATTGCTTTTGAAAAAGCTCAACAAAATGCTACCAGTAAAAGTATATCCGAAAAAGTTAAAGATGATACTAAGTTTTCACTTAAGAATACTGAGAATGAGGATACTTCAAAGAATCTCGATAAGGCAGCACTCGAATACTTTGGCAGAACCTACTCGTGGAAAGAAACCGGTTATTTAACAAAAAGCGGAAAGAAACTTGATTTTTCGGGAAAGAATCAGGGTGCTCCGGGAGGATATAGAACATTAGATCACAGAGATATAAGCGAAATAATGCTTGATAGCGACATCTCCGGAACAGAGGCAATGATTGAGTATATGAATCAAGGAAATATACGAATCATGCCCGAAAGTAACGGAATAAATCTTTCTGTTTTGCCGACTGCAAGCCAGTTTGAGGCTCTTGATGATTACATATCCCGAGCGCGAGGCGAAGTAATACTTGATATTGACGATAATAACGGAAACACTCTGCATAGCGTGGAGTACCCGAAAGGAACCAGAGCGAGCAAGGTAATCAATGACATAAAAAAATATTTTGCAGATGGTACGGCTCCATATGTATCTTCGATAGCTCAGTTCCGTTATTCTCTCAAAAACACTTCCTCAATAGATGAGCAAAACAAGAAGCTCATGCAGGAGAACAAAGCTCTGCGCGAATACAAGCGAGAGCTCGAGTGGCGTCTCGGAATCAACAGAAAAGAGCTTGATGAGCGGGCAATACGCAGACTTTCGAAAAAAGTGCTCAAGGAATACAGCAGCAAGTATAATGCCGAAACGCTGACGCAAAACCTCAAGAATATCTTTGAAGCACTTGCCAATATGGACGACGGCATAACTTATGATGAAGTTATAGCGAGGACTGCGGAGGTTGCCAAGGCGGTGCTTGAAGAGAGCGCAGTGCTGAATACAGATATGTCCGAACAGTACAGTGCGCTGAGTGAATATGCCAAGGGCACGAAAATAAAACTCAGCGAGCAGCAGAAAAAAGAGATTGCCTACTATTACGGGAGCTATGATAAGTTCAGAAGGAAGAACTTCGGAAAGATAAGGCTTTCCGAGGAAGGCAGTACGCTTGATTCTCTTTGGGGCGAGATGTCCGAACTTTGGCCGGAGTTCTTTGAACCGGATACGCATGAGCTTGAGCAGGTGCAGACGCTCGTAAATGCACTCGAAACCATAAAGCCGTTCTATGAGAATCCGTTCTACGACGGTTCTTTTGATATGGATATAGACACGGCGAGCTATGACCTTGCAATGCGGTTGTATGAAGAGTATTACGACATTCCGGAGCTCAAGACGCTGCGGCAGAAGATTGAGAAAGAATACCGCGACAGATACGACAAGCGCGTTGAAAAAATCAAGGAACAGGAAGCTGCTAAGCGACATAAGCTTTCTGAGGAACTCATAAAGCAAAAGGCGCTCTATGAACAACGCACATTCGAGGATCGCCGCGAATGGCTGCGTAAAGATGCTATGGCAAAGAGCAAACGGAGCATTGAGAGAACTGCGAAGACTCTTAACAGGTTTCTGCAGAATCCGAACAAGACTCAGCATGTGCCGGAAGCTCTGCGTTCGGCTCTCGGAGAGTTCCTGGTATCTCTCGATGTCTACGGGAACAGTCAGTCAAAAGATGCGTTTGAGTGGCGCAAATCAATGTCGGAGCTGCAGAGAGAATTGCGCAAAATGCAGCAGGGAAATGACCCTCAGTATCAGCAGTTCTTGGCAGACCTCGACCCGGATCTTATGCCGATGATGACAACGCTGCTTGAAGTGTATAAGGGCAGTTCCATAAAGGATATGGATGCGCAGGGACTCGCCGAGCTTGAAACTGTTATGCAGCAGATAAAGGGCGGAATAACGAGAGCAAACGAATTGCTTGCAAACAGCCGCTATGGGACAGTTCAGGCAATCGCCGACGCGAGCGTGCATGAGATGGACAGCCGCAAGAGCTTCAAGGACAAGGTAAAGGTTGGGTATAAGCAGCTGAATGTAAATATGCTTAACTCTTTCAGCTTCTTTCACCAGCTCGGACCGGCAGCAGAGACAGTTTTCAAATCCATTCGTTCCGGAAAAAATGAACAGATCAACATGCTTGCTGAATCAAATAAATTTATGGAAGCAACCGTCAGCCAGAAGGAAATACAAGACTGGGAGCACTCAAAGCAGACCTTTAAGGTCGAAGGCGGAGAACTGACATTGACGGTCTCGCAGATGATGGAACTGTATAACCTCTCCAAACGAGAGCAGGCGCGGGATCATCTTCTTCTCGGCGGAATCCGTCCTCTGGACACTTCAAGGCAAGAGGCGAAAATGCGAATCAAGGAGCAGTTCGGTAAGGGCGAAGAAACATACGCTAAGGCTGTGCAGGTGACGGTGGAAGACCTTGGAAAGATAATCGACTCTCTGACACCGAGGCAAAAGCAGGTTGCAGAGAAAATGCAGGGCTTTTTGAGCGAAAATGTTGCTGATTGGGGCAACAAAGCGTCAATGACACTGTACGGCTACAGAAAGTTTACCGAAGAGCATTACTGGCCGATACAGGTCAACAAAAACTCCGTGCGAACGATGAACGCCGAAGACGGAACGGTTCAGACGCAAACTAACTTTTACAAGCTTGTCAACATCGGCGCGACAAAGAGCGTTCAGCGAAATGCAAGTAACGGACTGTTTATCAAGGGCGCCTTCGATACCTTTACAAAGCACATCACCGAAATGAGCGCATATTCGGCATATGCAGTGCCGGTAACCGACGCGATGAAATGGTATAATGCCCTGAGCTTCGAGGAAAAGGACGACGGATATATAGCCATATCCGGCACGAAGCAGTCTATAGAAAGAGCTTTCGGCAATGATGCGAAAGCATATTTCGAAAAGTTAATTCTTGATATTAACGGCAGTGCAGACAATAAATATGCAGGGGGAGCGGGCGAGGAAGCACTGATACGAAACTTCAAGGTAGCCGCCGTCGGAGCAAACATCAGGGTCGCCATTCAGCAGCCTACGGCGTATCTCAGAGCATCAGCCGTTATGGATTTGAAATATCTGCTCAAAGGGCTTCTTCAAAAGCCGGCAAGCAAAGAGGCGATAGACAATTGCCCGATCGCAAGATGGAAAAGCTGGGGATTCTATGAGACGAGTATGGGCATAACGATGAAGCAGCTTATAACCGGACAGCAGACGGTCGTCGATAAGATCCGCGAAAAGTCTATGTGGTTGGCCGGAGTTGGTGATGAGCTGACATGGGGAGTGCTCTGGAATGCGTGTAAAGCAGAAATAAGAGATAAAACTGACTTTGAAGAGGGAACTGCAGAGTTCACGCAGGCAGTTTCAGACAGATTCAGCGAGGTGGTTGATAAAACTCAGGTCGTTGATTCAATACTTCACCGAAGCCAGTTCATGCGCAGCACGAGTCCTTTCTCGAAGATGCTTAGCGCCTTTAAAGCCGAGCCGACGATTTCATACAATATGCTGTATACCGCGGCATATGACTACAACAACGCAAAGCCCGATAAAAAGAAGGCAATGGCAAAACGATTAGTTCGTGTTGCGGTAGCGCATATCGCGACAAGCATCTTGACTGCCGGAATAGCGTCGATAGCAGATGCGTTCCGCAACGATGATGATGAGAAGAAATGGCTTGAGCTTTATCTTGAAGCATTCGGAGGCAACACGCTTGACGGAATCAATCCGTTTTCGGCTGTGCCGTATGTCGGAGATATTCTCTCAATCTTGTCCGGATATTCTGTGAGCCGCATGGATATCGAGGGTATTGAAGAACTAATTCAGTCCTGCGAATCGTGGCAGAAAGTATTCAGCGGTGAGAAGAAAAATCCGGATATCTGGAAGCTGATGATGAGCAGTGCAAAGGGAATTTCAAAGGTCAGCGGTCTGCCGATAGCGAACACGATGCGCACTTTTGAAAGCTTGTATAATTTCTTCTCTCCTGACAACCTCGGCAGGGAAGCAAGCTCCACGGAATACAGAAAGTTATACAATTCGATTGCCGAGGGAAAATATCAGAAGCAGTACGATAAGCTTATCAAAAAGGGTTATACCGCGCAGCAGCTCGAGAACGGTGTTAAGAATAATCTGGTGAAGTCCGAACCTCGAATCGCGCAGGCTGCACAGGCGCGCGAAAGAGGAAACATCTCAGAATATAAAAAAATATATGAAGAGCTGGTTTCTGAAGGATATCCGTCAAACGCGGTCATAAAAGCAATCAATAACTATATGACAATGCAGACGGCTGCGGCGCAGGCAAAAAGCAACGGAGACGACAGCGCACTCAGCGGCAAGCTCGAAGCTTTGCTCGAGAGCGGGTACGATGAAGATGAAGTGGACAGGATGATAGATGAGATTGCCGCAGAGCTTGATCCCGAAGCAGAACAGGATAAAGCGGTCGAAGAGAAAAAACTTTATGAGTATAAAGACCTCCAAAAGGCACTTGAAAACTCTGATGTTTCGTCCGCAAAAGAGATAGTCGAATATCTGCGAGCAAACGGCAAAGAGGATAAGACAATCCGCCAGGCATTGACAAAAGACCTCAAATCTGAGTATCAGGAAATGTACAAAAGCAATGATACGGAGGGCATGCGCCGGACGCGCCAAATGCTCTATGAGTTGAACATAGGGTATGATGATAAGACATTTCAGCGTTGGATTAAAGACATGACAAAGTGACAGCGAGGCGGGGAGAAATACTTCCCGCCTTTTGCTATACTTAAATCAGAGGTGAACCGAATGGAACGTGTAGAGCACAGAATAAAGCTAAATCTTATGAAGACAGGACTGCAAGGTCAGGTGAATGTGAAAAAAGCAGACACAGACAGCAGAAAAGTTTGTATCTACTTATCCTATGCGGCGAAACCGTTTGACTTAAACGATGTTGTATCGGCTGTGCTGAGAGCGGAAAAGCCAGACGGTAAGGTAATGTTCAACAGCTGTACTGTGTGCGAGGATAGGCTGGAATATATTATCACAACTCAGACGATAGCTGCGACTGGGACTGTGACATGTGAAATTACCTTAACGAGCAATTCGGGTCAGATTCTCGTAACACCGCGCTTTGAGATTATAGTTGCAGATGTCATCTATTCTGACTCTGAGATTGAATCAACAAATGAATACACAGCGCTGGAAAAAGCTATAAAAAAGGCATCCGCGCTGAAAGACGGAACGACATTTACGCCCAGCGTCAGCGACGAAGGGGTTCTTTCATGGTCGAACTCGGACGGCAAGGACAATCCCGCGGCGGTTAATATAAAGGGACCGAAGGGTGATCCGGGAGCAAAGGGAGACAAAGGCAAGCCTGGTAAGGATGGGGCATCGGAACTTTTTATTGTTAATGTGCAGGCGCAAAGCGGGGCAGATGGATATACAATTACTTCCCACAATAAGACCTACGAGCAAATAGATGCAGCTTATAAGGCGGGCAAGCAAGTTTTGATTGCTTTCACGGTTACGAATGAGAATAACACATTTTTAATTCCTCTCGGGATTGCCACAGAAACCGATTATGAGTTCTTAGTTTTTGCCAATGCGGTCTTTTATGTATATGTCGATAACACAGATACGTGGGATTGCTATGTGGAACCACTTGAAGCAGACAGTATTAAAGCCAAGATATCTGCCGACAGCTCTGCACAATCATTAAGTTTACAGACAATTCTTAACAGTTTGGTTTATCCTGCGGTTGAGAAAGCCCACGAGCATAGTAATAAGTCCGTACTTGATGGTCTTTCCGACTCTAATGGAGTTCTTTATTATAATAACAAACCCATAATCGCTCAAAAAATCTCTGAGGGTCCATATATAACCCTTGCTGACAATACCGAGTACCGTCTTACAGATGTCACGACCTTAAAGCTAAGCTATCCGGTAGGTGATTTCGAATCTTGGATGCGCCTGACCTTTGCTGCGAGCGGCGATATCACGGTCACTCTGCCCGCAGGCACGGGATATATCGGCACTGCGCCGGATTTCCAGAACGGCGAAACCTGGGAACTGAGCTTCAAGGACAAAATTTTGGCGGCGCAGAAGGTCGGTGACGGCACTTGATAGGACGAAGAAAATTCTTTTCGCGTGCCGCGCGGCATATCGAAGGTCTGCCGGACAGTTACACGGCATTGGAATATATCCAATCGTCGGGCACTCAGTACATCGACACCGGGCGCAAGCTGACGCAGGATTCTGATATTACTATTGATTGCCAAATAGTTGACGGAACAAACATAGACGCCGGCATATTCGGTTCGCGTGAAAGCTCAACAAAGAATAATCTTACGCTGTTTCAAACTTACTCCGGGTCAAGTGTTCTTAATTGCGACTTTTCGGAATATTTAAAACATCGCGTGGCTGTGAGCAAAACGTTTAACCGCATAAAAATCCAAATGAACAAGAACGGCGTGTGGGTCAATGATATTTTAAAAAAATCTTGGAGCGATGTCGCCGACTTCGAGACGCCGACGAACGGACTGATATTTGACGTCGGCAACAATAACTGGACGGGCAATAAGGCTATTATGCAGTTATATAGCTACACAGATGGCAACGCCCAACAGCTTGTCCCTTGTCTCGATCCAAACGGTGTGCCGTGCCTTTATGATCTTATAGGCAAAACGGCGCTATATAATCTGGGCACGGGCTCTTTTACTTGGGGGTGATTAAATGTTTGGAAAACTGGTCGGCGGCGAGCTCAGAGGCGCGCCGAGACCGATAAGAACAGAAAATGGCGATGTTTTTACCAACGACCCCGCATTGCTTTTGCAGTACGGATACAAGCCGATAATCACGGCTGATTATCCGTCCGACGGCGGGTATTACACCGAGTCATGGACGGAGACGGAATCCGAGATAAAGCAAATCTGGACGGCCGCCGAGCCGCCCGAAGATATATCGGCTGACGAGGCGTTGGATATCATCACAGGGGGTGCGGATATATGACGAGAACGCAGGCAAAACGCTTTCGCGAGATGATAACAAAAGCCGCCGCGAAGCTGACAAACGCCGAAGCTCTGACAAGTATCAGCCTATTTGAACCGTGGAGCGGCGAAAAAGATTATTCTATCGGCGACAGGGTGCGCGACGGTGGAAATCTATATCGCTGCTACAACGCGATATCCGCCAATCCCACATGGCGTCCGAGCACGACTCCCGCACACTGGGAGCGCGTGACTGTCGGCGAAGACGGCACAATTGATAATCCTATCACGGCGGCGGCTGGCATGAGGTATTACAAAGACCTATATTATGTTGACGGCGGCAAAATTTACAGATGCACAAGAGACGACAGCAACGGTCAAGGTACTATACTGCACTATGTACCGTCGCAGCTTGTGGGCATTTACTTCGAGGAGGTGACGGGATGAGCGTGTGGGAAGTTTTTTTAGCCGCAATAGGTGCATGCGGGACGGTGTGCGCCATTATCTTTGGGTATCAAGCCTATAAGCGAAACGGCAAGAGCGACAACCGCGACGAGGGCAAGAAAGACGGTGTTGTTTTGACGGAACTGGGATACATAAAAAGCGGTGTCGATGACATCAAACGAAAGCAAGAAAAGCAGGATGACAGCATAAGGGAAGTCGTTGAAAGACTGAGTTCTGTTGAATCGTCCGCGAAACAAGCACACCATCGGATAGACGGCTTGGAGAGCCGTATGAGCGAAAAATAAGGAGGTCACATTTATGTTTGCAGAATTTTGGTCGGAGTACGGTATGACATTGATCTACACCGTTTTAACGGCGGTGCTCGGCTTCATCGGAATCGCGATAAAGCAGATTCTTTCGAAGCTTTCCGCCGACAAGACTAAAGAGTCGGTCGTGAAAACTTGTGTCAACGCAGCGGAGCAGCTGTATAAAGATTTACACGGCGAAGAAAAGCTTGCGAAGGTCAAGGAAAACATCGTTGAAATGCTCAATGAGAAAGGCATATCAATATCTGATATCGAGATGGACATGCTTATCGAAGCGGCGGTTGCGGAAATCAATAAGCAGCTTAAGAAAAAGGAGGGTGCTGAAAATGGCAAAGACTAATACAGGGCTCGTGGCATACGCAAAAGCGAACATCGGCAATCCGTATTGGTACGGCACCTTTGGGCAGGTCGGCACACAGACGCTGCTTGACTCGAAGCGCAAGCAGTATCCGTCTTTTTATACAAGCGCCAGATATGCGGCGTGCAAGAAAGATATCGGCAAGCGCGTGCATGACTGTGTCGGTTTGATAAAAGGCTACCTGTGGAGCGACAGCGCTACAGCCGCGCCGAAATATAACGCCGCGCAGGATGTGTCGGCAAACGGCATGCTCTCAAAATGTACCGAACACGGCAACATAAATAAGATGCCAGAGATCCCCGGCGTCCTCGTTTTCATGGATGGTCATGTGGGTGTGTATGAGGGCAATGGCTATGTTATCGAGTGTACCGTCTCATGCGGCGGTGGCGTCGTCAGAACCGCGCTTAAAAGCCGTCCCTGGGTGCATTGGGGCAAATGTCCTTGGATAAGTTACAACAGCACTACAGCGGCACAGAAGCCGTCAGAATCGACCTCGAAGCCAACAAGCGGCGTAAAAGTTGGTGACAAGGTCAGGATAACCGGCACGAACTATGCCACGGGTCAGCATATACCCGCTTGGGTGAAGCTGCGTAAGTATACCGTAAGTAAGGTGCAGGACGGTAAAGCCCTGCTCAAGGAGATCAGCAGCTGGGTGCATACCAAAGATATAACAGTAGTATCGACGGCAAAGAAAGGTGTTGCAGTCGGTAGCACAGTGACCATCAAGAACGGCGCTGTTTACGGCGGCTGTACCTCAGCGCGCGGAAAAGCGGTCCCGTCCGCTCAGCTTGCACCGACAAAGCACAAGGTAAGCAGGATACAGACAAACAAAGGCGTCAAAGAAGCCCTGCTCGGCGATATATCGAGCTGGGTAGCGGTGGCGAGCCTTGAGGAGGTATGATCTTATGGGAATAGCGATTCTGTATAATCTGCTCAACATGCTCGGACTCTACGGAGCTTGGGCTCTTGTTCAGATACTTAAGCTCTTCGGAGTGATATAAAAATGGCCGGGCAGGGGATTTTCCTCTGCCCGGCTTTTTGCGTTTTACAATGACGCAGCTCCCGGTCTGACCGAGAGCCACAAGAAATAGAATACAGGAACCCGGAGGTTCTTTAGGTGCATTATAGCACGATGGATGTTTTGTTACAACTTAAAGTGCGATTTTTTTAAAAATATAACAACTTTTGTTGCGCCTGATTTGCTGACGGTTGGGAACAAATTGTGAACAAACTATTTAAAACTCCTTGAAATATAGCCGTTTTTTTAAAGAAACCATTGCATGGCATTCAAGAGGTCAGCGGTTCGATCCCGCTTATCTCCACCAAACGAAAAGCCTTGAAATCGTTATATATCAACGGTTTCAAGGCTTTTTTGTTTGTTTTTGTAAGACTGTTTTATTTTCTTATATGATGTCAAAACAGCGGATTTAATCACGGTTGGGAACAAATTGTGAACAAAATCAATTGCCTCACAGAAGTCCAACAGCTTTTTGAAGCTGTTCTATGTCGACATGAGTATAGACCTTATTAGTGACAATTTCTGAAGAGTGTCCCATGAGTCGCTGAATATCCCACTTGTCCGCGCCGTTGCGATGCAGCATCGATGCGAATGTGTGCCGTGTTGCATGTGGCGTCAGGCGTGGCAGATCGAGCGCTTCAAGCGTGGGGTAATACCATTTTGCACGGAAGTAGCGCGCGGTTACCGGGACGAGTTTGCCGTTGTATTTATGACAGACTATTGTCGGTCCGCCTTTATCAAGCCATTTTTGCAGATACGGCATGACCTTGTCGGAGACTGGGACTACTCTGTTTTTTCCGGCTTCGGTCTTTTCACCGCCGCGAAGAGTGTGATTTGTTGAATTCCAGCTGAACGGCGTAAGTGCCAAAAATTCATTGATTCTCCAGCCAGTGTAGCACATAATCAAGATTAGGTCGGCATACATAATGCCTGCCTTAGCGGCGGACTCGAGTCTTTGCAAATCGAGATCGCTGAACGGTACCTTTTCTTTCGTTTCTGCTTTGGGCAGCGTGACGAAGCTTGCATAATTTTTGATAACGATGTCGTTCTGCACGGCATAATCGCAGAGCAGGGAAGCAAAAAGTTTTATTTTTTGCAGAGAAGAGGCGGAGAGTCCGTTTTGATGTGCCGTGTCAACGACTGTCTGAAAATGGGCGGCTCGTAAATCTTTTACTTTATATGAGCCGAGGACGGCAAGCTTGTTCCATGCAGCACTATAATTGTTTTGTGTTTGCTTGGAAAGATTCTTGAATTTCTGTAATTTCTTATATTCGGCGCACAATTGTGCGAGCGTGATGTTTTCGGCGGAAGCCGGAATATCAATATGCGGAGTTTTATGCCATGCTCCGAGAGCCGTCATTGCCTCTGCCCTTGTGGCGTAGCATCCTATCAGCTTGCGCTGCTTGTCAAGGGAATATTCGGAGCTGCTCTGCGGAGCAAGAACAGCCCAGGGCTTGCGCCGATTTCCGCTGAGTTTGCGGATCGTTCCGTATCCGTTTGGATTTTTCATTGTGAGCCTCCTTTCAGACTCGTGCCTGTTCCTTGTAGAATGTTACAGCTTTTCTAATGAACGGTTCGGGCAGGTCAAAATATTCCGACAACTCCCATGTTTCGATAAATCCTGCCTCAACTGCACATCTTAACTCGTCTTTCGGGACGAGTTTTTTTATTGCCCATTTGTCCGCTCTGCGCTCATGTTTTGCTCTCAAATCGCAGACGGCGTAAACATTGTAAAAACTTCCGGTTATGCAATGCCCGAGTTCATGTGCGAGCCGAACAGTCTCTTCTTCGTGTGAATCGATCGCAAACGGATCTATGCCGATGCAGCAAGTACCGTTTGTTTCCATGGTGGACAGGGATCCAACAAAGGGCAGGTCAAAAGCATATATCTCGATTTCTTCATCTTCTGCAATGCTATATAAATCTTCAAGGATTGTCATTTTTCGCCTTTCCGAAACAGCTAATTGCCATATTCGCGCTGTACTCGCGCAATTCTTTCATCAATTGTTTCGCTGTGTTCTTCGTCGGTAGATTGAATATTGCTGTCGCTTTGGTAGCTTTGGCTCGTGCCAAAATATTTTTGATGGTATTCGCCCTGGGCGTAGCCGATATTGTAACCGTCGTTGTATCCGCGGTCGTATGCGGCTTTATTTACCTTTTTCAAAGCACGCGGAAAAGCAATCGACAGAGCGATAACGGCGACGGTGAGAACAATGATGATAACTATGTTTAAAATTCTCAATACTTTTGCGGACGGAACCTTTATGTTTAACAAAACTTTTTCTTTATCACTCGAGGACGCTTTTAATGTGAGCGTTTTGTGCTCTTCGGCGGCGGGCTTGTCCTCTTTCTCGAAAGTGCGCGATTTCTCCGGGAGCGGGTCTGCGGTATTGTTTTCTTCCTGAGTAACAGAGGACTTATTATCTTCCTGCGGGCATTCCTCGGCGCGTTCCGCATCTTCAACGACCGAAGCGGAAACATCTTTCTTTGTTTCGTCCGGCTCCACAGTCGAGCCTTGGTTGTTCTCAGGCTGTTTATGTGAACCGCCGCGTGTCAGCAGAAAATATGAAACTAAGCCGTAAAATGCAGTAAATGAAGTAGAAGCAGGGGTAACGGTTATGCCGGTAATAGCAGACATTATCAGACTGAACGCAAGAGAGAATACAAATCCGTAAATGAGCACAGTTATAATTGCATGCTTTTTGGAAAGCGAATATCCGCGAATAAGATACCGATAGAAACAAAGCGGAAGGCAATATAAAACTAATGGCACGATGGCACAAGCTAAAGCATCTTCGTAATCCATACAAACACCCCTTTGTGTTTTGCTATTTACTTATTTATTTTTTGTGCTTTTCTCTAACGAACCTCGCGAAATTTTTGACCTCGTCGAACATTTCCGGGGTTATATCTTTGTCACCGTCAAAAAGGGCAAACATGATTTCCTCATCAGACACAGCTTTTTCGGTAGATGATTGTGAAATAGGCTTTGAATCACGACAAAGGATATAATCGGTAGTTACTCCGAAATAGTCGGCAATTTTTTGTAGATTTTCTGTATCAACTAACCTATTGCCGTTTTCCCAATTAGAAACAGTGTTTTGAGCAACGCCAAAAATCTTTGCAAATTGTTGTTGGCTTAATCCATTACTTTTCCTCAACTCAGCTAATCTGTTCAAATATATCACCTCAAGGCAAGTATATATCACGATAAGTGATAAAGTAAAGAAAAAAATAAAAAATATCTCAAAAAGAGATTGACAAGTATCTCGAAAGGTGATATTATCACATTGTGAGATACAAGGAGGCGATAACTGGTGAAAATCACGGAATACAGAAAAAAACTTAATTTATCTCAGAGTGAATTAGCCGAAATGGTTGGCGTTGGACAATCAACCATCGCAATGTGGGAATCGGGGGAACGAATTCCACGGGTCAAATTTTTAAAAAAGCTGTCAGAATTGTTTGGATGCTCAATAGACAATCTACTTTATTAAGGCGCGGTAGATGCACTTAAGGGTACACATTTGCTGCATGGTTTTAAATGATGCTCAAGAGCTTCTAATAGACTCATTTCTTTAAGTTCAGACGATGAACAATCCTTGCTGTAGTGGTATTTGTTTTCGGAAAAAGAACAGTACACTACTTTATCCGAATCATCGTAGATACCGGAATCTATGTACCCTTCATCATAACCGAATGAAAGTCCGTCGGAATAACCGAGATCATATCCGTCGTCAAATCCTTTTGAATATCCAATGCTGAAATTGTCGTTGTAGCCCTTTTTTCTTCCTGCTTCTAACCCGTTTTTCATAATTCGATTTGAGATAGAGGGAAATATCAGAAAGAAAATCATAAGAAACGAGATAATGATTCCTACTATATCTTTCTTCTTGGTCTTCATTGGGTGCCTCCTATTAGCGCATTCTGTTGTTGTATTCTTCGTAAATTTTTGAATCTTCAATGCCCTCGCTCAACCCGTTGGAGTAACCAATATCATAACCATCGTTGAAGCCAGTTTCTTCTCCGATTTCTTTACCTTCACCATAGCCCTCGGCATATCCCGTTTTGCTGCCGTCCTTGTAACCTGCATCAAAACCTTTATTGTAAAAAGCACAGCCTGAAAGGGAAAGAACAAGTAATATCATAGAGATAAAAGTTAATATAGAAATATAGATTTTCACAAACCCACCACCTTTGCATTTATTTTTAGTATACAGATTTAAAAAAAAAAGTCAAACAGAAGGGATGAATATTTATGCCGCGAGTTTTGAAACCAAAGCCTACAAAAGAAGAAATCCTCGCGATTGAAGGCAGCGTGCCGGTTGAGATGGCCGCGAGGTATCTCGGACGACCGAAAGACTTTATCTATAACGGACTGCAGAAGCAGGCACTTCCGATCGGCACCGCATACATCCGCGAAAAAGAATGGTGCTACGATATCAGGCCGAAAGCACTGGTTGAATACAACGAGCACGGCGGCATAATGCAGCACACGGAATTTGAACACTTTGTCCGCGCCGTGATAACAAACGCAGCAAAGAATGTCGTTGATATGGCAGTGTTCGGAGAATACTAATTGAATATTTTTTTGCTGTCGGCCTACCGTGCTCCGGGGAGAATCCCGCATATTGATCTTGTTTTTATCACACCTTTCTGAAACGTGTTAGGGCACAATTCATTTTTCTACAATCCTCCAATTTCCCCGGGGCACGGCAGACCGACAGAGAAGGACAAGATATGTTTTCAACAGACGGAAAAATTAGCAAAATATGTAAATCGTGCGAATACAGACATGTGTTCGGCGGCAGCACTCCGATGGCAGACTGGAGCAATACTCTGTGCAACTACAGCATCGAAAAAGACAGATTCAGAGAAACTCCGGCGAGCGACGATTATTGCGCCTACTATAAGCCACGAAAGGGGAAACGCAGATGAAACTGAATCCCATAACGAAGAATCCGGAAATCATGCGCGGAGTGTTTGAGATAGAAGACGGGAAATTTATGCACGACAACCCATACGGCTATATAACAAATCTCAAGGATCCGGAAATACACGCGGAATACATAGCGTTTCAGAAGGCGCAGAATGAAATAATGGCACTTTCAGACGAAGACAGATTCTTTTTTGACATGCTGATGATAGAACGGTTCCGGCCGGAACTGCGCCAGCTCGTTCAAGAATTTAAAGAAAGGGAGGGGACGGCTTTGCAGAAGATTGTTTCAAAATCGGTATCCGGAAATTGGACTGTGGAGCTGCTGTTCGACGAGGGAATGCCGAAAAAGTGGATGATTAAGACCCCGGAGGAGAGCATCAGCGAGGAAAACGGTCTTGCTGCGGTCAATATCTATACAGAAAAGATAAGCCGACCGCTGCAGAAGCGAATCGGCAATTACTATGAGCGACAAGGATTATCCCGATACACGGGAAATTAAGGAGGATAAATAAATGTATACAGAGTGTTTTTTGTGCCATCAGTATTGCGATACCGAGAAGCATCATATTTTCGGCGGAGCACTGCGCAAGAAGAGTGAGAAGTACAAGCTGACGGTTCAGCTGTGCCCCTACTGCCACAGGGACAACAAAGAGGGTGTGCACAACAACCGCGAGAAGATGCAAGCGCTGCATGAATACGGTCAGCGTAAGGCTATGGAAGAGCATGGCTGGACAATCGAGGACTTTATCGCGAATTTTTATAAGAATTACATTTAATAAGGAGGCGTTCGAATGATGAATTCAGTGGTTCTCATGGGGAGACTTACAAGGACGCCGGAGTGCAAAAGCACCGAAAACGGAACGGCGGTCACGGCTTTCAGGATAGCGGTTGACCGTCGCTTCACTTCCTCGGGCGGAGAAAAACAGACGGATTTTTTTGATATCGTCGCCTGGCGTTCGACCGCTGTGTTCGTTGCGGATCATTTCAACAAGGGAGATATGATAGCCGTGCGTGGTGCTCTGCAGAGCAGACAGTATACAGACAAAAACGGCAACAACAGGACAGCTATTGAGGTTGTTGCCGACGAAATAAGCTTTTGCTGAAAGGTGAACGATATGAACAGGGAAGTATTAATAGTATTCGCGATTCTTGCGCTGTGTCTGATCTATGCACTTGCCGCCGTGCCGGCACGCGCCGATGCCGCAGCGACCGCATACAGAGTGGATTCCGAGCCGCCTGCGGCAGAGCCGATCATGACCTGTCAAGAGAAAACAAAGGTGTGCTACGAACTCTCAGAAAAAGAGCGGGCGATAGTGGAGAGCGTCGTAATGGCCGAGGCCGGTGCAGAGCCTTACATAGGCAAAATGGCGGTGGCACAATGCATTCTCGACGCCTGCAAATCGGAACACGAACGCCCCGCGGAAATCGTCAAGAGCTTCGGGTATACCGACAAAAGACCCGAGCCGAACGAAGAAGTGAAGCGCGCGGTCAGCGCGGTTTTTGACAGCGGTGAAATGGCAACTGATGCCGAGATTCTATATTTTTACGCACCTGCGCTGGTAAGCAGCGCGTGGCACGAGTCACAGACCTATGTCTGCACCATCGGCGGGCATAGGTTCTTCGGGGAGGCAGGGAAATGAATAAGCTACTTCTTATACCGATAATTTGTTCAAGCTATTGTATGCTTACAAATTTAATTGGGCTTATTATACCGGAATTGGATGATAATCCTAAGAACTTAAAATATGCACGTTTACAGGCGGTGCTGGGGTGGTTAACGGCTTTGACCGTGATAATAGTATATGCGACCGATATATAGAAAGAAGGAAAGGAAATGGAAAGTGTTTTAGAAAAAATGGAACGTATCGACGGTAAAAGAAAAATAGCAGATTTTATCGTTAAGCAGAAAATGGATTACAACTTTAAGGTAAAGTATGCGACAATACGCGCTCGCGAATTTGTACGCGAGTGTGATATGCGCGACCTTAACTATTACGTATCGGTCGGAGGATTAGACAGCATTACGCTTTTCCTGTTCCTTAAATCAATAGGTATTGACGCTCCAGGTATTAGCGTGTCATACCTTGAGGACTTGAGCATACAGCGCGTACATAAGCAGCTTGGAATAGAGCGACTAATGCCGGCGATTAAGCCAGACGGGACAAGGTGGAATAAGCCGCAAATAATACAGGAGTTCGGCTTTCCCGTTTTATCAAAAGAAATTGCCTCAAAAATAGAAACGCTCGCGAACCCGACAAAAAAGAACAAAACCGTAAGACACGCTATTATAACGGGTGAAACGGGAGAGTACGGCGGTTTTCAGAAAAACAGCCGTATGAAAATGTCGCAAAAGTGGCTTGAAAAATTCGGAGGCTATGCAAACGCCGACGAGGGCACAAACTATCAAACGCCAAATTTTAAGGTATCGTCGAAATGCTGTTATTACTTGAAAGAAAAGCCTTGCGACGACTGGGCGAAAGAACATAATAGCGTTCCATTCCTGGGACTTATGGCGTCGGAGGGCGGACGACGTGCAAAATCTTTAATGATTAACGGGTGTAATTACTTCGGTAAGTCTATGATACGCTCCGCGCCCTTTGCTATTTTTTCACGACAAGACCTTTTGCAACTCGCCATCGACTTAAACGTTCCCGTCCCCGAAATTTACGGAACTACCGAGAGGGACGAGAACGGGCAATTAAGAACTACGGGAGCACAGAGAACAGGGTGCTCAATGTGTGGCTTTGGTATTCAGCTTGAAAAGCGCCCGCACCGTTTCGACCAACTAAAGGAGAGAAACCCGAAAGAATGGGAGTACTGGATGTATAAATGCTGTACCGATGAGCTTACGGGAGAAAAATACGGTTGGGCGCGCGTGCTCGATTATATAGGCATAGGTTATTAGATTATTAAAAAGGAGGATGAACATGACTTTTATTTTTTTGATTCGTACCGTAATGGAGATAGTCGGAATACTGCTACTGCTCTACGGCTTTTGGCATGAGGACAAGCTTGTTGAGTTTGAAGACAGGATAAAGGCAAGAATCAGAGAGCGGGCGAATAGCAGCAGAAAGAAGTGATCTCTATTATGATAATGATTGAAAATGTTATAACGCCGTCTCCGGAACAGTGGGAGGCAATTATTAGGGGAATGCGCAATCCGATGAACTCATGGGATAAGAGTGATAGCGCATGTTTCTCATATGTGGATAAAACAACGACAGTAGATATTGCGCGCGGGGATTATCCGAAATATACCAAACCGCGTATGTTTCTCGGCGACAATGACCTCGACCTCATGACTCGTCTTCGCTCTGCCGGCACGGATCATCGGAAATTCATGCGGATGATTACCGTATATGTCGATATAACAGCTCCGCTGTATTGGTACAAGGAATTCGACACTTACAAGGTGGGCACCGTTGCAAACTCATGTTCAACCATGCACAAGATTGCGGCGAAGGAGTTTACTGTTGACGATTTCTCTCATGAGCATCTTGATGGTGTTAGCCGTGACATGTTTATTCAAAACGACCATGATCAGCCATATTTCTTCTGCTCTTTTGAAGACATGCTTTATATTCAGGTTGAAGCTTTAAATAGAGCTAGAAACCTGTATCTCAAAACCAAAGACAAAAAATATTGGTGGCAAATGATTCAGCTTCTGCCGAGCAGCTACAATCAGCGCCGGACGGTCATGCTGAACTACGAGGTACTTACCAATATGTATCACGCCCGTAAGAACCATAAGCTCGACGAGTGGGTTGAGTTTTGCGGTTGGATTAAGACGCTCCCATACTCAGAGTTGATAACGACGGATAACGGAAGAAAAGGAGACAAATCATGATAACAAACATCGAAGTATCAAAGCTTTTGCAGCACCCTGACAATCCGAGAAAGAATATCGGCGATGTCACGGAACTGGCGGAATCTATCAAGGCACGCGGCATCCTGCAGAACCTGACGGTCGTTCCGGCCGAAAACGGCTTGTATACCGTTGTCATCGGGCACAGACGACTCGCGGCCGCAAAGCAGGCGGGACTGACTGAGGTTCCCTGCGCCGTGGTCGATATGGACTATAAAACGCAGTTGTCCACGATGCTGCTTGAAAATATGCAGCGATCTGACCTGACGGTTTATGAGCAGGCGCGAGGCATGCAGATGATGTTTGACCTCGGCGTGCCGGTTGCCGAAATCGTTGAAAAGACCGGATTTGCGGAAACGACAGTGCGCAAGCGCTTGAAGATAGCGACTTTACCGACAGAACAGATGCAGCAGGCGGTAGAACGCGGCGGAACGCTTGAAGACTATGTCCAGATAGCGGACATAAAAAACGAAAAAGAGCGCTGCGAACTGCTGAAAGAGGTCGGAACACGCAATTTTGAGTTTAGTCTTACTCGCGCGAAGAATCGACAGATTGAAGCCGAGAAAATGCCGCTTGTCAAAGCTGAGCTAAAGTCAATCGGTGCAAAAGCAGTAAAAGGCCAAATCTACAGCTCCGCCTATGAATATATCAAACAGTGTGATATACGAGACTGGAAAGAAGGAACCTTTAAAAAGCCGAAAGGCAAAGAAGAGATCTTCTTTGAAATAACATCATATGGCATGGCGTACCTTATGCGGAAGAAAGCCAAAGTACCAAAGAAGAAAGAGAAAAAATCAGAATGCGAACAGCGCATAGACAGTGCCAACCGTGAGCTCAAGCGTTTGACGGAAACGGCCTATGAGTGCCGCGTAAACTTTATCAGAAGTTTTACCGCGGTTGAAAAATATAAAGAAACAATCATCAAGTGGCTTGTGATGTTTGCGGGTTGCGAGATAACGGACTATTGTACATATGACAGAGCATATATCAATTCCGAGATTGGAAGCGATGAAAAGTATTCTATAAATGCGCCGAAATGGCGGCAGTTTATCGCCGAGGACAAGCGTGCGCCGATAGTTGTCGCGTATGCGCTGGCAGGAGACGATAATCGCAACGGCTACTACAACAACGGGTGGTATGCGTCAAACAATGACAAACGGGCACCGCAGCACAAGGAAAACCAAAGCCTTGACAGAATTTATGAATGCCTTTGCGAGCTGGGCTATGAGATGTCCGAAACGGAGCTTCAGCTCCAGAGCGGCGAACATGAACTGCTGAAAGGAGAATGAAAATGAATGACGATAAAATCCTTATAGAGGCGCTGCGGAGGTTGGCATTGCAGACCGGATCTATCGCCTGTCTTGGCTGCGAATATGAGTACGATTGCGGAATCCACGGCTGTGCGATTATCTGCGCCGCGAGGGAACGGCTCGAAGAGCTGACCGCATCCCCGTGGATAAGCGTTAACGACAGGCTGCCCGAAGACGAGCAGGGCGTATTAGTTATCGCGAGCGGCAGACCGCGAGAGCATTTAGCGTTAGATAATGCCCATGAACTCGCAACATTTTACGCCGGAGAGGGTTGGTTTTTTGAGGCTTATCCGGATTGGGATGATCCAAAGGTGACCTATTGGATGCCGCTGCCGGAGTCACCGACAATTGAGTGACGGAGGTCCTGCAAATGAACACAACGATGAATATGACCCTTGAGCAGCTGATCCAGGCGACTGAACTCTGCGGAGCGGGTGCACCCGGTTCTCGCTCAGAGTGTCCGTTAAATGACCCGAGCGGAGATTTTGAGAGCATCGAATACCTGATGTTGCAGGCTGCGGCTGCGCTTAAAGAGTATGCATGTAACGGAGGCGGAATATAATGGCGGTTTTGCTTTCGGTCAGACCGAAATGGTGCGAACTTATAGCAAGCGGCAAAAAAACAGTTGAGGTCAGAAAAACAAAACCTAAGATTGAGCCGCCGTTTAAGTGTTATATTTACTGTATTCTACCACCAAAAGAAGAACTATTCACGCTCTGGGGTTTTCGTGAATATGCAAACGAGTTAATAAGATTGCAAGACGGACGGATAGTGTATGATTACGGAATGCGACTTTGTTGTGATAGTGAGAACCGTCCATATTCACAAGATAATTTCCTTTGTAAAAAAGTTATTGGCGAGTTTGTTTGTGCGGAGACGGAGTGTTTCACTGCCGATTATCGCAGCGATGAAAAACAAACAGCAAGAATAGCCAAACAAGCCTGTCTCGGAATCGCAGAGCTAATTGATTATCAAGATGAATTTCCGTGTTTATATGGCTGGCACATATCAGATCTCGTGATTTATGACAAGCCGAAAGAATTGAACGAGTTTTATTTAAAGAAGAAATGCAATTCGTGTAAAAGGTCAGGCTATGAGTCAAGCGCGTGTATTTATGATGAAGATTGCATTGTGCCAGCTGTTATAACAAGGCCGCCGCGAAGTTGGTGCTATGTGCAAGATTTGGAGGGATAAGCATGAAAAATAAAAGTATAGAGCTGAAAGCCTGTCCCTGCTGCGGCGGAACTGCATGGGCAGAGAACATTTTATGTTGAGTGCCGGAAATGCGCATTGGCGACAGACAGATATGCGCGCCCGCAGTTTGCCGCCAGCGCATGGAATTTTAGAACGGAGAGACAAAATGACAGAAAAAATATCGATTGAGCGGGCAATAGAGATTTTGGATCCCGAGCACCGAGAGCGCTATGAAAATATAGCACCGGTCAATGAAGCTTGCAGAATGGGGATGGATGCGCTTAAGCGGCGATTACCGAAGAACCCGATAAATGAAAAACATTATTATATGTGCCCCTGTTGCCACAGCGACTTAGGTGTTTCGAGTGACGATGTATTCATTTATGAATTACCCACACCCCAATATTGTGGAAATTGCGGCCAAGCCTTGAGCTGGCCCAGTGCTGAAGATGAAAAATCCACAATCGTATACTGCAAATATTGTCAATACTGGCATGGCAAAGCGGTGCCCAATGTTTTAGCGGCATGTACATTCAAATCAAACAATATTCACACTGTTTACACGAAAGCACATGATACCTGTGCTTTCGGTGTGAACGCAATGGAATCAAAGAAGACCGCCGACAAGTGAACAAGTCAGACCCCCGCGCCGGGGAAAAGGTGAGGCGTCCGTAAGGGCGCTTCACGGGCTTGTATGCTGTCTTATCAAACCGACCACGGAGGAGAAAGAAAAAGATGCGCGCAAAAATCAGAGAGACAAAATTCTATTGCAAGGACTTTTTGGAGATATATTTATACCCCGTGACGGAACAGCCGCATGCCAGGACGAAGGGCAGGGGAAAGAAATACAGAGAATCGAGCGAGACGCAGAAACTTTTGAACGCAAAGTATGCGGAGCGTAAGCTCGTTCAGCTGCTGCATGCGAACTTTACTGATCGCGATCTTGCGATAGGTCTCGACTATTCCGACGATACAAGACCCAAAACGCCGGAAGAGGCGCAGAGAAATTTTCAAAACTTCCTGCGCAGAGTCAAAAGGCTCTATAAAAAAGCGGGAGCGGGCGAAGTGAAATACATATCCGTCATAGAGTTTGGCGAAAAGAGCGGGAACGTGCATCATCATATCGTGATGAGCGGCGGAGTTGACAGAGACGAGATAGAAAAGGCGTGGGGACTCGGCAGAGCGAACACAAAGCGATTGCAGTTTCTTGAAATCGGCATAGCGGATATGGGAAATTACATAATCAAGGATCCTATTATGCATAAGCGTTGGACAAGGTCGAAAAATCTTGTGGATCCTCAGCCGCGCAGAAACGATAGCCACATCAGTCGCAAGAAGTTGGACGAGCTTGTAGCAGACTGCGAGCACAGACAGCTTTTCGAACAGCTTTATCCCGGCTATGTCGTGGCTGAGGTAATTCCGACATACTGCGAGTGGGACAGCTGCTATCACATGGAAATAAGAATGTTCCGGGGCGACAGCGACTACATACTTTATGGCGGACGGAAAAACAGAAAAAGGAGAGCGGGCTGATGGCAAACACTGCTGCAGGTGCGCTTGCTGTCTGTCCGTTTTACCTGTCCGACAGCAAAATGACAATAACCTGCGAGGGATTGACGGAAAAAGGAAAAGTTCTCCTCGTATTCGAGGATGCGCAACAGCGGAAGGCATGGCAGCGTAGCAACTGCTATCTTTACCGCTGCGATTGCCCATTGAAAAAAATACTTAACAGCAAGTACGAATAATTTTGAAAATGCATAAATGACCGGGCAGAGGAAAATTCCCTGCCCGGCTTATTTCTATTCATCATGGGCTAATATGGCGGGGAGAAAAACAAAATACAAATTGATAAAATTGTAAGAAGAAAGGAGGCTTCCGAGCGTGGACTGGGATGCCATCAAGCAGGAATACATATCGACGAATATAAGCCAGCGCGAGCTCGCAGAAAAGTACGGAGTGTCGGTCTCGTCGCTTGGAAAAAAGTGCGCTTCGGAGGGGTGGAGCGGGCTGCGGAAAAAATTCAGAAAAAAAGTTGAAAAGAAAACAATGGAGAAAATCAGTCGAAAAAAAGCCTGCGAACTGGCGAAAATCGGCGATTGTGCGGACAAATTGGTGCGCCTTATAGATGATTCTTTGAACGATACGGCAACAGTCAGGCAGACAATTGTCAAAATTGTGCCGAGCGAAGACGATGAGGACGAAGCGGAAGTCGAGGAATATTGCCTGCAAAAACTCGACACTAAATATTTGCGGCAAATGACGGCTGCAATGAAAGATCTGATGGAGATTCTGCGCGATGTTTACGGCAAGCCAAACACCGTGGAGCGGGCAAATATGCAGTATACGCGGGAACGGCTTGACCTCGAAAAGGCAAAAGCAGCCGCAGGTATGCCGACAGATGAGGAAGAATACGGCATTATCGAGATTCCGGCAGTGCTTGAGGAGGCTGCGGAAGAATGAAAATCTGGGAACCGCAGGAAAAACAGAAGAGGTTTATGGAGCGCCCGGAGTATGAAGTGCTATACGGCGGCGCGGCGGGCGGAGGGAAGAGCGACGCGCTGTTGATTGAAGCCCTGCGGCAGGTGCATATTCCGTATTACCGCGGACTGATACTGCGAAAAACATATCCGCAGCTGTCCGAGCTTGTAGAGCGGTCTGAAATGCTTTATCCGCGGGCGATACGCGGCGCAAAATACAACGAGAGCAAACACCGATGGAGCTTCCCGAGCGGGTCTATGATCTATTTCGGCTCGATGCAATACACGAAGGACAGGTTGAAATACCAGGGCAAACACTATGATTTCATTGCATTTGACGAGTTAACACACTTCACATGGGACGAATACAGCTATATGTTCTCGCGAAACCGCCCGGGAGGACCCGGTACGAGGGTTTATATGCGGGCGACGACCAACCCCGGCGGTATAGGACACGGCTGGGTAAAGTCCCGGTTCGTCACTGCAGCGCCGCCAATGACGCCGATAACGGAAAAGTTCAATGTGGTGACGCCGGAAGGGAAAATTATAGAGGGTAGCAGGAAGCGGATATTTGTTCCGGCGACGGTTTTTGACAATCAGGAGCTTTTGCACAACGACCCTGAATACATCATGAAGCTTGCTGCCATGCCGGAGGCGGAGAGAAAAGCGCTGCTATACGGCGACTGGGACAGCTTTTCGGGGCAGGTGTTTACGGAGTGGCGCAACGATCCCGAGCATTATAAAGACCAACGGTGGACGCATGTCGTGGAGCCGTTCAAAATCCCGGAATACTGGCAGATTTACAGAGGCTTTGACTTCGGCTACACGAAGCCATATTCCGTAGGCTGGTATGCGGTGGACACGCACGGCAAAATATACCGCATTGCTGAACTGTACGGATGTACGGGCACGCCGAACGAGGGAGTGCGGCAAGACCCGGTCACGATTGCGGCAGAGATTCGGCGCGTCGAGCAGGAGGATATCAACCTCAAGGGAAAGAACATTATCGGCATAGCAGACCCGTCAATTTTCGACGAGAGCCGCGGCGAGAGCGTAGCGCGAATGATGGAAAAATCCCCGAACTTCATAGTATTCTCCCCCGGCGACAACACGAGAATCGCCGGAAAGATGCAGTATCATTACCGTCTGGCGTTCGATTCGGAGGGCAACCCGAAATTTCAAGTGTTTTCGACATGCCGGCACTTTATCCGCACTATTCCCGATATCGTCTATGACGAGAAATATGTTGAGGATATCGACACATCGCAGGAGGATCACATCTATGACGAGTGCCGATATGTGCTGATGGAGAACCCGATAAGTCCGGAGCCCCGCAAAGCCCCGGCAAAAGTGCCGGATGATCCGCTGGAACTCAGAGAAAAGCCGGACAAATACAGCTTTTACAGACTATAGGAGGCAGAACAATGGCAAACAGCAGAAACCCGATAGAAGATATCAAGCGCCGCAGGGCGGAAATGCGCGACCAACAGCAGCAGGAGCAGACCGCAAGAAACCCGGAACGGGATATTGCCGCACGAACGGAGGCATTGCGGCAAGAGCTTGGAAATCCTGTGCAAGAGGATAGACAGGCAGAAACAGTGAATGACACTGATATTGTGAAATATGAACCCGAGAGCGGGTCAGAGCAGGGTCCAATCACGGAGGAGTCAATCGCCCTGGCAGAGGAAACCTTGCGAAAATACAAAGACGGCAAGGTGAATCTCGAGAACAGGATAATCGAGAACGAGCAGTGGTGGAAGCTGCGGCACTGGGAGACTATCAGAAAAAAACAGGCGAAGGGCGCGAACAAAGAACCCGAGCCCACTTCGGCATGGCTGTTCAATTCCCTGGCAAATAAGCACGCGGACGCTATGGACAACTATCCGTCGGCTTCCGTGCTGCCGAGAGAGCAGAGCGACAATGCCGCCGCAGAACAGCTTTCGGAGATCCTGCCAGTTATCATCGAGCAGAACGGTTACAAAAAGACATATTCGGCCAAGTGGTGGTATAAGCTCAAGCAGGGAACATCCTGCGAGGGCGTATTCTGGAATCCGCAGAAGTACAACGGCTTGGGCGATATCGAGATAAAGAAAATCGACCTGCTGAATCTCTTTTGGGAGCCCGGCATAGAGAACATACAGGATAGCCGGAACATTTTCCATGTGTGCCTGCGCGACAATGATTTGCTCACGCAGGAATATCCGCAGCTGAAAGGCAAGCTTGGCGGCAAGACGATAGAAACAAGCCAGTATATCTATGACGACAACATAGACACATCGGATAAGAGCGTTGTGGTTGACTGGTACTATAAGAGACTGGTTGGCAGCAGAACAGTGCTGCATTATTGCAAATTCTGCAACGGCGAAGTGCTCTTTGCCTCCGAAAACGATCCTCAGTATGCCGAGAGCGGGTTCTATAATCACGGCAAATATCCGTTCGTGTTTGATACACTCTTCCCAGAGGAAGGCTCGCTTGTGGGCTTTGGATATTTGGACATTATGAAAGACCCGCAGATGCAGATAGACAAATATGACCAGGCGTTTATGCAGTCGGCCGTTGCCGCCTCTCGCCGCCGTTTCTTCATCAATGCTGCGAGCGGGAAAATCAACGAGAAAGAATTTCTTGATGTCTCGAATCCTTTTGTGCATGTGGACGGCAGACTCGGGGAGGACAGCATAAAAGAAATCACTATGACGCCGCTCAATGATATTTATGTGGCGCTGCGCACGAACAAAATAGACGAACTCAAGGAAACGAGCGGAAACCGTGATTTTTCACAGGGAAGCACCACGAGCGGAGTTACCGCCGCTTCGGCGATAGCGGCGCTGCAGGAGGCCGGAAGCAAGCTGTCGAGAGATATGATTCAGACCTCATATGACAGCTATGAGGAAGTGCTCTATCTGTGCATCGAGCTGATAAGGCAATTTTACGACGCGCCGCGCAGTTTCCGCATAACGGGAAAAAGCGGAGAGCAGGAATTTGTTAGCTACGACAACCGCGCCATACAGCCCGAGGGCGAGCGCACAGAGTTCGGCATTGACATGAGCGGACGAATGCCGATTTTCGATATCAAGGTCAGGGCGCAACGAAACAATCCTTTTTCAAGGCTTTCTCACAACGAGTTGGCACTGCAGTTCTATAACAGCGGATTCTTCAATCCGGAAATGACGGATCAGGCGCTCGCCTGCATCGACATGATGGACTTCGAGGGCAAGGACTCCGTCGTGCGGAAAATATCGCAGAACGGTACGCTGTATGAACAGCTCAAGACCATGCAGCAGCAGCTCATGCAGATGGCGCAGATAGTTGACGCACAAAACGGAACAACGATAGGTAGTCAGATGGCGGCATCTTTTTCGGGTGGAGTTCCGGTGGCGAGCGTAGGCTCCGGAGACGGCGAGCTCAAGAGCAACTCGCTTGGCGAGACGCGCGCAGACGAACACGCAACGGCCGAGAATGCGAGAGAAAAAGCGGCTTCGGCTGCGGAACCGAGGTAATGTTATGACAACAATAAAAGTTCGCCGAGCGGGCAGAGAAATGAAAATAAGCATTTCGGGACATTCGGGATATGCGCCGAGCGGGCAGGACATAGTATGTGCCGGCATTTCGACACTCGGCCAGACCGCCGCAATGATGTTCGCGGAGATGGAATCTGCGGGAGACCTCGAACTCTTTACCTCGGAGAAAAGCGCCGGAAAGCTTTTGCTGGCAATTAAGGCATATAAGCATACTAAAGCAAAGGCAGCGGGAATATATAGTTTCTTCTGCACGGGCGCGAGGCTTATCGCGGACAGCTATCCGGCAAATGTGACTTTCATAGTTGACGACGATTTATCATCAGAGGCGGGGAGAAAAACGAAAATTAACTCGCTATAATATAATCACAAAGACACTTCGGAAAGACGATGGAGGTTAATTTTTATGTTCACAGACACAACAAAGGCTTTTTCGCTCACGCTGTTCGGCGAGGGCGGAGGAGACGGAGCGGGCGTATCGGCGGCAACGGCCGCCACGGCTTCCGACGCCGGGGAGCAGACACGGGCGATTGAAACGCAGGACGCCGCTGCACAGCCGGAAAGCGAGATCAATGTTACGGCATCGACGGTCGAAAATCAGGACGCGGAGTTTGAAAAGCTGATAAAAGGCGATTACAAGGACGCGTTCAGCCGCCGAGTGCAGAACATTATCAACGGCAGATTCAAGGAAACACGCACACTTCAGGAGCAGCTGCAGAAGAGTACGCCGGTCTTTGAGATTCTCGCGCAGAAGTACGGGATAAAAGCGAACGACATTGACGGCATAGTCAAGGCTTTGGAAAATGATGATGAATCATACAGAGAAGAGGCTATGGAAAAGGGCATAACCGTTGAACAGCTCAAGGAGATGAAGAAGCTTGAACGCGAGGTTCTTCAGCTCAGACGGAACGAGTCTCGTCGTGATGAGCAGGACAGAATAAACCGAGACATCACCAATTGGAAGAACCAGGCGGAAAGTCTCAAAGAAATCTATCCGAATTTCAATCTCGACACGGAGATAGAAGATCCTCAGTTCTTCAGTTTGCTCAGAAACAATGTCGATGTCAGAACGGCCTATGAAGTCATTCACCGAGACGAGATTCTCGGAGGCGCGATGCAGTATGCGGCGCAGACGGCGGCAAAGCGAGTCGCCGATTCTGTTGCGGCAAACAGCAAAAGACCGGTTGAAAACGGTGTAACTTCACAAGGTGCAGTTAATTCCCAGACGGATGTTAACAAACTGACAAAGGCTCAGCGAGAAGAAATCGAACGCAGAGTGGCAAGGGGAGAAAGAATTACTTTCTGATCTCCTTGCACTAAGAAAAGGAGATAAAGAAAATGAACAATTATGTCATATTCGACCTGCAGCTTTTTGCTACGGTCGTAAACGCAACTACTTCGGCGGCAAGCGGTAACAATCTGTCCGCCGAGATGAAAACCTACTACGAGAAGAGGCTGCTTGACAACGCAGAGCCTAAGCTCGTACACAACCAGTTCGGAGACAAGTATCCTATTCCCAAAGGCTCCGGCAAGACTATCGAAATGCGTAAGTATTCGCCGCTTGCAAAAGCAACCACGGCACTGACGGAAGGCGTCACGCCCGATGGACAGGCGCTTAATGTGAGCACAATCACCGCTACTGTCAAACAGTACGGCGGCTGGATACAGCTTTCGGATATGCTCGACATGACGGCTATCGACAACAATGTTCTGCAGGCAACGAAGCTTCTCGGCTCGCAGGCAGGACGCACTCTCGATACCGTCATAAGAGAAGAGCTTGCCGGCGGCACAAACGTTATTTACGCGCCCAAGGTTGCAAGCGGCGCAGAAACAGCAGTAACGAGCAGAGCGGGACTCGACGCGACGGCAAAGATCAATGTTGACCTCATATACCGTGCGGCGGCTCAGCTGGAGAGCATGAATGCAGACCCGATCGGGGATTCGTTCGTGGGTATTATCCATCCGTATGCAGCATATGACCTTATGCGCTGCGAGGAGTGGATTGACGTACATAAGTACGCTAAGCCCGACGATATCTACAACGGGGAAATCGGCAAGATCGGCAATGTCAGATTCGTCAAGTCCACGGAGGCAAAGATATGGACCGGCACCGGCTGCCCGTCCGGTCTGGCGGTTTTCGCCACGCTTATCCTCGGCGCTCACGCTTACGGTCTGACGGAGATCGAGGGCGGCGGTCTGCAGCATATCGTCAAGCAGCTCGGCTATGGCGACGATCCGCTCAATCAGCGTTCGTCCTGCGGCTGGAAAGCGACCGAGGTCGCAAAGCGCCTGGTTGAGGAGTACATGGTGCGTATCGAGTCCTGCTCCGCGTATTCGGCCACTGCGAAAGCTAACTGATAAAAGCTCAGAGGGCATTTTGCTCTCTGAGCCCGAAAGGAGATATTTATGGCAAGAACAAAAACTGCAACACCCGAGGAGAACGCAATCCTCAAAGAGACGGCTGCACCCGAGGAGAACGCAACCCCCGAAGAGACGGCTGCACCCGA
>ERZ1034842.133-NODE-133-length-39386-cov-9.256337_pt1 | contig 39386 bp, 63 predicted proteins | sample MGYA00520634_ERZ1034842 | MGnify/ENA primary metagenome ERZ1034842 (study PRJEB33766, sample SAMN09781734) | gut metagenome | biome: gut microbiome | host: Homo sapiens | place: Madagascar | study: EMG produced TPA metagenomics assembly of the PRJNA485056 data set... | reverse complement strand
AAAATAAAAAAATATTTTCCGTTTTAGGGGTGCGGGGCGGAGAAAGACAATATATGATGGGTATGCAGGGGCAACCTGCCCGTGCCGATTCATTTCTTTCCTCCTAATTTCCCGATGGGCGGGGCTTTGGCTCCGCCTTGATCGGGGCTATGCGGCAAGACGACCAATATGCGGTATAGGTGCCCCGTAAGGGGAGACCTCAGCAAGCGACGCCGGCGTTCCGGCGAAGTGCTAAAGCAGGGCAGGGCTGCAATGCCGCACCACATAGGGGCGAATGTACCAAGGTTGGCGAAACGGTCTCCAAAACCGTTTGGGTGGGTTCGATTCCCAACCGTCCCTGCCAAAAGAGGAGTGCCGCTGCCTTGAGTGCGGCGTTGTAGCCCTTCGGGGCGGGTAAAGTCTGCTATGTACAGGCCAAGGGGTGGGGGCAGGTAGCAAAACAGGAGGAAAGCATGGAAATCACAAAACGGCGGCTTGCTGATATTGAACCGTATGCCGCCAACGCAAAGAAACACGATAAACGGCAAATCAATAACGTTGCGGAGAGCATCAAGCAATACGGTTTTGTGCAGCCGATTGTGATTGACCGTGACGGAGTGATCGTTATTGGCCACTGCCGCGCTCTGGCGGCAAAAAAGCTGGGTATGGAAGAAGTGCCGTGCGTGTGCGTGGACGATCTGACACCGGAGCAAGTGAACGCCCTGCGGCTTGTGGATAACAAGAGCAACGAAAGCGATTGGGACTTTGATCTGTTGGCTGATGAATTGCCTGGTCTCGACCTGTCGGCTTTTGACTTTGATTGGGGCTTGCCGGAAGACACAACGGACGAAGTCACTGAGGACGAAGCACCGGAGGTCGACGAAGAATCTGAACCGATTACCAAACTTGGCGATATTTGGCAGCTTGGACGGCACCGGCTTATGTGTGGGGACAGCACGTCCGTGGAATGTGTACAAAAGCTCATGGGGGGGGCACAAGCAGACCTTTTGCTTACAGACCCGCCGTATGGTGTTGATTATACAGGTAAAACGAAGGACGCACTCAAGATTGAAAATGATGCGAAAAGCGATGACGAGTTTATTGCGTTTTTGCAAGCGGCATTTGAAGCGGCTAACTCTGTGATGAAACCCGGCGCGGTATTTTACATCTGGCACGCCATTCTGAAAACATATGCTTTTGAATCGGCGTGCCAGATGACGGGATGGGAAGTTCGGCAGGTTTTGATTTGGGTTAAAAATGCAATGGTCATGGGCAGGCAAGACTACCAGTGGAAGCATGAGCCTTGCCTATATGGGTGGAAGGCGGGGGCTGGTCATCTCTGGGCATCTGATAGGAAGCAGACAACGGTGCTTGAATTTGATCGCCCGACAGCGAATAAAGAGCATCCGACTATGAAGCCTGTTGCGCTATTTGACTATCAAATCAAGAATAATACCAAGGGCGGCGACATTGTTCTCGACCTGTTTGCCGGAAGCGGGACAACCGTTGCTGCGTGTGAGCAGAATGGCAGAAATGCTTATGTTATGGAGTTTGACCCGAAGTATTGCGATGTGATTGTAAAGCGGTGGGAGAACTTGACGGGCAAAAAGGCGGTGCTTCTGCATGACGATTGAAGAAGCGCAGGCGATTATCGCCAAGACGAACAGCCCGTACTTAAAGCGGGATATGGAGAAGTTTATCAAACACCAGCGGAGAAAGGAGGGCGCGTATGGCAAGGCCAAGAAAGGAAATAGATCAGAAGCAGTTCGAAAACCTCTGCGGCCTGCAATGCACGCTTGAAGAGATCTGCGGCTGGTTTGGTGTGACCGACAAAACGCTGGATGGTTGGTGTAAACGCACATATCGTGCAAGTTTTTCCGAAGTATTCAGGCAAAAGCGAGGATTGGGGAAAGTATCCTTACGTAGAAGCCAGTGGCGGCTTGCCGAAAAGAACGCAAGCATGGCCATTTGGCTGGGAAAACAGTACCTTGGGCAGCGCGATATTGTGGAGCTGGGTTTACCGACTGACAACACGCAGGATGACGCATTGAGTGTGAGTCTGCGTGAAATGGCAGAAGGGTTGGAGAGCGATGGGTAAATATAGAAAAAAGCCGGTTGTTATTGAAGCATTTCAGTTAAACGCAAGAGGGCTTGTCGGAGAAGATTGGTTTTGGAATGCAGTTTCGGAAAATACAATTGTTACCCATGACTTTGGCAAGCATTATCCGAATCCGGCATGGTGCGAGATAAAGACGCTTGAAGGGACAATGATTGCTCAAGCCGGAGACTATATTATTCGGGGCGTAAATGGAGAAATTTATCCATGTAAGAGCGAGATTTTTCACGTGAGTTATGAGGCCGTCCTATGATTTCAGAGAAGCAGCAGAAAATCATGGCCTTCCCGTATTCCAAATACGACGCGCTTATCTGCGACGGCGCCGTGCGTTCCGGCAAGACCTCCATCATGATGTGGGCGTTCGTCCGCTGGGCGATGGAAAATTTCAGCGGTCAGCGCTTCGGCGTGTGTGGCAGAACGGTGGATAGCTGCACAAAGAACATTATCGTGCCGTTTACGGCGATGAGCCTTGCCAAAGAGCACTATATCATCCGCTGGCGGCGCGGAGACAAGGTGATGGAAGTGCGGCGGGGAGCCGTGACGAATTACTTTGAGGTGTTCGGCGGCAAGGACGAAAGCAGCTATACGCTGATTCAGGGCCGGACGCTGGCGGGTGTGCTGCTGGACGAGGTTGTGCTGATGCCCCGCTCCTTCGTGGAACAGGCGCTGACCAGATGCTCCGTAGACGGGGCAAAGCTGTGGTTTTCCTGCAACCCAGGAAGCCCGCAGCACTGGTTCTACTTGGAGTGGATCAAGCGGCACAAAGAGCGCAACGCTCTGTATCTGCACTTTGAGATGACGGACAACCCCGGCCTGAGCGAAAAGACGCTGGAGCGCTACCAGAACATGTTTACCGGTGTGTTCTACGACCGATATATCCGTGGATTGTGGGTGCTGGCCGAGGGCCTGGTATACGACTTTGGCGAGGAAAACATCGTGGACGATGTGCCGGAGAGCGGGGAATATTACATTTCCTGCGACTACGGCACGCTGAACCCATTTTCTGCTGGTTTGTGGTGCTGGGACGGCAAGACGGCCACCCGCATCCGGGAGTATTACTACTCCGGGCGGGAAGAACACAGAAACAAGACTGACGAGGAATATTATACGGAGTTGGAGAAGCTGGTGGGAGAGCTGCCGGTGATAAGCGTCATCGTGGACCCGTCGGCGGCGTCCTTCATCGAGGTTATCAAGCGGCACGGGAAGTTCAATGTGCGCAAGGCGGTCAATGACGTGCTGCCGGGCATCGCCACCACGGCGAGGTATCTGCGCAGCGGTGCGCTGAAGATACACAGGTCGTGTAAAGACGCCATTCGGGAATTCGGCCTCTACCGCTGGGACGAAAAATCCACAGAGGACAGGCCAATTAAGGAGAACGACCACGCGATGGATGATACACGTTACTTTGCAATGACAGTATTGCGCCGGAAAGTGCGGGATGATAACGGGGAGAAATACATCCCCCTGTGGGAGAGGTGATAGCTTGCTGACATATCAGGACTTGCTCGCCGTGGGCGAGAACGAACAGGACCGAATGGATTTTATCCGGCGGGTCATCAATGAGCACAAAGGCTCTGCGGCTTACCGGTTCGCGGTAGACGCACAGCGATATTACGACGGCGAGAATCCCACCATCAGCCGGTATGAGAAGATCATCTATGACCTTCAGGGACGCGCCCACCGGGACATGTACACGGCAAACCACAAACTCATGTCAAGTTTCTTTGGATTTGTCGTGCGTCAGGAGGCAAACTATCTGCTGGGCAACGGCGTGACCTTTCAGAAGAGGGAGACAAAGGCCAGACTGGGCGCTGACTTTGACCAGCGGGTCAAGGACGCAGGCAAGAGCGCCCTGGTATGCGGCGTGGCGTTCGGGTTCTTCAACCTGGACCGGGTTCAGGTGTTCGAGCTGACCGAGTTTGCGCCCCTTTACGACGAGGAAAACGGTGCCTTGATGGCCGGTGTGCGGTTCTGGCAAGTGGCAGACGATAAGCCGCTTCGTGCCACGCTGTACGAGCTGGACGGATACACCGAGTACATCCAGCGCAGCGGGGAGAACATGACCGTGCTGACGGACAAACAACGGTACAAGGTCAATGTCCGCACGGACGGCCTGGGCGCGGAGACCATTCTGGACGGTGACAATTATCCTGGATTTCCCATCGTGCCTCTGAAAAACGGCAAAAACTGCCGGTCGGAGCTGCGGGGGCGGCGGAACACTGTGGACGCGCTGGATCTGGCCTGTTCCAACATGGTCAACAACGTGGACGAGGGCAATCTCATCTATTGGGTGCTTACCAACGCGGGCGGCATGAATGACTTGGACGACGTGAAGTTTTTGGAGCGTATCAAGACCCTCCACGTGGCCCACACCGATGACGAAGTGAACGCGGAACCGCACACCATCGAGGCCCCCTTTGAGGGCACCAACGCAACTATTGACATGCTCAAGCGCAAGCTGTACGAGGATTTCCAGGCGTTTGACAGCGCCGCCGTGAGCGCGGGAAATCAGACGGCCACGGCCATCAAGGCCAGCTATGTGCCGCTGGATCTAAAAGTGGACGACTTCGAGAGCGATGTGACCGACTTTATCCAAGGCCTATTGACGCTGGCTGGGGCAGACGATACGCCCAGCTATACCCGCAGCCAAATTGTGAACAAGAGCGAGGAGACCCAGACCGTTCTGATGGGAGCGGAATACTACGATGATGAGTACATCACCAAGAAGCTGCTGACCATCAACGGCGACATCGACCAGTACGACGAACTGATGCGCCGGAAAGACGCGGAAGAGCTTGACCGGATGGACGTGCTGCCGGAGGAACCGCCCGAACCGGGGGTGATCGAGGATGGCAACGCCTGATCTGGGCCACAAGCTGACCGACAAGGAGCTTGCAAAGCTGGAACGGCGCATTGCGAAGCTGTACCGAGAAGCCGGGGAAGAATTGCAAGAAACCATTGACGCTTACTTTGAGCAATTCAAAAAGCGCGATGAGGAAATGAAAGCGCTGATCGGCACGGTGCAGAACGGAAAGGAATGGACAGAGGCCGACTATAAACAATGGCGGCTCAATCAGATCGGGCGCGGAGAACGCTATCAGGCCATGCGGGATAAAGTGGCACACCGTGTCACCGACGCGAACGCCGTGGCGGCGTCCTACACCAACGATGCAACGCCCGGTATTTACTCCCTGAACCGCAATTTCGCGGCGTACACAATCGAGAGCGTGGCTGGGAATGTTGGCTTTGACCTGTGGGACGAGCAGACGGTGAAGCGCCTGATTGTGGAGCAGCCGGGGCTGATGCCGTATTACCCAAAAGATAGAGCATTGAAACGCGGCATTGACCTTGCGTATGGGAAAAAGCAAATCACGGCCAGCGTCACCAGCTCCATCTTGCAGGGGAAAAGCATTAAGGGTATGGCAGACGATTTGCAGCGGCGCATTATTACAATGGGCAGAAGCAGCGCGATTCGGACGGCGCGAACGGCGGTCACTGGCGCACAGAACGCCGGACGCATGGACAGCTACGCGGCGGCGGAAAAGATGGGCATCAAGCTTAAAAAGCAATGGCTGGCGACGCTGGACAACCGGACGCGGCATTCACACGCCATGCTGGACGGCGAAAAGGTAGATCATGATAAGAAATTCTCCAACGGCTGCCGCTTTCCGGGCGATCCGCAGGGGCCAGCGTGGGAGATCTACAACTGCCGCTGCACGCTTGTTGCGGATGTGGATGGGGTAGATACCTCCACAGGGCAAAGACGCGCCAAAAACCCCGTTACAGGCGAAACAGAGGTTATTTCTGACATGACCTATTCCGAGTGGGCGGAGCAGAAGCAAGCGGAAGACGCTGCGGCCTGGAATACATACATGAAGAAGGGCCGCAACCTTTCCACTGATACAAAACAGTGGCAGGAATACAAATCGGTTCTGGGAAACAAAGTTCCAAACACGGTTGAGAAGTTCCAGAATTTGAAGTATAATGAACCTGATAAGTGGGCCCAACTGAAAACCATGAAACGGCAAACCGTTTTTGTGAATAACGCCGAATGTGTGACAACGCCTAAAAAATACACCGGGTATTTCCTGAAAGATGGCGCAAAACACGCGGATCAATTTTTTGATGTTGGCTATACAGCGGATAACCCATTGCAGCTGCGTTATGATATGGCACGGCAGTTTGATATGAGCAAGGCTGTTGATGTGCAGGAGTTAAATGGCGGTGCGATAATGTTTAATATCTACATGACACTTGGAGTTACAAAACAGCGCACTTTTTTAACGGGATGGATTCAAGATACACCGGATAGCAAACCGAGGATCGTAACCGGATTCAGAAAAAACAAGGAGAATTCGCATGATTAACGAATATGACCGTGTAAAAATCATTAAGACAGGCGATGTCGGTATTGTTGTTGATATCCGGGAGACCAACGGCACGTTTTATCTTGTTGAACGAGACGGTGACAATGAACTATTCGACTGCGCTGAAAGCGAACTGGAAAAACTATGAAAGTTGATTTCACAGACAACTCCAAAGAAGTCCTCGCTGCCATGCATGAGGCCGCTGCCAGGGCGCTGGAAAAGTGCGGGCTGGTTGCAGAGGGCTATGCGAAAAAGCTCTGCCCCGTGGACACCGGTAATCTGCGCAACAGCATTACCCATACGGTAGACGAGCAGGAACCGGCAGCGATCATCGGGACAAACAATGAATATGCCGCGTATGTGGAATTAGGTACCGGCAAATACGCGGAGGGCGGACGGCCGACGCCGTGGGTGTATCAGGACGATGAAGGTCACTGGCACTGGACGGCTGGCAACCCGGCACAGCCGTTCTTGAAGCCAGCGGTGGCCGACCACCAACAGACATATCGGAACATAATCGAGGATGAATTGAAAAATGGATGAAGGCATTATCAAGGCCATCGAAGCCATCACAAAGCGCGGAAACGACGCAGAGGTGCGGCGAAAAGGCGATGGGTACATCGTCTTAGAGGTTAAGAAAACAATCAAATACAGCACTCCCGCGCAATAGGGCACGGGAAAGGGCAATAGGAGCCAACTACTGAGATTTTCTCGGCGGTTGGCTCTTTCGTTTTCGATAAAACCCGCGAGGTACAGCGGTTTTTATACAATCTATCGCCGCGACGAACTGCGGACGAAGGAAAGGAAGATAGAACAATGGCACTTACACGCAAACTTTTGAAGGGGATGGGTCTCACCGACGAACAGGTGGACACCATCATCGAAGCGCATACCGACACCGTGGACGGCTTGAAGGCGGATGTGAGCCGCTACAAGGCGGACGCGGAGAAGTTGCCCACAGTCCAGAAGGAATTGGACGACCTGAAAGCCGCCGGGGACGGCGGTTACAAGGAGAAGTATGAGAAGGAGCACAAGGCCTTTGACGACTTCAAGGCGGACATCACCGCAAAGGAGACCAAGGCCGCCAAAGAAAAGGCGGTAAAAGCCTATTACGAAAGCAAGAACATCACCGGGGACAATCTAACTATTGCTCTGCGCGGCAGCGGCGCGGAGATCGACGGCGTGGAGCTGGACGGCGACAAGATCAAGGACACCGCCGCTCTGGATGCGCTTGTGAGCGGTGCTTTTGCAAAGCTGGTCTCCACTACCACCACGAAGGGTGCCAATATCGCAAACCCTCCGGCGGGCGGAAGCCCCGGCACGATGACGAAAGCGGACATCTACAAAAAGGACGATCACGGCCACTATATGCTGTCCGCATCTGAGCGACAGAAAGCGCTTATGGAAAACCAAATTACTTAACAAGAAAGGATGAATTACATGGCTGCTACGAAAGTTGAAAGCCTGACCAACCCCCGCGATTCCCTGCCCAATACCTATACCAGCGTGACCGCCCGAGAGGTGGATTTCGTCACCCGTTTCAATGACAACTGGGATGCGCTGCGCAACATTATGGGCATTATGCGCCCCATCCGCAAGGCCCCCGGCACAAGCCTGATTTCTTACACCGCTGATGTGGCCCTGGAGGACGGCGACGTCGGCGCTGGCGAGGTGATCCCTTACAGCAAGGCGACGATTACCCAAGCGACCAAGGACGACCTGTCCATCAAGAAGTATGCAAAGGCTGTTCCTATCGAGGACGTTGACAAGTATGGTGCAGAGATCGCGGTGGAGAAGAGCGACGACGCTTTTCTGACCAAGCTCCAGAATGTGGTCCTTGGCAATTTCTATACTTTCCTGAACACCGGTTCTCTCACCGGAACCGCCGCAACCTGGCAGGCGGCACTTGCAAAGGCTCAGGGCGAAGTGCTGAACAAGTTTGCTGGTATGGCAAAAGACGTTACCTCCGTTGTGGGATTTGCTAACATCCTGGACGCATACGACTATCTGGGTGCTGCGGATATTTCCGTCCAGACCCAGTTCGGCCTGAACTATGTCAAGGACTTCATGGGGTACTCCACGCTGTTCCTGTTGCCCACCACCGTTTCCGGCAATAACGCTATTGCTCGCAACACTGTGATCGCAACGCCTGTGGAGAACATCGACCTGTACTATGCAGACCCCGGCGACAGCGAGTTTGCCAGACTGGGCCTGAATTACACCGTGCAGGGCGAGACAAACCTGATCGGTTTCCACGCCCAGGGTAATTACAGCACCGCCGTGGGCGAGAGTTACGCCATCATGGGCATGAAGCTGTGGGCTGAGTACTTGGACGGCATCGCCAAAATCACGGTCACCCCGGCCCCTTAAGCGCGCGCCTCTCGGGGCTGACGATTGGCGCGCTGACACTGACTCCGGCGTTTGACCCAGACACGACGGAGTATACAGCCACAACGACAAACGCGACCAACACGGTAACCGCGACCCCGGAGGACGCAAGCGCCACAGTGACCATCCTCAACGGAGAGACGCCTGTTGAAAACGGCACTGCGGCCACCTGGGCGACCGGAGCCAACACTTTGACTGTGAACGTGAAAAACGGCACGGCGGAGAAAGTATATACCGTGACCGTAACCAAATCGGCGTAAAAGGAGGACAGCGTGATGCTTGAAACGGTTTTGCAGAATTTGAACAACTGGTTTTTAGTTCCGGACGGCGTCCACGCCGGGGAGTTCACTGTGCAGGGCGGGCAGCTCACGCTGCCCTTTCTGCAAACCGGCCAGTATTTCCGGGTGGTGGGTTCCGTATTCAATGACGGGCTCCACCAGTACCCGGTGGCAGACCTGACCGACGAGACGTTTACCGGCTCCGTGTGGGCGCTGGCTGTTCCGAAGGCGGTGATTGAATTGGCCGAAGAAATCGACGCATGGCAGACGAAGAACGGGGATCCAGGGCCGTTTACCTCAGAATCATTTGGCGGCTACTCCTACAGCAAAGCCACCAACGCCAGCGGCATGGCCGTCGGCTGGCAGGATGTATTCAAGAGCCGCCTGAACGACTGGCGGATAATTAGGGGGATCTGATGAGCCTTTTAGATGATTTTTCCCGCACCTGTGTATTCATGGAAAAACGCCGGGTATCGGACGGTGCGGGCGGTTACTTTGTAGAGTGGGTGGAGGGCGCTGAGTTCACCAACTACCAGGCACTGGATACCTCCATGGAGGCCCGCAGAGCGGAAAAAGAAGGCGTGACCAGCCTGTATTCCGTCCTGGTAGACAAGGCCGTGCCCATCGAGTACAACGACGTGTTCAAAGACAAGACCACCGGCGAAACCTACCGCGTGACCTCAAATCCGGAGAACAAGCAGGCCCCCAAGTCCTCCACGATGCAGCTAAAATACTTTACGGCGGAAAGGTGGGCGTTGACCACATGACCAAAAACAAAGCCCTCTACGCCTGGTTCAACGAGTTCATGCCCTTCTACCGAGCGTCCAGCGTGCCAGACGATGTGGTCATGCCTTATGGCACCTATGAGTATATCGACAGCGCTTTTGATGCCGGGGAGGTCGGCCTGACGGTCAATCTGTGGTTCCGCACGGAGAGCGAAGCTGTCCCAGACGAGAAGGCCCAGGAGTTGTCCAAGCGCATCGGCTACGGTGGCGTGTATCTGCCCTGCGACGAGGGCTATATCTGGCTCAAGCGCGGTTCCCCCTGGTGCCAAAGCCTAACCTATGAGGAAGACCCGGCCATTAAGCGCCGGTACATCAACATTACCGCTGAATACCTGACATTCAGCTGAAAGGAGACCCAATATGGGCAAATTTACCGCGATCCCGCAGAGCACCTTTGAGGAATTGCAGCTCGACGCGGGTGTCATCCTGAAAAACTTTACCCCGGCTACTCCCACCGCACCGAAGGACGAGGACATTGTGTGTGCCACAACCGGCGGCATCAATGTGTCTTGCGTCCCTACTTACTCCGACATGGGAGAGGACGTGGACAACTGCCCTGTGAATATGATGGAACTGAAGCATCTGGACGGTTGGGATTGCAAGATGGCCTTTACCTCCATTGGAACATCCACGGAGTCCATCCGGCTGGCCCTGGGCGCGGCAGACATTGACACTACCGACAGGAGCAAAATCACCCCCCGGCGAGACCTGAAGCAGACCGACTTTGCAGACCTGTGGTGGGTTGGCGACCGGGCCGACGGCGGAATGGTGGCTATCTGCCTGAAAAACGCCCTGTCCACCGGCGGCTTTACTCTCCAGACCACCAAAAACGGCAAGGGCCAGGTGAGCGTGGAGCTGACCGGCCATGTGTCCATGTCCGCTCAGGACGAGATGCCCATGGAGTTTTACAGCGCGGCTCCTGCGGAGGTGGGCGGCTGATGAAACTATCTGACGTAAAAGGTGATCGCACCCTGGAAGTAATCGCAGATCTGATCGAGCCAATCTGCAACATTGCGGAGGACGAGAACGCCGCCGCCCTGTTTAAGCGGGAACAACTGCCGGATGGCATGACAGCCAAGAAGTTCCTTTTACAGAAGGCAAAAAAGGCCGTTCCCGCCCTTCTGCGCGGTCATAAGGGCGATGTAATCTCCATCCTGTCCTCCATTGAGGGAACAAGCCCGGAGGCTTACACGGGCGCTCTGAGTCTGGTAAAACTGACCAAGGATTTTATTGACCTGATGACAGACGAAGCGTTCACGGAACTTTTTATCTCAGCGCAGAGCACAGAAAAACCCTCTGGCTCTGCGCAGGAGAATACCAAGGCCCCCGTAGCGTAAAGGCGTTCCTGCGGTATGCCCTTGCCCGCGCCAAACAGGACAGCGTGGACAAGGCATACCGGGTCTATGTGACAGACGCGCTCAAAGCAATCGCGGAAAACACGGCGCGGTACGTGGGGGGCGGCTATATCAAGGCGCGGTATGCTGACCTCATAGAGCCGAATCCGGAGGAAACCAGGACGCCGGAACAAATCGTTGACCGAATGAAAGAAAAAATCGCAAAGGTCGGAGGTGAGGACGATAAACGTGTTTGACTTGTATGCAAAAATTACGCTGGACACCAGCGGATACGAAAATGGGCTGGACAATGCTTCCGGCAAAGCGTCCGGCTTTGCCGACAAGTTGAAAAGCGGCCTTGCTACTGCGGCAAAGGTGGGAGCTGCGGCTTTGACAGCTGCGGCTACTGGCATGGCGGCGCTGACAAAGGCGTCCATTGACCAATATGCCGAGTATGAGCAATTAGTGGGTGGCGTCGATACCCTCTTTAAGACTGCATCGGACAAGGTGCAGGAGTACGCCGCAAACGCATACAAGACCGCTGGCATGAGCGCCAACGAATATATGGACACGGTGACCAGCTTTTCGGCCTCCCTGCTCCAGAGCCTTGGCGGAGATACAGAAAAAGCAGCTCAAAAGGCGGACCAGGCCATCACCGACATGGCAGACAACGCCAATAAGATGGGCACCGGCATGGAGATGATACAGAACGCCTATCAGGGTTTTGCAAAGCAGAACTACACCATGCTGGACAACCTAAAACTCGGGTATGGCGGCACCAAAGAGGAAATGGAGCGTCTGCTTGCGGACGCGGAGAAGCTGTCTGGGCAGAAGTTTGATATTTCATCTTACTCCGACATCGTAGACGCCATCCATGTGGTGCAGACGGAAATGGGCATTACCGGGACAACGGCAAAAGAGGCTGCGTCTACTATTCAGGGCAGCGTCAGCGCGGCAAAGTCCGCATGGAGCAACCTGATAACCGGCATTGCAGCCGACAACGCAGACCTTGATACGCTGATTGGCAATTTTGTCAGCAGCGTGGAGACGGCGGCTGGAAATATTATTCCGCGCGTTAGTGTCATGTTGGGCGGCATTTCACAGCTTGTTACATCTGCATCTACCACTATTATCCCGATGGTCATAACAACCATCACAGACAACCTGCCTGCGCTTTTGCAGGCGGCGGTTGCGCTTGTCGGCGCATTGGGACAGGGTATCATTGATAGCCTACCTGCAATTACGCAAGCAGCAATCGACATTCTTTTCTTCCTTGCGAATGGCCTGATAGAAAACCTGCCCACGCTTATTGACGGCATTGTGCAAGTGACCTTGACGATTGTGCAGATGCTGACAAGCCCGGACTTTTTGACGCAACTCATTGAAACGGCAATCTTGCTGATTATGACGCTTGCGCAGGGCCTGATTGACGCGATTCCGCAGCTTATCGCGGCAGTACCTATGATTATTGGCAACTTGCTCGCCGCAATCATTGTAGAGCTGCCGAACATTATCCAGATGGGCATTGATCTTCTGTTTGCGCTGATTGACGGAATTATCAAGTGCATCCCGGAGCTGGTCGCGGCAGTCCCTACGCTGATTATTGCGTTCGTCAACGGCATCGTGAACAACCTTGACAAGATCATCCTTGCAGCGCCGCAGATCATTGTATCGCTGATTACCGGCATTATCGGGGCAATCCCGGAATTGATTGCAGCCGTCCCGCGCGTTATCGCTGCTATTGCCGACACAATCAGAAACTACGACTGGGGCGGCATCGGTAGAAACATCGTTCAGGGGCTGAAAGACGGTATCGCCGGAATGTGGGACAATATCAAGGATTGGTTCAACGAAAAGGTGAATAGCCTTGTCGGCGGCGTGAAGCGCATTTTGGGCATCCACTCCCCTTCCAAGGTCTTTGCCGGAATCGGCGGTTTCATGGCCGAAGGTCTGGGCGAAGGCTTTAGCGATGAATTCGCGGCTGTGAAAAATGACATTGAAGGCAGCATGAATTTTGACGCTGGAACCATTACAGCAGATGCAAACATCAGCAGAAACTATACAAGTGGCTCTTACGGAGCGGCAAGCACAAGCGGGGGTGGCGATTCCGGCAGAATTGTAATGCTGCTGGAACAGTATTTGCCTATGTTGGCAAATATGAAAGTCATCATGGACAGTGGACAGGTTATCGGTTTGCTTGCCCCAGGCATGGATGAAGAACTGGCCAAAATCAATGCAAGGAAGGCAAGGGCTGTATGATAGGAAAAGTATTTTTTGACGGAAAAGACACTTACACAGAATACGGCCTGCTTCTTGCGAGCAAGTCCATTTCTTTGCCGGAAGTCCGCACGAATATGATTGATGTTCCGGGCCGGGACGGTCTGCTGGACGCTTCCGAGGTGTTGACCGGCGAAGTGACCTACAAAAACCGCACCATTGTACTGAAGCTCACCGGCGTGGACACGGTGAGCGGCAAGAAATGGCCTGCCACGATTTCTGACTTCTGCAACAAAGTCCACGGCAAGCGCGTGAAAGTGACCTTCCCCGAGGACACCGCCCATTATTACAGTGGGCGATGCTCCGTTGGGCGGGTGGAGCTTGTCAAAATGATGCAGACCATCCCGGTCACAGTCAGCTGCGACCCGTGGAAATACAAGAACGCAAAAACCACGGTCACGGGGACCGTGCCCGATTCGGGCACGCTGTCCCTGACTCTGACCAATGAGTGCCGGTCGGTGGTTCCCACCGTGGAGGTGTCGGCGGCTACAACGCTGACCTTCGGCGGCAAGGACATCGCGGTGGCAGCCGGCAGCCATCGCAGCCTGGACATCCGCCTGGCAGCCGGCGGCAATACCCTTGCCGTCACAGCCGCAGCCGGAACCACGGTGTCCGTCACCTATCAGGAGGCATCGCTATGAGCTACACTGGCGCGGTATGCGGCAAGGCTGTTGCCGGGCTTGCCGTCTGTGGCACGGACCCCCAGGAGACTGCGCAGGACTTTGCTGGCTATCAGCTGCGTTACGGGGATTACATCCTGTACGATCCGCGCGGCGCCAACGAGACGGACCGGCTGTGCGCCTCGGCGGCGTCGGTGGACCTTACCGCCGGCAAGGCCGGGAGTATGGCGTTCTCTCTGCCGCCGGATCATCCTTACCGGGACAAGCTGCCCTATATGCGCCCCGGTCTGGAGCTGCTGCAGGGCCGGTATGTGGTGTGGCGGGGCCGCATTACCTCCCAGGTGGGCGACTTTTACAACAACCTCAACGTTACGGCGGAGGGCGTCATGGCGGTGCTCAACGATTCCACCGTTCCCCCGTTTGCTTACCCGGACGATTTCTCGGAGGACGCGGACTATCAGGCGGCTGCCAACAACGGCAACGTGGTAGATTTCTTGTTCCGCTGGCTCTTGGCCCAGCACAATGCCAAGGCCTCGGCCGAGCAGCAGATCAAGCCCGGCGTGTGTACGGTGACGGACGCCAACAACTACATTACCCGCAGTTCCACCAAGTATCTTACCACCATGGAGGCCATGACCACCCGCCTTACTGGCTCCGCCCTGGGTGGATACCTCCTGATGCGGTACGAGTCGGACGGCAACTACCTGGATTACTACGCAGATCTTCCGCTCACCAATGCCCAGGCCGTTACCTTCGGGGCAAACCTCCTGGATCTGGAGCGCCAGCTTACCGGCACCGGCATCTACACCGCCATCCTGCCGGTGGGCCATGACGGCCTGACCATCACGGAGCTGGCCGACGGCGATCTGACGGACGACCTGGTCAAAGAGGGCCCGTATGTCTGGTCCCGGGCCGGTGTGGCAACGTACGGCTGGATCTGTCCCGGTCCAACGGACTGGCAGGACGTCACTGTGGCCGGAAACCTCCAGTCCTACGCAGCGGCCCGGCTGGCTACCTCCGGCTGGGCGCTGGAGGAGTCCATTACCTGCAAGGCCATTGATCTCCACGTTACAGACGCCGCTGTGGCCGCCTGGCGAGTAGGCCGGTATACCATGCTGGCCACCACGTCCCACGGCATCCGGGCGGCCATGCCTCTGCTGCAAATGCACATTGATCTCTTGGACCCGGCGCAGACCACCGTCACCATGGGTCGGACGCGGCGCACCTTTACCGGCGACACGGAGGCCGAGCGCAACCGCGTATCCCAGGGCATGGAGGAGGTACGGCAGGAGACCGAGGAGAGGATCAACACCGTGCAGCAGATCCTCACCGAGCGCATGACGCAGATCTCGCAGTCGGACCGGCAGATCCTCCTGGAAGCCCTGCAAGACTATGTGGAGATCGGGGACTTTGAGAGCTACAAGAAGGTCATGGACGCCACTCTGGCCATCCTGCCGGATCAGATCCGCATGGAGGTATCCGAGGAGATCACCGAGCAGGTGGAGGACGCCACCGGCGATATCCGCCAGACCGTCCGCACCATGAACCAGTACATGAGCTTTTCCGCAACCATGGGCATGCTCCTGGGCAGCGAGGGGGACCCCGTAAAGGTGCAGATCAACAACCAGGGCCTAAATATCCTCCGGGAAACCCTGGCTCTGCTGTCCATCAACCAGCGGGGCGTATATACGCCGTCGCTGTACATCCGGCCCATGGATCCGGACGACCCCACCGCCGGGTGCCTGTATCTGGGCAATCTGGTGGTCAGAGTGAACCCGGACGGCTCCGTGGTAGGCGCGAGGGGGGTGAATGCCAATGGGTGAGCTGTACGGCTCCAAATCCACATACGGCTGGCAGCTGTGGCTTGGGTATACCATCCAGCAATCCCGCAGCAACAACCGCAGCACCATCGCCCTGTCGCTGCAGATCTACGACGGCACCGGCGAGAGCTATAACCAGGCGGCCAACGGCTGCTATTACGTCCTACAGGGCACCAAGGTGTACCATCCCTACAGCTACACCGCCAAGGGCTGGTACGATCTGGGCACCAAGACCATCACCGTGGACCACGATGCCAATGGCGAGGCCACGGTAACCCTGTCCGCTGAGTGGCACAGCGGCTTTACCTCTCAATGGACGCCAGCGTCTCTGTCTGTATCCGGCAAGGTCACGCTGCCTACCATCCCCCGGGCATCCTCTTTGGCGGTCCCGTCTATGGCGCTGGGCAGCCCCGCCACACTGACCGTTACCAAGGCGGACAACAGCTACACGCACCGGATCACATACGCCTGGGGCACCCACTCCGGCGTGGTGTCGGCAGAGACGGGCGCGACGTCCATTACCTGGACGCCGCCCCTGGAACTGGCCAACGATATCCCCAATGCTGCTGCCGGCGTGGGTACCCTGACCATCACCACATACAGCGGTGATACGGCCTTGGGCAGCCAGTCTTATAGCTTTACGGCATCCGTGCCTGCCAGCGCGGCCCCTGCGGCCTCTGTGGCGCTTTCGGACGACGCCGGGTATGCGGATACCTATGGAGCATACGTGCAAACCAAGAGCCGTTTGAAGGCCGTCACGACGGCCAGCGGGAAATACGGGGCGACGATCAAGGGCTATACCCTGGCTATCTCCGGCCTGACGGCCACCGGGGCCACAGCCACTACTGGCGCGCTGCCGGAGTCCGGCACGGTGGCCTATGCCGTCACCGTTACAGACTCCCGGGGGCTGTCCACCGTCCTGCGAGGGACCATCACCGTGCTGCCCTACGCCGCGCCCGGTGTGCGCTCCATCAGCGCCGCCCGCTGCGATGCAGACGGCACGGACAACCCCGCCGGAGATCATGCCAAGGTGTCCTTTGTGGGCGCGGTGGCGCCGCTGACCGGCAAGAACACGGCCGCCTATGTCATCCGCTACCGGGCCCAGGGGGCGGACACCTGGAGCTCCCAGACCGTGCCGGACGCCGCCGGGCAGTATACACCCAGCGCCTACGGCGTCATCCCGGCCGCGGTGGACACCGTCTATGAGGTGTGCATAGCCGTCACCGACGCACTGGGCAGCACGGCCAGCCTGATTGTGGTGCTGCCATCGGCGCAGGTGCTTTTCCGGATGGCGCCGGCCGTGGACGGTTTGTCCATCGGCCAGTATCTGACCGAGGCGGCCACGCTGATTGTGGGCGGACTCATCAAGCGGATAAAGCTGCCCGGTCCCGCGGCGGTGCTGTGCGGCGGCAAGCCCCTCCTGGATTATCTCCACCCCGTCGGAAGCATCTACCAGTCCACGGATGCCACGTCTCCAGCGGACCTGTTTGGCGGCACCTGGGAGCAGATCAAGGACAGGTTCCTCTTGGCGGCTGGTGATGCTCATGCGGCTGGCTCTACCGGCGGCGAGGAGGAGCACATCCTGACGGCGGCGGAGATGGCAAACCACACCCACGGCTACGATTACACGGGCCAGAGCATTACGGAGGGCGTCAACGCCATCCGCCTGTATGAGGCTGCGAGTACCCAGTACAACGCTTACACGGGCAAGGCCACGTCCAACTGCGGCGGCCAGGCCCACAACAATATGCCGCCGTACCTGGCCGTGTACACATGGCGCAGGACGGCGTGAATACGGACGTGTAATGCTGACAGCTTGTGCCCGACTCGGGCACCGAAAGGAGTGATCTAATGGCCTTTAGCAAGACGATCTTTGTGGACAACCAGACCGTTATCGACGCTGATACCCTCAACGCCATCCAAGATGAGCTGATCCGGGTGGCCGGGCTGCTGGGCAAGGACATCCAGTCCGCTGCCATTAACGACAGCGGCCATCTGATTTTGACGCTGACAGGCGGCACCACGCTGGATGCTGGCGTTGCCAAGGGCGCACAGGGCGCGACCGGCCCGGCTGGCCCGCAAGGCCCTGCCGGACCCGCAGGCTCCGACGCCAGCGTGACGGCGGCGAATATCGAGGCTGCCATGGGGTACAAGCCCGCTGACCCCACCAAGTATCTACCCATGACCGGCGGGAAGCTCACCGGCAACCTGGAGGCTAAGTACATCGCCGGCACTTGGCTAAAGTCTACGGATGCAGGGCACCAGGAGGCAGCAGCCACCAAAGTGGCCGTACTGGATGCGCAGGGCTGGATCTATTACCGCACACCTGCGGAGCTGATGGCGGATATGGGCCTTGCAGACGGAACGGAGGTGTCCTACTGATGGCCAAGAAGCTCTACGAAGAGGCCAGCGTCCAGGCCATCGCAAACGCCATCCGGGCCAAAAACGGCAGTACGGCCACCTATAAAATCGCCGAAATGGCCGGGGCCGTCCAGGCCCTCACCGGCGCGGAGGATGTGCAGTGGCACCAGTGTCCGGAGACTGTGCGCAATTACCTGGCAGGTGTCACCTACGACCCGGCGGATTACACGGTCTCGCAGATCGCAAGCTACGCCCCGGGGACGGCCGTCACCGCCAACACCAAGCCCATCGGCCAAACCGTCGGCGGCACAACCTACTACAATCAGGAGCCGAACACCAAAACGCCCTTTGCCTCCGGCAGCAAGGCCGGTACGCTGAAGCCCCTGGACCGTCTGCGGTGGATAAAATCGGCCTACGCCTCCAACGTCCGGGACCTGGGCGGCTGGCCCTGTGACGGCGGCACAGTGCGCTACGGACTGCTCTTCCGTGGCGGTGAGATCACTGCGTCCGACCGGGCCGTGCTGGTGCAGGAATGCGGCGCACGGCATGAATTAAACCTGCGGGGTCAGACGGAGGCAAACCGCACGGCATCCCCGCTGGGCAGCGACATCTGGTTCACCTGCCCCGAAAATTATGTGTGGTACAGCCTGGCCGACAAGGCCGCCTGGAAGGAAATCCTGGATTGCGTGATCACGGCCGTAACGCACAATGAACCGGTGTATTTCCACTGTTCCGCCGGTGCAGACCGCACCGGGACCGTGGCCTGTATCCTGGAGGCCATTCTGGGCTTGAGCCAGAGCGACATCGACAAGGACTACGAACTGACCTGTTTCTCCACCGGTACGGACACCGACGCCAACGCGCGGCGGCGAAATGAGACGGACTGGAAAAATCTCATCATGGCCATCAATGGACATTCCGGCGCGTCCTTCCGGGACAAGGCGGTGAATTTCGCCACCTCCTGCGGCATCCCGATCAGCCGCATCAACGCCTTCCGGGCGGCCATGAGCACCGGCACGCCGGAGGTGCTGACCGGCGGTACGCACACCGTTACCAACAACCTAACTCATGTATCCACCAGCAATACTGCCACCCAGGTGGAGGATCAGGGAGCCTATACGGCGACGCTGACGGCGGACGTGGACTATACCATCCAGTCCGTGACCGTTACCATGGGCGGAGCGGATATCTCCAGCTGCTACGCAAACGGCGTGGTTAGTATCCCGAGCGTCACCGGCGACGTGGTGATCACCGCCGTGGCTGCGGCGACGGTCTATGCGGACATCGAGCTGTACAGCCCCAACGGCGTCACGCTGAATAAAAAGTATAGCAGGACCAGCATTGTGGACGGAAACGGTTATTATCTTACGACCGTGGTGCCCGTCAATATGGCCAAGTACCGTTACATTAAGGTCAACGGTGCGCACATGTCCGGCTATGGCGGGGCGATCAACGCCAACAATCCAACCATCTACAAGATCGCGTTTCTGAAAAACGGCGCGATCTATGCCGTCCAGTACACGAACACCCTGGCACTGTCCAGTGACGCCAATGCGATGCAATGGAACATGGACATGAGCAAGTATACACATTATCAGGAGTGCGACGCTGTCCAGCTATCGGTGCTGGTCTCCACATCCGCAATTACAAGCGCAGATGTGCCCACCGCAGATAAGATTCAAGTCACCTGTTCGACGGCACTGTAGGGAAGTTTTCACAGGGAGGCGCAAAAAAAGGAGGGCGATTAGCCCTCCCGCTTGAGCGCCTGCGTTATCAGGTGCTCGATGAAATTCGATATGCTACGACCCTCCGCTTCTGCGGCGGCCCGTACTTGCTCTTTGATCTCCGGCGTGAGCCGGACGTATAAACGTTCTGTCTTTGCCATGGTTTACATCTCCAGCCGGTGTCAGCCGATCATGCGGCGCACATAGTCGGCAGCGTCACTTGCTGTCATGTTACGCCAGCCGCCAAACGCAACGGGATTGTAGACGCTGATGAGCGATCCGTTTGTGACATCCAAGGACACACCCCAAGCTTCCTCGCCGTCAGGACCGATCTGCATCACGTAGCGCATGCCGCGCCCGAGTCCCCACTCGATAGCCTCCTCGGCTGTTTCAAATCCGGAGGCGCTGTCAAAAATGGCCTCCCGGGTGCTGAGACAAATTTCGTACTTCATAAATTTTATCCTTTCTGGCCTTGTGGCCCGTCTGTTATCTTTAGCTTGATTGTATTGTACGCCTTTTGTGCGTACAATACAATTGACAAAATAGCCAAACATTACGCAAAAAATTATAGCAAAATCACAAATCGAAAGGAGCTTTTGCGCATGAAAGAAAACACGATCAAGGCCGCGCTGGCGGCCGCCCTGGGGGCGCTGTGTGCCTACGGGGTGCAGCTGCTGGTGCCGGTGCTGGTGCTGGTGGTGGTGATGCTGCTGGACTACGCCACCGGCATGACCAAGGCATGGAACGCCGGGGAGTTGTCCTCCCGGGTGGGCCTGCGGGGCATCCTGAAAAAGGTGGGCTACTTGGTAATCGTTGCTGTAGCTGCTGTGGTAGACTGGCTGCTGCGCTACGGAGCCGACACCCTGGGCTGGGACTGGCCGGTGGAGTTCCTGTTTGCCAGCATTGTCATTATCTGGCTGGTGATCAACGAACTGCTGTCCATCCTGGAGAACGTGTCGGCCATCGGTGCGCCGGTGCCTGGTTTTCTCCAGGCACTCCTGAAAAAACTGAAGGTACACACCGAGGACACGGCGGCGGACAAGCTGCCGGGAGAGGAGGACGACAACAATGAGTAAGCGAGTGTACATTAGCCCCAGCGACCAGACGGAAAACCGCTACGCCTGGGGCAATACCAACGAGCACGTTCAGTGCCAGAAGATCGCCGAGGCGGAGGCTGCCGCCCTGCGCCGCAGCGGCGTGGAGGTGAAGCTGGCTGCCTTCGGCACCACCATGGCCCAGCGCTGCGCCGAGTCCGACGCCTGGGGCGCGGACATCCACAGCTGCGTCCACACCAACGCCTTTAACGGCAAGGTGTCCGGCACCCGGATGTTCTGCTACAGAATCCCCGGCAAGGGGTACGACGCCTGCAAGGCGGTGTTTGACCAGCTGGCCCCGCTGACGCCGGGAACGTCTGAAAACATCCAGGCCAACCCCCGGCTGTTCGAGGTGCGTGTACCTAATGCGCCGTCGGTGTACTGCGAGTGCGAGTTCCACGACGCCGCCGAGGGTGCCAAGTGGATCGTGGAGCACACCACGGATATCGGCGAGGCCATCGCCAAGGGCCTGTGCAAGTATCTGGGCGTGACCTACGTCCCGACCAAGCAGGAGTCCCCTAAGCCCGCCCAGCCGACCGGCGATAAGCTGTATCGCGTCCAGGTCGGCGCCTTCGCCGTCCGGGAAAACGCCGAGAAGATGCTGAAGCGTTTGAAGGACGCCGGGTTTGACGGGTTCATCCGGGAAGGTTCGAGATGATGTGAAGAGAGCGTCACAGTAACTGTCTTAAAAATCTGGACGAAACCGGGGCAACAATGCGCCGACCCCCTGTTTCCGCCAAGGCTCCGCAAGTCCACGGCGAATATGATCGCCATGAATACAAATTACCGAGACATTCGCGCAAAACTGCGCAGCATGGCCCCTCAACGTGCCATTGATTACATCGCCGCGCTTGATCTTCCGGAAGACGAAGCGTTTTGCATCATCGCGTGCGACGTCAAGCAACAATCCAGACAGCAGGTGGCAAACAGGCTGTTTGCGTCGGTCGAGTATGTCAAGAAGCGCCGCCGCAACGGTTACCAAAAGATTGCCGACCATATCAAAAACCCATAAAGTAAAGACCCAACAAAGACCTTTTTCAGGCTCTTTGTTGGGTCTTTTTTGCTGTATTTTATAGATATACAAGGGGGTGCGGCGAAATGAGCGTAATGGAGCGGCTGTTGGCGTGTGGGTATACGGCGGATATGGCACGTGATATATGCAATCAATACGGATCTGACACCGCCGGATTGCTTCCCCTTGTGCGCATTGTAGAGCTCTTGCACGATGATAGGCGCGAATATGTATAGCTACTACAACGAGAACCCAAAAGGGAAAAACACAGGGGACTGTACCGTCAGAGCAATATCAAAAGCCACCGGCAAGGACTGGGGAGAGACGTATTTGCGACTGTGCATCCAAGGATATCTTGACGGGGATATGCCGTCTGCAAATGCTTGCTGGGGCCGGTATCTCAGCAGCATCGGATACCGGCGGTACATCGTACCGGACACTTGCCCGGATTGCTACACGGTGGGACAGTTTGCGGAGGATCACCCGGTAGGCAACTATATTCTGGCCCTGTCCGGCCATGTGGTTTGCGTGCAAAATGGCACGATCTGGGACAGCTGGGACAGCAGCAACGAGAACGTATTGTATTACTGGGTTAAGGAGGACTGATTATGGCTTACACACCTTACGGATGGCAGAACCCCTATTATCCACCCCCAATGCAGGATAACCTGATGCAGATGCGGCAAATGCAGCAACCACAGATGCAATCTCAAATTCCGCAGGCCCTTCAAAATCCGGTGGCGCAGAGCGGTGTACAGTGGGTCAGCGGCGAACAGGAGGCCCGAAACTGGATGATCGCGCCCAACGCCGCCGTGGCGTTGTGGGACAGCTCCGCACCGACTGTGTATCTCAAACAGGCCGATGCAAGCGGCAAGCCGACGCTCAAAGTATACGACCTTGTAGAGCGGCTTGCAAGCGCCCCTGACGCGCAGAAAGCGCCCGCTGCGGAATATGTGACCCGTAAAGAGTTCGACGCGCTGGCGGCGCTTGTGAGCGAAATGAAGGGCAAGAAGCGCAAGGAGGAAAAGAGCGATGAATAATCCGTTTTTCGGTGCAATGGGCGGCGGCAACGGCTTTATGCAGATGGTGCAGCAGTTCCAGCAGTTCAAGGCAAATTTTCATGGCGACCCCAAAGCAGAGGTCGAAAAACTCTTGCAGAGCGGGAAACTCTCACAAGCTCAGCTGAACCAGTTGCAGCAGATGGCGAAGCAGTTCCAAAGCCTGATGCAGTAAGCAAGTTTAAGCAAAGTTTAAGCAAAGTGTTTGCTAAATTATTAGGTTAATCAATATCGTGGCCACGATTTGATAATAAAAAACTGAAAGGAGTTTTTCTATGTCTCTTTCTTCTGACGGCGCTCCCATGCTGACAATGCCCGTGGCACCCACTAACTCCGGCGGCAACGGCGGTTTTGGATGGGATGGTAATGGCAGTTGGTTCATCATCATCCTGTTCCTGTTTGCCTTCCTTGGCTGGGGTAATAACGGCTGGGGCAACAACGGCGGCAATTCCGGCGGCGTGGTAGACGGCTATGTGCTGTCTTCCGATTTTGCCAACATTGAGCGCAAGATGGATCTCATCAACGGTGGGCTGTGCGATGGCTTCTATGCCGCGAACACCACGCTGCTGAACGGCTTTGCCGGTGTCAACCAAAACATGAACAACGGTTTCCAGACCGCTGAACTGTCCCGCGCCAACCAGCAGGCCGCGCTGATGCAGCAGCTCAACGCCATGCAGATGCAGGCTGCCGAGTGCTGCTGCAACACCCAGCGCAGCATCGAGGGCGTGCGCTACGACATGGCCGCGCAGGCGTGCGACACGCGCAACACGGTGCAGAACGCGACCCGCGACATCGTGGAAAATCAGAACGCCAACAGCCGCGCCATTCTGGACTTCCTGACCAACTCCAAGATGCGCGATCTGGAGAGTGCAAATCAGGAGCTGCGTCTGGCGGCGTCTCAGTCTGCGCAGAACAACTATCTTATTTCGCAGCTTCGCCCGTGCCCTTCTCCCGCTTACATTACCTGCAACCCGTGGGCGGGTAGCGGCTATGGTGGATGTGGATCCGGTTGCGGCTGCTGATAACTGCATAGCATAGCTTTTTGTTGGCAATGTTTTGTTAACGTCAACAAAATGTTTGGCCCCGTGCCGATACTAAACCAAAGCGGCGGGGCAATAGCCCTGCCGCTGATTTTATGAAAGGAGTTTTCTATGCCTGAATACACTGCGATTGCCACGCAGACTGTGGCGGCAAATCAGAATGTGCTTTTTACCGAGGCACCGATCCCCTGCACAAAGGGCCTTATCACTCACCGGGTAGGCTCCGGCCTGTTTAACCTTCGCGGCAACTGCTCTCAGTGCCGCGCCCGCTACAAGGTGGACTTTATCGGCAACATTGCCGTAAGCACCGGCGGGACCCCAGGCCCCATCTCCGTTGCCATTGCGGTTGACGGTGAACCCCTGCTGTCCTCCGTTGCGACGGTTACGCCCACGGCTGCGGAGGCGTTTTTTAACGCAGCGGCATCCGAGTACGTTGACGTTACAAAGGGCTGCTGCGCGTCGCTGTCCATCCGCAACGTGAGCGGCGAAGCCATTGACGTGAGAAACGCGAACCTTATCATTACCAGAGTTTGCTGAGAAAGGAGAACACAATGGGAATGAAATCTATGTATAATCTGCGCGACATGCTCTGCAAGGAGCTTGACGAAATCGCCCGCAAGGATGAGCTTGGCGCGGGAGACCTCGATATCGCGCATAAGCTGACCGACACCATCAAGAACATCGACAAGATCGAGACGCTTGAAGAGGGCGGTTATTTTAGCCGCTATCACGACGACGATATGCGCAATTCGTATGGGAGGGGCGTCTCTTACGCGAGACGGCACTATGTCCGCGGGCATTACAGCCGCACGGACGCAACTGAGCATCTGCGCAGCCAGATCAACGATATGATGCGCGAGACTGACGATGACCGCATCAAGGATGCCCTGCGTCGTGCAATGGACATGATGGAGGAATAAAGGGGGTAGGCCCCGATGATCGACGAAAAGGAGCTGCAGCTTTGGATCTCTCGCCTGGAAACGGAAAAATCCAGCTGGACGAACTACGAAAAGCTGGCGACGCTGTATACCATCCAAAACCAAAACCGTGGGAAGGGCGAGCCGCCGGCGATGCCGCGATACTCTGCCGCGCCCGCAAAGGAGTACGGAGATAGCGATTTCCTCCGCGCGGTGGCCCGCGTTGACCCGGCCCGTGCGTGGGAAGTGATGGACGAACTCATGGACAGCTTGAAGGTCGTCAACGAGCGAGTGTATAACAGCGTCATGCGCAAGCTGGAATAGGGAAATCCCCCGTCATTTACGGCGGGGGATTTTTTAGGCATACTTACCCTTTGCGTCCATGAAGGTAAAATATGCCTAACGGGGCGTTACGAAAAACGCGCCATCGTTGTCTGCATCAATCCGCCTGATGAAGCGCGTCCAAAATTCCTTTTTTTCATCGCGGGAATAGGTTTCGTATTCTTGCAGCTCCTTTTTTAGCGCGTCCAAATTGATTTCTGGCCTTTCTTCCGTAGCTTCAAGTGCTTTTTTCAAGCTCGCATACTCCCGCTTGTATTCGTCCAACTCAATCAGATCGTTTAGGTATAGCGTTTTTAGCTTGCCCATTTTCTTTCGTATTGAGTCCGCGCTTTGCGTGGGCTTTTTATCTGCCTTTTTATAGTACCGATTGTTCCGTTCTGCGATTCCCTCCATCTCGTGTAGTAGGTAGTCTTCCAGCGCATCTTCTCGGATCCTTTTTGTATGCGGGCAAGCGGAGTTGTCAAGCATCCGCGTCCGGCATCGGTAGTATGTATATGTTTTTTTTACGGTTTCCGATTGCATCGTTTTCCCGCACTCTTTGCAGCGCAATATCCCGGAAAACAGATACACGCGATCCGTGCCAACTCCCGCACAGCGTTGTGACCGCTGGCGAATAATATCATTTACAAGGTCAAAGTCCTGTTTGCTCACCAGCGCGGGACAGGCATTTTCGATGCCGTACACCTCCCCGATGTAAAGACGGTTCCGGAAATAGTTTACATACTTGTTATAAGCCCGGTCAATTCCCCATGTGTCAAGCATATATCGCTTGACGGCAAGGACGCTTTTTAGCCGGATAAACGATGCAAACATATCTCGCGCCGCATCTACCGTGCCGCTATCAATCTGGTATTGCCTGTCCTTGATGACATACCCTAAAGGTGCTTTCGACCCTGCCGGTTGTCCTTTTGCCCGTTTCCCATCGTTGATAAATTTGATTCGTTCGCTTGTGCGGTCGGCTTCATCCTGCGCGACTGACAACATGATATTGACTTTCAAACGCCCTGATGCAGTCCGCGTTTCATAATCTTCTTCCGTCGCTTGCCATGTTACGCCGTACTGGTCAAGCTGCGTTTGTACATCGTAATACCCCGCGACATTGCGGAACCAGCGGTCAAGCTTAATAAATAGAATCGTGTCTACCTTCCCCGCTTTGCAATCGCCCAGCAGCCGCAGGAGCGCCGGACGCTTTTTATAAGGCTTTCGCGCTGATATTCCCGCGTCCTCATATATGCCCACCACGGTCATCTTGTGTTCTTGGGTATATCTTGTCAGTGTGTCCCTTTGTTCTTGCAATGACAGGCCGTGACGTGCCTGTTCTTCGCTTGAAACGCGAATATACAGAGCCACCCTCATCAAATCCCCCTCCAAAAACCGTAATCTGGGCAATGGATGTCTACATACACGCACCAGGCAGTCAGCAATACGACCACGACAAACAAAATGAAAATCACGCCGTTTCGGATATGCACACCGCGCCGCATAATCTCGATCATGTCTGCCTTTGCGTCAACATGGCGCTCCAGCTCGTCGTTTCGCGCCTGCAAGGTCTCCTCGTTCCTTGTCAACCGCTCGGAAATTCCAAACTCTTCATCAATCGATATTCCCAGCGCCTTGCAGATAGGCGCGACGGTGTAAATAGACGGGGCTTTGGAAAACTTTGAAAAGAAGTTCTGCACGGTGGACAGCGGCACGCCGGAAGTGTCTGAAATTTCCTGATAGGTCAGTTTCAATTCTTCTTTGCGGATTTTGCACACCTCTTGGATGTTCATTTATACCACCTTAATTTCTTCGATTTTCACGCCGCGAAGTCGCAAGATGAGGGCTTGCCGAACCTCGTCGAGCGCTGTCTTATTGCAAGGTTTTGGCGTTGAAATAGTTAAGCAAAGCGGAGTATGGTCAAATCATGCAGCGGCAACCGCTCCGTGCTGTCTGCACAGAGCCCCCGCCGTTGTTGCGGAGACGGCGGGGGCTTTTCTCTTACTTCATACCAAGGAGTTTGCCAAGTTTTCTTTGCCGCCCCGCTTTGGTCGTGGGAATCCCAGTTGCTTTTGAAATTTTTCTTTTCATCTTCGTGATTCCGAGCGCGCGTTTCCAGCTAAAGGACAGGCCGGGGATTTTGCTTTTTGACATTTGGCACACCACCTTTTATTTTTGTATTTTCTCCCGAACTTTTGTGCAATAATCGACACATAGCCCCGTTACTATCAATTATTTGGAGGGACACAAAATGTTGTGCGAAGAAGAAAACCATGCTATTCTTATTAGAGAGCGCCTAAAATCTGAGGTGCTATCACTTACTGACAGCCAGGCGGAATATGTTTTATGGAGGCTGGAATGTTTATTGCAAGAAGAGAATTAAATAATCTGCGGGAAGAAAACCGCAAACTTAAATTGCAGCTTGCAGAGGCGCAGGAAGCGGAGCGAGAATACAACCGCCGATCTGCCATCATTGACAAAGCGGCGCTTCCGAAATGCAAAAGCATCGCGTGCTCTGGGTGCAAGCATGTTGTGGTCCGCTATACTACTTGGGGTGGTTGGTACGTTCTTGGCTGCGGGAAAGACAATCCCTGCAAAGACTACGAGCCGACAGACATTACCCCCGAAAAAGCTGAAGCTATCCGAGAAGCGCTGAACATTCAGTGGCAATATAATTAACCAGAGAACAAACAATTCAGCAGAAACCCGAAAACAGCACCTATTGCAGCAACGAGGCAATCCCTCGCCGTTATAGACCACGCTTGGGAGTTTTCTTTCTGCGCATATGCAAGATAATTAGCCCCTCTTTGGCGAGCAATAAGCCCTCGCTTTTCGCCATTTACAAGGCAATATGCAAAGCTATGACCGCAGAGTACATCAGCATCATTTTCATTATGCGCGGTTATCAATACGGCATCGGTTCGCGCTTGCTTTAAAAGCTTTAGCTGCGCCTTTGTCAAAGCGATATACGGGAAGTCATCTTTCTTGTTATCAAGATCGCTTTCCCACTTTTGCCGCTCTGCATCGGTCAATATCTTATCATGCGGATTAGTCGGAATAAAAACATTACTCATAGTACTTGTTTTGCGCTCAATACAATCGGAAGGAGTTTTTCACACTGAGCGTCGGACAAATCATCAATAGCTACCAATAGCGCTTTCTTTGCTGCGCTTAAGCCCTCGCCCTCTGTGGCGGGGGCTTTTTCGTTCTCGCTCGGCGTTATTCCCGCCAGCTCAAGAATAGACGCCCCCAAGTAATTTGCAATTACTTCAATGGTTTCAAACGGCGGGCTTTTTTTGGAATCTTCCCACTTACCAATCATTCCATTCCCAAGGCCAAGGTCTTTCTCTATTTGCTTGATCGAGGTCCCGCGTATTTGCGCAAAGCTTCTTATGTTTTGGACGATGATTTTATTACGTGTATTCATAGGAAAAAATATTTCTTTTGTAGCGAGTTAGCTATTGACAAGTAGCGGATTTTCTACTATAATAGCTTTCAGAGGGTGACAAAAACCAAGCCCCCACCGAATGCGGGCCTTAGAAAATGTTGAATTATGTCTGCAAAACTATAATAGCGCATTTTCTATCTTCTTGTCAAGAGCGTGGGGGCAATTCCCTCAAAATTTTCTATGCTACGCTATAGAAAATTCGCATTGTCAAGGACAATGCGAATAAGTGTGAAAGGAGGATCGAGAGTGATTTATGAGAACGTCAAGCGCCTTTGCGATGAGCGAAATATCAGCATTTGGGCGCTTGAGAGAGCGTGCGGCATCGCAAATGGCGCGATTGGGAAGTGGAATGGCAGTATCAATGCTCCGCGCATTGACACCGTGAAAGCCATCGCCGACTACTTCGGCGTTACCGTGGACGCGCTGCTGAAACCCAACGAAGAGAACTAACACATAAGAGGAGGCGAAAGAAATGAACAGAGACGAATATAGGGCGCTGGAAAGCGTTTTCCTGGCACGAACGGACGCCTTGTGCGAGAACAAGAGCCCGCTGGAGTGCGATTGCCCTTCCTGCCCCTGCAAGAAGCTGTGCGACACGCTGTGCGCGGCGGTGGACGGAGGTGCGCTGATATGAGCAGGATCGCGACGCTGACGCCGCAGGACGCGGCGCAGTACCTGCGGGATCGCGGAAAGGACGGTGTGACCGTGGGCGAGCTGCTGAAATCCAGCGAAGAGGACTAACACAGGACAGGAGGATAAAGGAATGAAGGAAATTAAGGTTAAGCTCACATTCTTGGAGCCGATTTTGGGCACAAGCCCCGCAAACCCTGACATTTACCGCGAGTTTATCGGCAGTCACGCACCGGATGCGGCAAGCGTGGAGGACGAGGTTGCAGCGCTCGGCGCTGATGCGGTAGCCGAGAAGGCCATGACCATTTTCCCTCGGCTGGACGATGGCACGCCGTTTTTGTACGACTACCAGATCAAGGGCTTTTTCAAGGACACCTGCGGCGGTCTGCGCAAGGTCAAAGGTTCTTCCAGCAGCAAAATCAAGGCATATAAAAAGGAAATCGACAAGCTGATTTTTCCCGAACCGCGCACTATCCCGATTATGTTTGACGGCGAGGTCGGCGAGTGCCAGCGCCCGCTGAGAGCACAGACGGCGCAGGGAGAGCGCATCAGCCTTGCCATGAGCGAGGAAATTCCTGCCGGGGCAACGTGCGAATTTACGGTTATCTGCCTGTGTGATGAGCATGTCGAAGTTGTGCGCGACTGGTTGGACTACGGCAGATTCTCCGGCATCGGCCAGTGGCGGAACAGTGGCAAGGGCAGATTCCGCTGGGAGGAAATCGAGTAACGTGCGAAGGATTTGCCTGGGAAAGCATCGCGCCGCAAGGGCAGGGAGTAGCAGTGGACACGCAGAGAAACGCAAAGAAGCGCAGCGGAAAGGCAGAGAAACGCAGAGAACAGCAGTGGATTTGCGATGTTATGCTCTGCACTGCATAAAAATGCCCCGCACAATGTTGCAGCATCGAGCGGGGCGGCGGAACAAATCTTAGGCTTAGATATGTGTCCTGTGTATATTTTAGCACAGGGGAAAGGAAAAGGCAATGCGTAAAAAGCCGGAATACAAAATCATTTGGGTCACGCCCCCCGACCCTGTAAAGCTGGGGACGATCATGGGCGAGATTTACGCGCGCGGCAGAGGGCTTGAGTTTGTCGGCCTTGTGCCGAACGGAAAGGATAGCGGAGGTGCGAAATGAGCGTGTTTGCATGGGCGCTGACGTATATCGGCGCGGCTACGGTGAGTTATCTGTTTATGCGGCTGCTGGACAAACTGGACAGGCCGGGGAAGTAAATAACGGGAGGGAAAGACGATGCGGGACGTGCTGAAAGCGGCGGGGCGACCGGTATGAGAAGCGCGATGCAGTATAGCGAGCCGGAGCGCCCATTGGAGCCGAAGGACTACGATCTTCCCGTCTGCCCCGTGTGCGGGGAGGAGACGGACACCTACTACAAAAACAAGGACGGCGTCATCGTGGGATGCGAGTTTTGCATCGACGCGGTGGACGCATGGGAGGAAAAGGAATGAATATGAGCTTGTACCACATCGATCAGGAGCTGGAGAACCTGATCGACCAGGAAACCGGCGAGGTGCTTGATTTTGATGCGTTTGAGGCGCTGCAAATGGCGCGGGACGCCAAGATCGAGGGCGTACTCTGCTGGACAAAGAATCTGGCGGCGGAGGCAAAGGCTATCCGCGAGGAGGAGAAGGAGCTTGCCGAGCGGCGCAAGGCTATGGAGAGCAAGCGGGAAAAGCTGCTTGCCTATGCAGAACGGGCGCTGGGCGGCGCGGCGTTCCAGACGGCGCGGTGTGCCGTGACGTATCGCAAAAGCACGGCGGTGGAGATCACCGACATGGACGCTGTGGTGCAGTGGTGCATGGACAACGGCTACGACGGCAAGATCACCTTTGCCCAGCCCACGGTGAGTAAGACGGACATCGCGCCGCTTCTCAAGTCCGGCGTGTCTGTGACCGGCGCGGAGCTGTGCAAGAAGCTGAACATGGTGGTGAAGTGATGGATAACATGACGATCTACAATGCAGTTCGTAGTGTGCCGGACAGCGCCAAAAGACGCATCGAGGCGGGGCGCTTGAAGGGCAAGACAGACATTAACCCCATGTGGCGCATCAAGGCGCTGACAGAGCAGTTTGGGCCCTGCGGCTATGGCTGGAAATACGTTATCACTGACAAGAGGTTGGAGCAGGGCGCAAATGGCGAAGTAGCCGCATTTCTGGACATTGATCTGTTTGTAAAGGCAGGCGGCGCCTGGTCTGACGCTATCCCCGGCACTGGCGGCAGTGCGTTCGTGGCAAAGGAGAAGAACGGCCCATATACCTCCGACGAGTGTTTTAAGATGGCGCTGACTGATGCTATCTCCGTGGCGTGTAAGGCGCTTGGATTTGGGGCGGACGTGTATTGGGCCGCCGACAAGAGCAAGTATGACAAGCCGGATAACAAGGCAGATGCGCCGATGCTGTGCGAGCATTGCGGACTTCCCATTAAGTCGGTGAAGCGCGGGGACCGCGTGTATCCCACCAGCGAGATCGCGGAGAACTCCGTGAAGAAGTACGGCAAGCGGCTGTGCTGGGTCTGCATGAAGGCAGCCAACGCGACGGGGAAGAACCATGCAGCAGATAACGGTTGATGCGGCGCGGTGGTCGCAGGACAGCGATGGGGCGTGGCTGTGTCTACGTGTGAAGTCTCCAGAGGCGGCAATGGAGTTGTGCGACACCATAAAGCCGGGGAAGGAGTACACCGCCACCATCAAAGGCAAGGGGCGGAGCCTCGATGCAAATGCCTACGCATGGGTACTGCTGGACAAGCTGGCGGCGCACTACGGCGTTGCGAGAGAGAATGTATACCGGCAGGAGATACAGAGCATCGGCGGTGTAAGCGAGGTGCTGTGCCTGCGGGAAAAGGCGGTGGAAGCGTTCTGCCGGAGCTGGGAGCGGAACGGTATCGGCTGGATGACCGATACCGGCCCCAGCAAGCTCAAGGGCTGCGTAAACGTGACTGTATGGTACGGCAGCTCCGTATACGACACGGAGCAGATGGCGCGGCTGATAGACGCCATTGTGCAAGACTGCCGGGATGTCGGCATCGAGACAATGACGCCGCGAGAGCTGGATGCCCTGGTGAGCCGGTGGGGAGAGGTTAGCGTATGAACGACAAAAGATGCTTTTTGTGTGGACGAAATGACCCTGGCGACCCGCTGGAGCGGCACCACATTTTCGGCGGCGCAAATCGAAAGAAAAGCGATAAGTACGGCCTTGTGGTGTACCTGTGCGGCAATCGCTGCCACCGGAATGGGCGCGGCGCGGTACATAAGAACGGAGACCAAATGCGGCGTCTGCGTCGGTACGGGCAGCTCAAGGCAATGGAGGAGCAGGGCTGGACGGAGGCGGACTTTCGCCGTGAGTTCGGAAAAAGCTATTTATGAGAGGAGATAAGAGATGCTGAACAAGATTTTCATTATGGGACGCCTGACCCGGGATCCTGAGCTGCGCCGCACCCAGAGTGGTATCGCCGTCACCAGTTTCACCCTAGCTGTGGATCGGGACTTCAAGTCCCAGAGCGGCGAGAAGGAAACGGATTTCATCAACGTGGTGGCATGGCGCACCACCGCCGAGTTTGTGGCCAAGTATTTCTCCAAGGGACGCATGGCCGTTGTGGGGGGGCGCTTGCAGCTGCGGGACTGGACGGACAAGGACGGCAACAAGCGCCGGAACGCCGAGGTGCTGGCGGACAACATCTACTTTGGCGACGCCAAGAAGGACGCGGACAGCGGCGCCAAGAGATACGCGGACGAACAGTTCGTAGAGGTGGACGAGGATTTCGACGCGGACGACGATATGTCGTACTGATCGGAGGTAGATCGGCATGGATTACTGGCACAAGCGGTACACCTGCCCATATTTTACCAGCAGCGAAAAACGGCGGGTTTGCTGCGAGGGCGGTAGCCGCGTCAGCTTTGAGACGGGCGGCGCGGCATCCCGCTTCATGAATCAATTCTGTGCCGGGGCGTGGGAGCATTGCACCATCGCACGGCACCTGACGGACGAGTACGAACGAAAGGAGGAAAAGAATGGGAAATAGGCGTATCGCCGAAGGAGTGGGAGGCGGTGCATAGTGGCTCTTGAGTACATTCCCTTTTATTACAGTTATCGCAAGAAATTAGAGAAACTCTCAGATCAAGAGGTAGGTCGGCTTGTACGGGCTTTGCTGGAATATGGCGAGACCGGAGAGACGGAGGAACTTACGGGACGGGAGTCGATCGCATTCGATTTTATTGCGGATGATATAAATAGGGCAAAAGCGGCGTATGACGAGAGATGCGCAAAGAACCAGCGCAACATAAAAAAACGATATGCACATCATGATGGTACGACCGTATACGATGGTATACGTTCGAATACGACCGTATACGAAACGCACCAAACCAAAGACAAAACCAAAGACAAAACCAAAGATAATACACTCCCACCTAACGGTGTGAGTGATACGCGCGTGAAGCGCTTCACACCACCATCCGCTGATGATGTATCCGCCTATGTTCAGGCGCAGGGCTATCACGTCAACGCAGATCGTTTTGTCGCCTTCTACGAGCAGAAGGGGTGGATGGTAGGCAAAAACCGCATGAAGGACTGGAAAGCCGCCGTGCGGAATTGGGAGACGAGATGGAAGGAGGAACACGGCGATGGACATAACGGCGGTGCTGGAGAACCTGCGAAAAAATGGGATATCCCAGGAGAAGTCGTACTTTGAGTGCCCGGACTGCGAGGACAGGGGCTATACGGCCACACGCAGCGCAACCGGGGAGCTTATGACCCGTATCTGCCCTTGCCAGATACGCAAGGACAACCAGCGGCGCATTGCGCGTAGCGGACTGTCCGGTCTGCTGGAAAGCTGTACGCTGGAGACGTACCAGACGGCGGAGCCGTGGCAGAAGCAGGCAAAGCAGATGGCCGAGGCGTATATCACGGATTGGCGCGGTAAGTGGTTTTATGCCGGTGGGACCCCCGGCAGTGGAAAGACGCATCTGTGCACGGCGATCTGCGGGAAGCTGATGGAGGCAGGATTGCCAGTACGGTATATGCAGTGGCGGTCGGACATTCCAGCCCTCAAGGCGAAGGTAAACGATGCGGAGCTGTACGCCGATGCCGTGGGAAAGCTGAAAACTATCCGCGTGCTTTACATCGACGACTTCCTCAAGGGCAACGTGACGGAGGCTGACCGGAACATTGCGTTTGAAATACTCAACGCACGGTACATAAAGCCTGAGTGTGCTACGATCATCAGTTCTGAGCGGACGATAGGACAGATATTGGACTGGGACGAGGCGATAGGATCCCGCATTGCGGAGCGCGCGAAGGGCTTTACCATGAGCGTGACGGGCAGCGGAAAGAACTGGAGGTTGCGATGAACGACGGCGCATGGAAGATCGCGTCCGGCAGGCTGTGCGTGGCCTGCTTGCAGGAGATGGCGGCGGAATACATCATCGAGCCAGCGTTCCACGGCTGGGCGCGGGGCGTGTGCCACCGCTGCGGGAAAGACCAGAAACTGACGACGATCAAGCGTTACACCATGAGCAAGCGCGGACTGGAGAAAAGAGGGTTGTTGGATGAACAGTGATGATCTGATGCGGCTGGGGCCTGCGGCGCAGAAGCAGGTCATGGAGAAGATGCGCAAGCCAAGCAAGTACAAGGCGCAAAAGACGCGGCGCGGCAAGCTGACTTTTGACAGCAAGAAGGAGGCGGAGCGATACGACGCGCTGATGCTGCTGCAAAAGGCCGGGGAGATACGGGGTCTGAAATTGCAGGTGCGGTACTGCTTGCAAGAGGCGTACACGACGTTTGAGGGCGACCGCGTGAAAAGTATCGACTACATCGCGGACTTCGTGTACGAGCGCAGAACGGCTCCTGACAGCTACGGCCAGCGGTACTGGCTGCCGGTTGTGGAGGACGTGAAGGGGATGCGCACCCACGAGTATGCCATGAAAGCAAAGCTGTTTCGTAATCGGTACGGCTTTGCTATACGGGAGGTGTGAAGTGTGAAACAACAAATCGCATTGAACGTAGACTGCATGGAGTATATGCGGACGCTGCCGGATAAGGCGTTTGACCTTGCCATCGTAGACCCGCCGTATGGAATTAGCATTCATGATAGTGGTCGATTGAAAAAATACAATGCCACTGAAACAAGATGGGACGATGCGACTCCGGGTGATGTGTATTTTAGCGAATTAAAAAGATGCAGCAAAAACCAAATAATATGGGGGGGGAATTATTACGATCTTCCGCCTTGTAGGGGATTTGTTATTTGGGACAAAAAGCAGCCGGAAGATATTTCTTTTGCATCTTGCGAATTTGCATGGACTTCTTTTGATACATCTGCAAGAACTTTTTATTATTCTCCGTTGCAAGAAAAAGGACAAAGAATACATCCAACGCAAAAGCCCGTGGCATTGTACGAGTGGCTTCTGCAGAAGTACGCCAAAGAAGGCTGGCGCATACTGGATACACACTTGGGCAGTGGAAGCAGCAGGATAGCGGCCTACAACCTCGGCTTTGACTTCGTGGGCTGCGAGATCGAACCGACATATTTCCAACTGCAAGAACAGCGGTTTGCGGAACATACGGCTCAGGAAAGGTTGTGGTGACGCATGGGCAAGCAGCATTTGAGCAGGGACGACCGGATTTTTATGGACGGCAAGCGCAGAGGCACGCAGGAGTGCATGGACATGGTGGCAATGGCACTCATCGACAAGTGCGGCTGGCACGTCCAGGAGGAGACGCCTGACAGCCGCGACACGTTGAGTATCGCGTATCTGTACGAGTGTCTGGAAAAGATCACGCAGGAGATAAACGAAGGCCGCATCAAGCGCAAGCACATCAAGGACGTGCTGAAGGATGAGTGCGGCGTTGTGTTTGGAGATTAGGAGGTGATTTAGGTGAAACATTTAGGCGATATTACGAAAATAAATGGGACAGAGATTGAACCCATTTGGTGTATTACAGGTGGTTCACCTTGTTAGACAGGATCTATCCATCGCCGGGAAACGCGCCGGTTTGGCGGGAGCGCGAAGCGGCTTGTTTATGGAGCAGGTGCGCATCGTAAAAGAAATGAGAGCGGAGGACAAACGGAATGGACGGACATGTAACATGGTCCGACCTCGGTATCTCGTTTGGGAGAACGTTGTCGGAGCATTCAGCAGCAACACAGGAAAAGACTTCCACGCCGTGCTGGAAGAAATTGCGCGTATCGCAGAACCAGGATTTTCTCTATCTGGACTGCCGGAAAAGTGGAAATGGACAAAAGCAGGAGCCATTGACGGTGATGGGTGGTCTATCTCTTGGCGAACTCACGACGCTAAAGACTGGGGAAAAACCATCCGAGACAGCCGTACAGGAAATGTTATCCGTCTGGGGACCCCACAGCGTCGCCGAAGAATCTCGGTTGTCGCAGATTTTGGAGGCGAATCCGCTGCCCAAATACAAATTGACCGCGAAGGCGTGTCTGGGCATCCTGCGGAGAGCGGAGCGGCGGGGGAAAGACCTGCCGGAGCGGCTGAAAGCGGTGCTTCTTATGCAGTCCGAATTAGGGGGGGGCTGTGACGGAGGAGGAAAAGGCGCTTTAGTGCAGGAGGACAAGAGCGGAACGCTTGGCATCGGCAACGACCAGACGATATTTACACCTACGGCATACAGTTTTGACAGCCTTGCCAGCAACAGCATGAAAAGTAAAAACCCACACAGTGGATGCAGGGAGGTGGATGTGGCTAAGACGCTGGATACCACAGTTCCAACGCCCAGTAAAAACCAAGGCGGTATCGCGGTGGTTGCACCTGCGGTGGCGTTGGACATGACACACGTCTGTGATGTCATCCGCGAGTGCGGCGAAACAAACGGGACTTTGCAGGCAAAATCAAACGGAGGAACCAGCTACAATTTGCAGAACACCGGGAGAACGGGCATGATTGTGCGCCGCCTTACCCCGATTGAGTGCGAACGGCTGCAAGGTTTCCCGGACGGATGGACAGATATTGGCGAGTGGCGAGACAGCAAGGGCAAACTGCGAAAGCCAAGCGACAGCCCGCGCTATAAGGCCTGCGGCAACTCGATCGCGCTGCCGTTTTGGGACTTTTTGGCAAAGCGTATCAGCGCGCAATATCTGCGCCCTGTTACGATGGGCAGTTTATTCGATGGCATTGGCGGCTTCCCTTTGGTGTTCGAGCGGCACAACGGCAAAGGCACGGCACGCTGGGCAAGCGAGATTGAAGAGTTCCCCATTGCCGTAACAAAATTGAGATTTGGGGAGAAATGACCATGTACATCGGAGAACCATTTAGCTGGAAGCCTGCCGCATTTGAGGGCAGCAACGGCATTATGAGCGTGACCACGAAAGAGACGACTGCGCACGGGCGCGTCGTCTACATCAACGAGGCGCACCGCTACTTTACGGCGGAGGCGGATATCAATGGGAATAAGCTCAGAGAGCGCTTCAAATTTTAGGAGGTAAAGATGGACGCTTTAAAATTTTTGATAGAACGGAAGAGAATGTGCAACTTATGCAAGCATTGCGAGGGCTGCCCACTTGAAAGAGCTGGATGTGGCCTTGGCACCAGCGCACCTGATGCAGAGTACGAGAAAATCATTGCTGCCGTTGAGCAGTGGTCGAAGGAGCACCCGCGCAAAACGCGGCAGAGCGTGTTTTTGGAGCAATGGCCTAATTGCACAATGGGCGATAATGGCGTTGTCGGGACATGTCCAAGAAGTGTTGACAAAAATTATGTCTGCGTGTTTTCTGGATGTCCCGACTGCCGCCGCGAGTTCTGGATGCAGGAGGTGGAGTGATGGAACGACTGACGAAGCGTTTATCCAGTGGGGCGCCTACTTATAATTATCCTGCAAGTTGTTACTTTGATGATGATTCTGGCCCAGACAAAATAGCGCAAAGTGCTTTTAGACAAAGATGTGTTGAACGGTTGGCCGATTACGAGGACACGTGGCTGACGCCGGGAGAGGTGCGCAGCTTATGGGGTGAATGGAACGCCATGATGCGAGTTCTTAACAGCATCGGCAGCTATGACCGCCTACGCGAGCTGGCCGAGGCCGACAAGGACGGGCGGCTGGAGGTGCTGCCGTGCAAGGGGGGCGATATAGTGTGGGCGAATCTTGACGGGATGCGGCACCCCCGCAAATGCGTGATAGAATTTGTGAACATTGGGAGCCACGTTACAACCATTGTATTTTCTACAGTAGATGGATTAAGAGAACAGTATGGAGTCAATCCCAGCTCATTTGGCAAGACCGTATTCCTCACCCGCGAGGAGGCGGAGAAAGCATTGGAGGCGATGAAGGATGACTGAATTGAAACCTTGCCCGTTCTGCGGAGGTACAAAACTCAAGATAGGACGAAAGTCGAGGCTTGTTGGGTGGAATGGCCTTGATATGCGCGTAGAAATGCACACCTACTCTGTCCGATGCAACACCTGCCACGCGCGTGGTGGCGCTGTTGGTGGTTGCGGTATAAATGACCCGTGGACACGCTGCGCTCAGCTTCCCGACTGGGCTACGACTGACAAAACTCTGGAAGCAAAAGCAATCGAAGCATGGAACAGGAGGGCTGACAATGTGGATGGACAATGCAGAAGGGTGATGTGATCCGTGCGCGGTTTATGACGCTGCCGAGCGAGTACCCCGGCTCCGGTGCCAACGATGAAAAGCGGTTCCCTGTCCGCAAGGGCACAGTGGTGTATGCGCATCCGAAGGGTCGGTACATCGTGGCGGAGTGCGGCGGGGTGCGGGAGACGTTCTTCCCGGAGGACGTGGAGGCATAAAAAAAGAGGGCACCTATATGGCGCCCTCTTTTGAGTTGGCAGAA